>Ga0210401_10004354_pt1 | contig 14804 bp, 14 predicted proteins | sample IncBWH32MmetaG_FD_150866 | JGI IMG/M metagenome (GOLD analysis project Ga0210401, IMG submission 150866) | Forest soil microbial communities from Barre Woods Harvard Forest LTER site, Petersham, Massachusetts, United States - Inc-BW-H-32-M | ecosystem: Environmental > Terrestrial > Soil >... | reverse complement strand
ATTTTATTCGTCAAGAATTGCGGGACAACGGCGGCCAATTCGGTGAAATTGATTTGGCCCGTCGTTCCCCAAATCAGCGCAATGCCAAATACCATAAAGGCGGACGACAACGCGCCGATGATGAGATATTTCACACCAGCTTCGAGAGAGGACAGTTTTCCCCGCTGATAACTTACCAGTACGTAAAAAGTCACCGTAATCAGCTCGATGGACACGAATAGCATCGCAAAATCATTTGACGACGCAGCAAAGAGCATTCCCACGAGGGCGAAAATGACCAGAGAATAAAATTCGGGAACTGCCGTCGAAATTTTCTCCGAGAATTCCGATGTCATGAACAGGACGAGAATGGCGGCAACCAAAAAGAACCGCTTGAAAAAGATGGCCAGCGGGTCCTGGACAAAAGCTCCGTTAAAGGCCGTCCCGGTTGGCGCGTCACTCCCCAAAAGGGTCAGAAGCATGACAGCCAGCGCGGCGATTCCCAAATAGGCCAGTGCCTTTTTCCGCTGGGGAGTGACTCCAAAAAAGAAATCCGCCAGCATCAGAACAATGCCCAAAGCGATTACCCAGATTTCCAAAGTCATCAAAGAAGCGTTCATTGATTTTCAATTGCCGTCTGGCGGTTGTCGATAGCTGCCGCCTGGAAGCCGCGCGGCGCGGCTTTAAAATTTGAAACCGGAACGCAGGCCATTGGCGAATTCCCGGTTTTTGTCGTAGCCACAGGGACCTGCTGATAAATTGAAATGATTTTGGTCGCGTCCGGTTCGATTTGATTCGTCAGCAGCCTTGGGAAAAACCCAAAGACAAGCAAGCCGGCAAGCAACAGCGCATAAGGGAATTTGCGCCAAAGGCCGGCGTCCTCCAGGCCCGCAAACTTTTCGGGCACCGGGCCATGCAGCATGGTCCGCACAGCGCGAGTCATATAAATACCGCCGATTACCAGACCGCCCCAGACGGCCAGCACCGTGACGGTCGGGAAGCGATTCCACGCTCCGAAAAAGACGGTGACTTCGCCGACGAAATTGGCGAAGCCGGGCAGGCCGCAGCCTGCCATCGCCGCCATGACCAAGGCCGTGCCAATGAATCGCAATGGACGGCATAATCCGCCGAGTTCAGCCATTTGAAGCGTGCCGGTTCGCTGATAGATAAAGCCGCTCAGCGCAAATGTGAGCGCCGCCAGGAAGCCGTGCGCCACCATAATGAACACCGCGCCAGTCACCCCAATCAAATTCAGGCTGGCGATTCCCAGGAAAATGAAGCCCATGTGCGCCACGCTGGAATTGCCAATGAGTAGGTTTAAATCCCGCTGGCGCATCGCCACCCAACCCACGTAAAGAATGTTGCCCAGACAGAGCCAGGAAAGAAGGCTCATCCAACTCTGGGCCGCCTGAGGCATCAACGGGAGGGCGATCCGGATCAAACCGTAGAGGCCGAATTTTTTAAGAACACCCGCGTGAATCATCGCTGTGGGAGACGGCGCTGACCCATAACCCAACGGCGCCCATGAATGAAACGGCCAAAGCGAAACCAGAATTCCAAAGCCGAACAGCAGCAGCGGGAAAACGAAATTTTGCGCGTGAATAGCCATTGGATTGGCTTTCACATAGGCAATCATTTGCGGAATATCGAAAGTATTGGCCCCGGACTTGACATAAAGCCCGATAATCCCCAGCAGGGCAAGGAGCGCGCCGATACTCAAATACAGGGTGATTTGGAACGTCGCATAGTTCTTGCGCTCGCCGCGGCCCCATACGCCGATCATGATAAAGGTCGGAACCAGTGCGAGTTCATGGAGGAAATAAAAGAAAAACAAATCAAGTGAGGCGAACGCGCCGAGGATGCCGCCGCTCATAATCAGCAGGAGGATATAAAACTCCTTTTCTCGCGTCTGGATTTCCCACGAACACAGCGTGGCGGCAAATGCAACAACGGCGCCCATTAAAATCAGCCCGACGTTCAAACCGTCAACACCCACGTGATAACTAATGCCAATGGAATCCACCCAGGGGACTCGATTCTCAAATTGAAATCCACTGGCGCCCGGCACGAACAGCCAAAACATCTTTATGGCCAGGACCATTGAGGCAAACGTGCCGGCCAGCGCAATGAATCGGATGATGACGCGATAATTGCGCGGCACAGACAGCAGAACCAGCGCCGCGATCAGCGGACAAAGAAAAATGTAAGTTAAAATGGACATTTTACCTCAAAACGAAATACAGGGCCACCGCGACGCCAAGCACAAACAAAAAAGCATAGGTTTGAAGATTGCCCGTCTGCAAAAAGCGCAGGCCGCGCCCGGTTAAATCTGTGCCGCCGCGAATCAATCCAATGCAAAACCCTTCGACAATCCAGCGATCAATCCAATCGGCAACCGCCGCGATAAAGTCATGAGCGCGGACAAATGTGGCCTCGTAAATTTCGTCAAAATAGAATTTGTTTTTCATCGCCGTGGCCAGTCCGCCCAACCTTTCCGGCAGCGGGTCCTTATCGGCTTTTGCGTAAAGAACGTATGCGCACGCCAAACCGATCAAAAACGCCAGAATTCCCAGCGACGCCGCCAATGGCGAATGAGCAAACGGCTCAAAGAGCGCCGAGGCAAAGCCGGTTGATTCGCCTGGTTCACCCGAGAATATCCGGTTGTATACCCCTTCTACCCCAATCAACCCGCCGATAAAGGCGAAAAAGGCCAGAACAATCAGCGGCAACGTCATGACCAGCGGAGATTCGTGCGCATGCGAGGCGGTGTCAGATTTTTCCTTGCCACAGAAGACGACGAAGAATAATCGAAATGTATAAAACGTTGTAAGTGCGGCAACAAAAACGCCAACGGCAAAAAGCAAGTTACCTTCAAAGTCATGCCGTGATAAAGCCTGCGCCAAAATGCTGTCTTTGCTGTAAAAGCCGGCAAAAGGCCAAATGCCTGAAAGCGCCAGGCCGCCGACGAGGAATGTCACGAATGTTATGGGCATTTTCTGTCGCAATGCGCCCATTTTCCAAATGTCCTGCTCGTGGTGCAGAGCGATAATGACTGAGCCGGCGCTCAAAAACAGCAGCGCTTTGAAAAAGGCGTGCGTGGTCAGGTGAAACATTGCAGGCGTCTGCCCGTGCAAACCAACAGACATCACCATGTAGCCCAGTTGCGACAGCGTGGAATAGGCGATAATTCGTTTGATGTCATCCTGCTGGACCGCGATCACCGCGGCCAGCAATGCTGTAAAGCCGCCGATATAGGCGATTACTTCCAGAGCGGGAGAGTTGAGCAAAAAGAAAATGCGGCACAACATATACACGCCGGCGGCAACCATCGTCGCGGCGTGGATTAATGCGGACACGGGCGTGGGGCCTTCCATCGCGTCAGGCAGCCACACGTGCAGCGGAAATTGAGCCGATTTGCCGACGGCACCGCAAAAGATCAGGAGTCCAGCAATGGTTGCCGATGCCCCGAGGGCCGCCGGGTTTTGCGAAATTAGCCCCTGGAGCGTGGAGAAATTCAAGGAACCCAGCAATGCCCAAACCATCAAAATTCCCAGCAAAAAGCCAAAGTCGCCGAGGCGATTGACAATAAACGCTTTTTTCGCGGCATCGCCGGCGCTGGGCTTTTCAAACCAAAATCCAATGAGCAGGTAGCTGGACACACCCACCAATTCCCAGAAGATAAACATTTGGATGAAATTGTTGGCCAGGACGATGCCGAGCATGGAAAAGGTGAACAGGCTCAACTTGGCGAAAAACCGCGCCATGCCGCTGTCATCGTGCATGTAACCGCGTGAATAAAAATGGATGGCGCCTCCCACGCCAGTGACAATCAGCATCATCATCAGGCTAAGCGGATCCAATCTGAGGCCGAACTCGACATTGAGGCCGTCGATGGGAAGCCATTGCCGGACGGACTCACCAGGCGTTGGCTGCCAGCCATTGGCATTGATAAATACGACGGTCAGGATGAAGCCCGCAACGATCGTGCCGATGGAAATGAAGCTGCTGACGTATTTAAGCCGCAAAGTGAAAAGCGTAATAAAAACAGCCGCCGCAAGCGGCATGAACAAAACCAACCAGGGTAAAAGTTCGAGTTTCATCCGTTAAAATTTCAGCGAGGTCAAATCTTCCACGTGGGCAGAGCGACGGCGGCGATAGAGCGCCACAATGAGCGCGAGCCCAACCGAGACTTCCGCCGCAGCCACGGTGATGATAAAGAACACCAGCACCTGGCCGTCCAATTTATTGTTGAAGCGTGAAAAAGCGACCAAGGCGAGGTTCGCGGCATTGAGCATCATCTCCAGCGACATATAGATGATCAGTAAATTGCGCCGCATGATGACGCCAAACAGGCCCAGCGCAAAAAGCACAAAACTAACAGTCAAATAATGTTCAAGTCCAACTTGCATTTTAATCAAGTTTCTTTTTGCTCAATAAAATAACGCCGATCATCGCTACGAGCAGCAGCACGGAAACGACTTCAAACGGCAAAACGTAATTTGTGAACAACACCTTGCCGAGCTCAGAGGTGCCGCCTTCCACCACGGGCTTCGAATCAGCGTTGAACAACGTCGCGCCGAGGTTCTTCAAAAATATCGTCAATATCGCGCCCACGGCAATGACGCCCGCAAGCAGGCCGAATAACTTGACCTTCCGCGTGGCTTCAGCTTTTAAATCGAGCAAACTGATAACAAAAAGAAAAAGCACGATCACCGCGCCCGCATAGATCAGGATCTGGACCGCCGCCAGAAAAAATGCATGCAGAAGCACGAACAGCCCAGCCATCGAAACGATGGTCAACACCAGGAACATTGCGCTGGTGACCGGATTGCGGCTGAAAGGATTGGCGATGACGAGCGCGCCGCAGCCGAGTGTAAGCGCGGCAAAAATGTAAAATAAAATGTTTTGCAAATCCATGTCTTATAAAACTTTCGTTCCCCAGCCACTCAGTGCCTCAGCGTGAGCGCACCGCAAGCCTCCAACACGTTGCTTGAGGTTGAGGTCCATTCCTGTCGGCTAAACTTTTACCGGAAAATCCTTCTGCTCTTTGGCTTCTTCCGCCTTATGTTTCCATTTCTGGACTCCGGCGTGGACCCCGCCCAGCGAAAGTAGTTTTTCTTTGTCAAATATCAACTCCTGGCGGGAATGGCCGGTAATGGAATAGTCTTTCAGCAGGAAAATGGCTTCTTCAGGGCAGACTTCCTGGCAGAGGCCGCAATAAATGCACCTGAGGAAGTTGATTTCAAATTCCTGCGGCATCTTTTCGGCGTTCGAACGCTCGGCAAGCTGCCCCGCCGGCCCCGGCGGTGTAATGGTGATGGCCTTGGGAGGGCAAACAAACTCGCATAGCTGGCACGAGACACACTTGGTGCTGCCTTCCTGGTCCCGCACCAAATACGGCGCGCCGCGATAACCTTCGGGCACGGTCCATTTCTGTTCGGGATACTCCATCGTCACTTTCTTGCCCTCGAACAGGGTACGCCAGGCGTGGCGAAACGTGACCTTAAAGCCGCCCACTATCGCGGGCAAATAAAGTCGCTCCCAAAATGTCAACGGTTTGCGATTTACAATCATTTGCTAAAACACATTCAACTTTTTACCCACAGCACGATTGCCGTCACCAAAATGTTCACCAGTGCCAGCGGCACGAACCGCCGCCAGCCCAGATCCATCAACTGATCATAGCGAAAGCGCGGAAACATCCAGCGCACCCAAATAAACACCGTCATAAGCGCGCACATTTTTGCCAGAAAAATGATGATTTGGAGAACGCCGATACTGATGCTGTGGGCCGGTTGGTCCAATCCCCAAAACGGAAGCGTCCAGCCCCCAAAAAACAGCGTTGTCATCATACCCGCCGCCGCCGCCATATTGGAGTATTCGGCCAGAAAGAACAACGCGAACTTCATGGAACTATATTCCGTGTGATAGCCGCCCACCAGTTCGGTTTCGGCTTCCGGCAGGTCAAACGGCAACCGGTTCGTTTCGGCAAACCCGGAAATCAGAAAAATGATAAAGGACAACGGCGCGTAAATGACCAGCCAGCCATGTTGCGCCTGCCAGCTAATGATTGTGCTCAAGTTTAAATTGCCCGCGATCAGCAAGACCGGAATTACGCTCATACCCATGGCAATCTCGTAGGAAATCATTTGCGCGCTGGACCGTATGCCGCCAAAGAACGGAAACTTCGAGTTGGCTGCATAGCCCGCCAGCACAATTCCGTAAACGCCCAGGGACACAATTCCGAACGTGTAAAGAATGCCTACATTCAAGTCCGCGATGACCATCTTTTGATCGCCCATATAGGAACCGAAAGGAATCACGGCTATTACCAGGAGCGAAGGGATAATTGCTATCGCAGGCGCGAGCCAGAAATACGCCTTGTGGACGCCCGCCGGCGTAAAATCCTCCTTGAGCATGAATTTTAGTCCGTCGGCCAGCGGCTGGAAAACGCCCCAGCGCGTCAGGACCGGCCCAAGTATAGGGATATATTTTACGAAGGGCGGCGCAACGCGGTTTGGTCCCACGCGGTCCTGGATCCAGGCCGAAACCTTCCGCTCCACCAGCACCGCGTACGCGGCGATTGCGTGCAGCACCCCAATGGCGAGCGCGATTTTAACAACGCTAAAAATGATGAATTTTACGTCCATGTTAGATTTGCACTGTCGCTCCGCTGTCTCCCAGGCCGGCCCAGGTCAAGCCTTTGAACGCCGGAACGTCTTTCGACATCTCGTTAAACAGGCCTTCGATCGTCAGGAACCCATCCTGCCCGGTTACGTTGAAAACAAGGTCGTGCAGAAATTCCCATTCCGCCCGCGAGTCGCCCGGCGGTTCAACCGCTTTCATAAACTTTTGGACGCGGCCTTTGGCGTTTGTAAATGTGCCGCGTTTTTCTGCATGGGCGCATCCGGGCAAAAGGTAATGCGCCAGCCGGGTCGTGCCATTGGGCAAAATGTCGCTGACAATGAGCGTGTCGAGCTTGCCAAGCAAATCTGGTCCGATGCCGTGCCGCGTAACGTCCTCGCCGAAAACAATGAGCGTTTTGATTTTGCCGCCGGAAATACCCGCGGTGATTTGCGGCAGGTTGCTGCCAATCTCTGTAAAGCAAATGCCGGTCAACCGGGCGCCGTTCGTATTCGGATTGCGGTCCGCATTCACCAGCAATTTGTCACCTTCGCCGGTGCGCGGAATAGAATCGCTGAGGGCGTCCAGCTTTGCTTTTAATTTGCTCAAAAGCCAAAGTTCTTCATTGGTCTGCCGCGCCGAGGCGACAATCGCCACCGAGCCCGATGCGGCGCCCTTTAATTTGCGGCTGATTTCATTTATCGCGGCGTTCCAGGTCGTCTTTTCGCTTTTACCCTGTTCCACTTGCCTTTTTACTTCGGTAAGCCGGTCTTCACGACCGACCCACTTGTAATTCAACCGGCCAGAATCGCACATCCAGCACGAATTAACGGCGTCGTTCTGGCGCGGCTCGTATCGGTATATTTTTTCTTCACGTGATCCGATAATAATATTGCAACCCGTCGCGCAGCTCGTGCAGACGCTCTTGGTTTCCTTCAGAAACCAAACCCGCATCTTAAACCGGAAATCCTTTGAAGTCAGCGCTCCCACCGGACAAATGTCCACTGTGTTCAGGGTGTAATTGTTGTCAAAGACTTTTCCCGGATAAGCCGTGAGCGTGTTGTAACTACCTCGATTGACAATGCCGAGAGCGTCATCGCCCACGATGTCCTTTGAGAACCGGATGCATCGGGTGCAAAGAATGCATCGCTCGTCGTCGAGCACAATTCGGGGCCCGAGGTCAACAGCCTTGGGTTTGTGAACTTTCGGTTCCACAAAGCGGCTCGAGCTCTGGCCATAATCCACCGAATATTCCTGCAACTTGCACTCGCCTGCCTGGTCACAAATCGGGCAATCGAGCGGATGATTGATCAACAGAAACTCCAGAACGCCTTCCCGCATCTGTTTGACGCCCGGAGTGTTGGTGTAAATTTCCATTCCCGGCGATATTGGCGTGGCGCAGGCGATGGCCGGCCGGGGAGATTTGGCTATCTTGGGAGTGCCATCGGCGTTCATGACCGGCTTTCGGTCTGGACCGAGGGCAGGAGTGCCGTATTCGACCAGGCACATGCGGCAATTGCCCACCACTGGCAGCTTCGGGTGATAACAATAATGCGGCACGTCCACATTAGATTGGGCACAGGCCTGGATCATCGTGGTAGGAATCGGCTTCCCGGAAATCGGGTCCGGCGTGGTCTTCGGAACTTCGATCTCGCGGCCATCCACCTTCACCTTGATTTTTTCAACCGCGGGTGTCGGCGTGGTTTCAGTTGTGGTTGCTGTTGACATTATTTGTGCAAATCGTTAATGCGCCGTTGCCAGCTCATGCCGTTCAGGCGGCGTAGCGGTAATCGGCTGAACATTTTCCTTCTCGCGGCGCTCTTCATCCGCCTTTCCGCGGGCGACAAATTCGTCCTTGAATTTGCCGACAAAACTCTGCACCGGCCAGGAGCATGCTTCGCCAAACGCGCAAATGGTCCGGCCTCCGGGAATATTGTCCGCAATTTTAACCAAATAATCAGCGTCGCTCGCCCGGCCTTCTCCGTGCGTCAACCGGTGCAGCGCCTTGCTCATCCAAAGCGAGCCTTCACGGCAAGGAGTGCATTGGCCGCAGCTTTCATGGGCGTAAAATACGGCAATGTTTGCCAATGCTTCCACAATATCCGCGCTGTCATCCATTACGATGATGGCGCTGGAACCGCTCATGGAGCCGGCGGCAATCAAGGAGTCAAAATCATACGGCAAATCAAGCATATCTACTTCCTGGTCGGTCGTTTGGCCATCGGCGCCTTTTTTCTTGAGCTTGAACTTTTCGCCCGCCTTGAAAACTTTGGCCGACGAACCGCCCGGAATGACAGCCTTCAGTTTCCGGCCGTCGCGCAGCCCGCCGCCAAATTTCGGGTCATTAATCAGCTCGCCAATCGTTGCCTTACCGATCTCAATTTCATAATAACCGGGCTTCTTAACGTGACCGCTCAGGCTGACAATGCGCGTCCCGGTATTATTGGGCGTGCCCAGTTTGGCAAATTCCGCGCCACTCATCGCCACGATATGCTTTACGTTGCAAAGCGTTTCAACGTTGTTAACGATGGTGGGGCACATCCACAGGCCGAGCACTGCCGGGAAATAGGGCGGCTTGATGCGTGGATACGGACGTTTGCCTTCGAGCGATTCGATTAGCCCCGTTTCCTCGCCACAGATATAGGCGCCCGCCCCGCGATGAACGTGAATTTCCAGGTCGTAACCGCTGCCCAGAATGTTTTTGCCGAGAAAACTCTTAGACCGCGCTTCGGCAAGGGCCCGGTTCAGAATCCTGGCACCGTCAGCCATTTCTCCGCGAATGTAAATGTATGCCAAATGCACGTCGTTGGCGTAGCAGGCGATAATCATGCCTTCAATCAACTGGTGCGGATCTTTATACATGATTTGCCGGTCCTTGAAGGTGCCCGGCTCAGACTCATCGGCGTTGCAAATCAGGTAAATCGGTTTACCGCTTCTGCGGTCTACGAAACTCCATTTGAGCCCGCAGGAAAAGCCGGCGCCGCCGCGACCGCGCAATCCCGAGATCTTCACGTCTTCGCGAATCTGCTCCTGGGACGAGATCTTCTTTCCATCCGGCAGGTCCTTCGGCTTCATTGCCAGGGCCTTCTTCAGGGCCTCATAACCACCATGACGCAGATAGCACTCGACGTCCGGCGTGTAACCCGGCTCATCGGCGTATTTCAAAATCAATTTGTATTCTTGCGCCATAGCTTGACTCCTGCTCAAAAATCTTTAGTTTGCCACTGCTCCGGCCTGCCCGATGGTGTAACGGTAGCACAGCAGACTCTGGATCTGTTTGTCATGGTTCAAATCCATGTCGGGCAGCCAATTCAAATCTACTCAAGCCCCGCCAAAATCTGGTCCGCAACTTTGTTGCTCACGCCCTGGTAGAAGGCGTCGTTGCACATCATCACCGGCGCCGTCCCGCAACTGGCGAGGCATTCGACGAACTCAACCGTAAACTTTCCGTCTTTTGTCGTTTGCGGGCCGTGCGCGTGGACGTCCAACCCCAGTTTTTCGCAAAAATGTTTGTGCAATTCATACGCGCCACCCAGCGCGCAGCTCAACGTGCGGCACACCTTGATCTGAAACCGGCCCATTGGCTTTTGCCGCAGCATCGGATAAAACGTCACCAATTCATAGACGTTGATCGGCTGCAAATCCAGTTTCCTGGCCGTCCATTCAACCGCCTCCTGCGAAATCCAGCCGAACGTGTCCTGAATGGCATGCAACACCATGAGCGAGGCTGCCCGTTTCTCAGGGTAATGGGTGAGCAGTTCGTTCACCTCAGCCTCAAGCGCCGGCGTCACCGAAAAACCGCTTTGATGTTGCAACGGGTTAGGAATTGGCTCCGTAGGCACTGGGTTCATGGTATTCATCGGTCGCACTCTCCCATCACAAAGTCGAGCGAGCCCAAAATTGCCACAGTATCGCTGATCATACAGCCTTGAAATAACTTCTGTATAATGCTCAGGTTCACGAAGCTGGGTGATCGGATCTTCATCCGGTATGGCACGCCGCCGCCCTTGCTGTTGATGTAAAAGCCCAGTTCGCCTTTCGGATTTTCGTGGCCGAAATAGACTTCGCCTGGCGGACAATTCATTCCCTCCGTGACAAGCATGAATTGATGGATCAATTCCTCCATCTTCGTCATCACCTTTTCCTTGGGCGGCAGCAGGATTTTTCCGTCGTTGTAATCAATCGGCTCCTTCGATTTGTTTTCCGCGCCGCCGGGAATCTTTTTAATACACTGCTCCACAATGCGGACGCTCTGGCGCATCTCCTCCATCCGAACGAGGTAGCGGTCGTAACAGTCTCCGGCAGAACCGATTGGAACATCAAACTCCAAATCTTTGTAGCAAAGATACGGTTGTTTTTTGCGCAAGTCCCATTCGACCCCGCTACCCCGCAAATTCGGTCCGCTCAAGCCATAGTCAAGCGCATCCTGCTTCGATATCGCCGCAAGGTTGCGAACGCGGTCAACCCAGATTCGATTGCGGGTGAGCAGCGTTTCAATTTCGTTGAGCGCGGGAATAAATTCGTCGCAGAATTTTTGGCATTGATCCAGCCACGTGGGAGGGATGTCCCGCATGACGCCGCCCACGCGTGTATAACTGGTGGTAAAACGCGCCCCGCAAACAGCTTCGGCCAGGTTGTAAATCTTCTCGCGCTCCGTGAAGATCAACAGAAACACGGTGACCGCGCCCATGTCCATGGCAAAGGCGCCAAGTCCCAGCAAGTGGGAGGAAATGCGGGCCAGTTCCGCGCACATCACGCGGATGTATTGGCAGCGCGGCGGCAATTTATCGTGGATTCCGAGCAATTTTTCCACCGCCAGGGCATAGGCCACGTTGTTGGCCAGCGGCGCCAGATAATCCAAACGGTCGGTGTAGGGAATAAACTGCGTGTAGGTCATATTCTCGGCGATTTTTTCGTCGCCGCGGTGCAAATAACCTATATCCGGGTCCGCCTTGGTGATGATTTCGCCGTCCAACTCCAGCACGATGCGCAGTACGCCGTGGGTGGCCGGGTGCGACGGCCCCATATTCAGCACCATGCGCTCGTCCTGAATGTCCGGCACGCTTTCCGCCGCCTGAGCCGCACGGCCCAGGGAATCCTTAATCTCGATGTCTTGAACAGTCGCCATGAAAATCACTTCTTCTCAATCGGCCCCGGCCCTTTGGGATGGCCATGCGCTTCCTGGATTTCTTTGCGCCTTTCCAGCCGGCCCATCGTTTCGATGGCATCCGTGTCGGGGATGCGGATTCGCGGCTCGCGCGCCTGTGCTGAATTTCCACCCGCCACAGTCACGAACGGCCCGCCCGCCATGGGAGTCACGTGCGTGAAGGCCACTCCCGGCAATTCGCTCTCCTTGCCCGCCAGCGGAAAATCTTTCCGCAACGGAAAATAGGGATAGCCGTCCCACATCAAAATGCGCCGTAAATCCGGATGATCACGGAAATGAACGCCCATCATGTCGTAAACCTCGCGCTCGTGCCAATTTGCTGTAGACCAAACACTTACGACGCTAGGCAACTTCGATTTTTCTTCACTGACATCCGTTTTGATCCGAATTTCGCACCCGTGGTTTAGCCCGCGCAAATGGTAAACCAGCGTCCATCTCGGGTCGTCGCCGTAATTATCAATGCCCGTGACGTCCACCAGGTAATTGAAATCCAAATCATTCTTCGCGTAGAGACAGACGTCGACGATTTTTTCGGCATCCGCAAGGCGCACGGAAATCTCACCGCGAAACGCGGGCAGTTCGGAGATGATATCCCCGAATTTCGCTTTCAATTTATTTGCTGCTTCTAGAGAAGTCACAATATTAGCCGGTTCACAGAATTACGTTCCCGCTTCCTGACTCTTTAGTCCAACCGCAATCCCGCTGAAAATGGGAAACAAAAACTTAAATGTCACGCCGCCGCCTTTTTTAAATTCATAATCGTGAGGTTTTGCACGACAGGCTGCGTGCTGATCTTGTCCTGGAGCTTCATCAGGGCGTCCAAAAGCGCCTCAGGACGCGGCGGGCAGCCGCTCACGTAAATATCCACGGGAATAATTCTATCCACCCCTTGCAAAACCGCGTAACTGCGATACATGCCGCCGGTCGAGGCGCAAGCCCCCATTGCGATGCACCACTTGGGTTCCGGCATTTGGTCCCAAATCCGCTTGACCGATAGCGCCATCTTGTACGTCACCGTGCCGGCCACAATCATGCAATCGGCCTGGCGCGGGGAAAAACGCATCACTTCGGAGCCGAATCGGGAAATGTCAAACCGACTCGCGCCCACAGCCATCAATTCGATAGCGCAACACGCCAACCCCATGGGCATGGGCCACACTGAATTCTTGCGAAACCAGTTGAGTGCCGCGTCCACCGTCGTTATGACGACGTCGCCCTCGATCTTTGAATTGTAGCCGATCTCACTTCGCGCTTGCATATCTCCCGCCAGAAAATGACGGCAAAAAAAAGTCTAAAGGTTGAGTTGGCATGGGGCAAGTTAATTTGTGATTTTTTTCACAAGCGTTCTGCAAACCATTGCTTTTTTCGGGAAAAATTGCATTTCGCAAACGAAAATCCGCCGCGGACCCGCAATTCCGCGGGCATAGACCATGCTAAGGTTTGGACATGGCAAAACGCAGACATTCATCCGCGCGAGGTCAAACTGGAACCAAAATTCGCGCCCACGGCGCAATCACAAAGCCTGTCGTGACACCGGACATGGTAGAAAATCAGTGATTATGACCACAGAGATACCCCAAAAATCATGGGATCCATTTTGTCAGTGTCTTAGAGACTGGTATCGCGGCGTAGTCAGCATTCGCTGGGTGCAGCCGGGAGGAGCTTTGCGAATCGTTGCCGAAGGCCTTCCCCTGCAACGCTTCATATTCCAAAAACAAAATCAATCCTGCAGCGATACCATGACAGTCGAAGCGGGCGTCCCCGATGAACGGCCCTTGCAACATCAGATTATTGAGCCATTCCGGGTTGTCCTGAGAAAGAACGACGAAAGCGGTCGGTATGACGAATTGGAAATCCTTGCTGAAACCGGGAAAACAGAAATTACCTTTACCCCCGGCCTCGACCCTACCCTCCTGGAAAAGCTCGCCGCGTGACCTCCGGTGGTAGGGACGGTGCGCTGCGCCGTCACCGCGCGCACAGCGCGCGGAACCATCGGCGATTCAAAGTTTGACCACACTCGTTGCGGCGCAGCGCGCCGTCCCTACCCCGCTCCAGCCTCAATTGCCAGCTTGCGCTGTCCCGCAAATTTATTGTATCTTCCCGTGCTTGCTTCGGTGCCGATGTGGCGGAATTGGCAGACGCGCTAGACTCAAAATCTAGTACTCGCGAGAGTGTGTGGGTTCGACCCCCTCCGTCGGCACCATTTTTTATTTTATTCCTCTTCCCAGGGCGCTTCCCATTCGGGATAGATTTCAGCCTTGAGCTGGCCCCGGCGAATTAACTCCTGCAAATCGCGCATAATCGTACGGCGGGCAACCTTAAATTCACGCGCAAGAGCAGAAATGTTTGGACGATGGTCCGACTGTCCGATCAACTCCATAATACGATTCTGGCGGCTGAGTCGGTCTGTTGAGCGACTCAGCAACTCTGCCACGTCCACGCGACGGGAACGTTCAAGGGCTTCGAATTGACGGACGATCTCAGTATCACCGCATTCAGCCAGGGCCACGGCAATCGTTTTCCTTAGCTCACGCACGTCCACTGGTTTTGGCAGGCAGTAATGCGCGCGTCGAGGACCTTGCAACGCCGCCATCTGCTGGCGAACTTCGAGCGCGCCCGAAACAATGATGATTGGAACATGCGGAAGCAATTGCTTGAACTCCGGCAAAAAGCTCAATCCCAATTGGCCCTGCGCCAGCACATGGTCCAAAATGAGAAGGCTCGGCGCGTCACCAGCCAGCATCTTCAGGGCATCGGTGCCGCAACTGGCGCGCGTCAGGCGATATTGACTCAGCGCCTCTTCATAGATCTCATACTGAAAGTCGTCGTCTTCGATAATTAAAATATGTGGCGCACTCATAAGTTTTCCTTCGAAAACATCTTTCCGTTCTCAATATCGGCGTTTCTTGATACAGGCAGAATCAACGTGAACGTACTGCCGGAGCCCGGAGCGGATTGGACGGCCAGGCCCGCCTGCATTTTCTTCGCAAGTTCATAAGCCATCGAAAGGCCCAGTCCGGCGCCGCGCCGGATT
>Ga0210401_10004350_pt1 | contig 14813 bp, 14 predicted proteins | sample IncBWH32MmetaG_FD_150866 | JGI IMG/M metagenome (GOLD analysis project Ga0210401, IMG submission 150866) | Forest soil microbial communities from Barre Woods Harvard Forest LTER site, Petersham, Massachusetts, United States - Inc-BW-H-32-M | ecosystem: Environmental > Terrestrial > Soil >... | reverse complement strand
ATCAATATTCCAGGCTTCATGGGTTCTCTCCCGCGGTCGTCACGGGCAAGCCGGTGGAACTCCACGGCAGCGAGGGTCGCGAGGCCGCCACCGGCTCCGGCGTTATTTGTATAACGGAAAATTTTCTTCAGGACATCGGTAAAAGTCTCCAAAATGCGACCGTATCGATCCAAGGTTTTGGCAATGTCGGTTTGTTCGCCGCCCTTTCTGCCCACGAACGTAGGGCGAAAGTGATTGCGGTCAGCGACGTGTCCGGTGGAATTTTGAACCGAGATGGTCTGGACATTCCTGCCCTGGTTGAATTCGCCCGTAGTCGTCGTCTTCTCGCAGACTATCACGCTGACGGAGTGTCGCGCGTCAGCAATGATGCACTTCTGACCTGTGACGTGGATGTGCTGATACCGGCAGCGCTGGGTGGTGTATTGAATCGTGATGTGGCCCGTGAAGTTCGCGCTAAAGTGATCGTTGAAGCGGCAAACGCCCCCACTTCTCCGGACGCTGACGAAATATTGGAGCAACGCGGCATTACGGTGATTCCGGATATCCTAGCCAATGCCGGCGGTGTCACGGTGAGTTATTTCGAATGGACGCAAAACCTGCAATGCCTTCGCTGGACCGAGAAGGAGGTCAATGATCGGCTTCGCCAAATCATGACGGCTGCTTATACCACGGTCCGCGGTCTGGTGCAGTCACGGAAACTCAGTTGGCGGACGGCTGCATACATCGTAGCACTTGGACGCGTGGCCAAAGCCGCTATGCTCCGCGGTGTCTAGCGAAAACCCTTATGGAAAACGCCATCGATCCCGCTCTTGCTCGTCGCTTCAGTTGTTTTCAGTCCCTCAACACCGAGCAGATTACTATTTTGGCGACTCGCATCGAGGATGTTCGCCTAGCAAGTGGAAGCATCTTGTTTAGACAAGGTGATCCGGGGGATTCGATTTGCCTGCTCCTCAGCGGCAAGATCCTGATCAAACTGGGCGCAGGCACACAGGATGAACGCACACTCGCTAAGCTCGAAGCAGGCGCCATCTTCGGCGAGATGGGCCCACTAACAGACACGGCGCGAACCGCGACGGCAATGACTGCCACCGATAGTCATCTGTGGCGAATTTCAGCCTCGTCATTACACGATGCTTTGCAGCACGGAGAAGCGTGGGCCACAAGTCTGTTATTGGCGACCGCTCAGGTGCTCGGACGCCGCGTTGCTGGAATGAATCAGGACCTAATCAAACTTTCGGCTGAGTTACACCGGAACGCGCCGGAACCGCAAATTAGAAAAGCGGTTGCCGAGATCGAGCAACTTCGGAAACGACTGATGACGGAGTGGACGTTCTGATAGCATTCCTGCTCATTTGCTCGAAAAGCCGATTGGCAATCATGGCTTCCGCGCCACCGGTATCACTGCCTATTTGAAGAACAGGGGCAAGTTGGAAGTGGCGCGGCAGATCGCGAACCACGAATCCCCGCGGACAACCAAGCTTTATGACAGCCCGCATGATGAAATCTCGCTCGATGAAATTGAGCCGATTGCCCTATGAACCCGGTTTATTGATAGCGCCCGCCAAAATTCCAGTTCTACAATGATCGCGTATAAACGTCGTTATATTGCACAATAACAAGGGCTTATTTGACATGATAGGATTCGCACCAGCGGCTTCTGCAACAAGGCTGCGGGGTCAATGAATGTTTGGTGACGAGAGAAGCGCGCGCTCCTCGGGCGCTCGTCCGGTCGCGACGAGCCAGCAACCGCTCAGCGCGTCGGCCTTCGGCTCGAGAATGGGGAGCCCCGTCTTTTTAGAAAGCAACTCGCACAGGGGCGACACGAGACCGCCCGCCGCGAAAAGTGGTACGTCCAGACCCGAGATGACGGCAATCAATGCCGCGAGGTGCTCGACCGCGCGATCTCGTATGCGCCGGGCGGCCTCATCGCCCGCGACAGCCCGTTCGAGCACCAACGGCGCGAGTGCGGCCAGGCGGTCCGGACCGAGGTCTCGCATCCATCCCGCGCGCAGCCCCTCGATGCCGCCGATCGCCTGAAGAGTCTCGCGGCTGAGCGCGTCTTTCGGCACAACGCCGTCGAGTGCGGCGAAGCAATGTCGCAACGCCTTCAGGCCGATCCAACTCCCCCCTCCCCGATCCCCACCGATCCATCCCCATGCACCGCGCTGAATCGAGTGGCCATCGGCATACAACCGATGTCCAGCGACGCCGGTGCCGATGATCAAGAGACTGCAAGGTGCCCCGAAGCCCGCTCCGATGAGCGCCGCATACCCATCACTCATCAAGCAAGACCGGGTAAAGGGCGGACAAGCGGTCAAAAAGTCCTTGCCAACGTCCATGTAGGCCCCCGCTGCACCAACCGCAAAGACGACCCCTCTAAATTGGTTGTTGGAGCGCCCAATGACAGAGCAGCAGTGGCTCCAGAGATCCACTACGCTCGCAACCGCCCTCTCCAGATTCGTCGATGGGTTGCATGGACCCCCCTTCGCCTCGGCGAACACGGTTCCCTCGATGTCAACGAAACGTCCTCGGCTGCGTGAGCCGCCGCCGTCCACGCAGAAATAGAGTTCGTCTTTCCCAACTTCGATCATGGTCGTAAAAATCAGGGTCTTCAAATGCGCCGGGCGGGCCACGGGTCTAGCGCACTCCCCTTCGGGCGTGTCGAACAAGGATAAGGATGCGGTTCGCAACGGTCAGGATCAACGCACCCGTGGTGACCGGATATCCGCCGCGACCTTCCACCGATGTCCACGGCGCATCTCATCGAAGCGCGAAAGACAGCGCTCGATGCTTCGATGTTCGACGATATTCCCAGGCGAGCCCTCATTAGAAAATCGCTATAACGTGTATCAAGTTCGAATGCGGTCGAGAATAGCGACCCCGGCAAACTATTTCAAGACCTGCCGACGATATGAAAAAACTTGATGAGCTACTTCGTGCTGCCTAGCGTCCTGGCAAAAAGGGAGTCCTGATGGATGTTTCACCCCCCGAGCAACGGGCTGTAATCTCAGAGCTCGAGCATCTGATCTCCGAGGAGCGAAATCCGAATACCATGGAGATCGACCTGCTAACCACCGACGAGGTGCTGCGCGCCATCAACCGCGAGGACCGATCGGTGCCGGATGCGGTCGGAAAAGTGATCGCTGAAATTGCTCGCGCCGTTGACCGCATTGTTGATGCCTTCGGCAAGGGCGGGCGGCTCATCTATATGGGAGCGGGCACTAGCGGACGGTTGGGTGTTCTAGATGCTGCTGAATGTCCCCCGACCTTCGGCGTTCCCGGCGACAAGGTAGTAGGTTTGATTGCGGGCGGCGTGGACGCTCTTGCGAGAGCAGCAGAAGCCGCCGAGGACGATGCCGAAGAGGGCGCAGCGGCACTAAAGGGCATCGGACTAACCCAAAAAGACGTTGTCGTCGGCATTGCCGCCAGCGGCCGAACGCCGTATGTGGTGGGCGGACTAACCTATGCCAAAGCGCTTGGCGCGACGACGGTTGCCCTGTCTTGCAATCAAGACTCCGCCATCGCGCACATCGCCGACATTGCGATCTTACCTGTGGTCGGGCCTGAGGTCCTCGCTGGCTCGACCCGTTTGAAATCGGGTACGGCACAAAAGCTCGTGCTCAACATGCTTACGACCGCGAGCATGATTCGTCTGGGAAAGTGTTACCAGAACCTGATGGTTGACCTTAATCCCGCCAACGCGAAGCTCATCGCCCGGGCCGTGCGCATCGTCATGCTGGCAACGGGTTGCGCAGCGGAACAGGCCCAAGAGGCGCTAAAGCGGACAGACAACGACGTTAAACTCGCGATCCTGATGACGGTTACCGGTATGCCAATCGAAGAGGCTAAGTTGGCCTTGCGTAGCGCGGGCGGCTTCCTTCGTAAGGCGATTACTGACTCGATCTAACATTGTTCGGAATTGAGGATGGTAACGATAGTTAGTAAAAGCATTGTTAATAAGTGTCGCCCAGGTGACAGACGCCTTTTGTTTTTGAATTCTAAGAGCGAGGAACGAGCGGACAATCGTCAAAAACAAAACCCAGTGACCTCTCCAGCGAAGTGGAGGCGAGCTCAAGGGCAAAACGGAATAAATGGGGGGCAGCCCGTAGGGAGAACCCTGTTTATGCCGGATTTGAACTTGAACTCGCAGCAGCGGAGCGCTAGCGCCCACGTCAATACGCGCAACAGCGTATTGCGATCAACCGGCGCGGGAGCGCAAAATGAGCAATGCGACCCGTTGGATTCGGCGAAGCAGTGCCCGCTGGAACCCGATTAACTCTGTCCTCTGCCGATAGGCCCGACCGCTTCTTTACGGTGATCACGTTTTGCATAGACAAGGTTTCGGGTGTCGCCCTTGACCTCGAGATGGGCGTTCCCTGCTATCAAGTCGAAGACGAGGAAGGCAGAATCCATTTACTGCTTCAACTGCCAATCGGGGAGGAAAATGAAAACCGCTGGTGCCTTTGGCGGCCGGATCAAGTCGATTTTGATGCCAGGTCGATCTTTGAGGGAGCGCTCATCGAGGAATAGACCGGTTCCAGAGAAACGCTTTAACTCCGATTAGAGCGCTTTTGAAAAGCTGCCCGCTATCCTGGACCCAGTTCGGTTGGATCCGCCCCGCCGTTACGTGAACGTGCTACAAATACCCAACGCGTTTCAAAAATCCCGCTAACCTGGCCAGCGCGCATTTCTCAGGCTGAATCTACCATACAGCCAATCCCATAAAACAGAGCGCCTGATACCCAGTTGCGTCGCCGTTTGACGATCACTCTCCTTGAAGTCCTTTGTGTACCGTCCCAACGCATCTAAAACCTCGTCGGTGGTCATTGCGAAAATACCTTCTACAAAAATTTGCCAGTCCAAGAGTCGTTTGAGCGCAGCACACAGTTCTGCTAGTCACAATCGGAGCCCTTTAGCCTACGACTCGCGACCAACGGCGAGCGAGAGAAGGACTACTTCAAGAATGACTTAAGGTAAGTAATCCGTTCTCTGAGTGCCTCCATTTTGCCACCGAGGTCCAGCGTGTCTTTCCAAGCGATCCAACGTTTCTCCTCCCCTCGAAGAGCGTTGCGCTGATTTGCGCTAAGCTCGTTCCATACTTTGTTGAGCTCCGCTTCCTCCTCTTCGATAAAGGCAAGCTGATCTGCGTAGAGTGTACCAGCAATTAATTTGGGCGCCGAACTCAGACCGGCGATTGCAAGAAATAGAAAAATCAGCTTTTTCATTGTCGGAAGTTACCAACAACGTTTTCAAGGGCGTATTCGGCTATTCGAAAACGTGCCGCTTAACACGAGGGAGCTGTTCCTGCCACACTCCGCGTCATGAGTTCGCGGTTATTGATTATTCAAAAGCTCCTTCGGAATTTGGTCCTATACTGCGTTGTATCTAATTTCCAAGCTGCCCGGCAAGTTGTTAATTTCCTAACATTCTAGGAACTGTAAGCACTATGAGCCTCAGAATTGAACTATCCCGCATTAGTCCAAGTCGAGCTCGACGGGACGGTTCAACAAACAGAATTATGACTGCTTAATCTCTTAACAACATGGAGTTATCAGACCTGCCGCCTTTGGCGAACCTTTACCTCCCGAAACTGGAGCAACTCTTTTTCGCTCGCCGGAAAAACGGAGTTGGGTGTTGGGGAGCAGGCTAGTAGGCCTGCCGCTCGATTTCTCGCGGGGCTTGTGGACTTTTACCCGATTCTTGCGCAATCCGAAACTGTCCGGGCGTGACGCCGATGATCCGCTTAAAGAGAGAGGTAAAATGGCTTTGGTCCGAGAAGCCGGTGCGGACTGCGACTTCGGCCAAACTGAGCTCGCCGTTTTTTTGCAGAAGCTGCTGTGCCCGTTCAACGCGACGGTGGATCACATACTGGTACGGCGTCAGTCCGGTGGCAGCCTTGAACTGCCTCACGAAGTGATAGGGGCTGAGATTGGCGACCGAAGCCATTTGTTCCAGCGTAGGACCGGCTTCCACGTTTTCCATGATGTACTCGATGACCGTGTGGAGTTTCGGGCGTGGTAGTACGGCCTCTGCCCTGAGTGGCGGCCGGTGCATACCCGTGATGTGACGGATCAAGTGAACGGAAAGGATAATGGCAAGTGACTCGACCAACAGTTGCTCGCCCTCGCCGCCGCCGACTCTCAATTCGTGATACACAGCCATTATCGCTGAGCGGAGTCCGGGCGCGTCCAGAAAATAAATTGGTGGGACCACCGTTCGCGTTGAATCGAATTTGAACGACTCGGTCGCCACCCGCGCAACTATGCTCGGCTTTAGGTAAATGCGGAGCAAGTCCCGGTTCCCCTGCCAATCCGCCAGCACGGCACTCCCAGCTGGTATCAAGCTAATCGAACCCGTCGGAAGCGGCCTATCCAGCTTCAGCCCCTCAGATCGCACGTTAAGCTTTTTCGGCGGACGGAGGGTCAGGTTAATCGCATGCAGGGACACCGGGGGCAAACTAAATCCACCACTGTCGGGAATCCTACGGTAACGAACGGCATGCATGCCTTTCCATCCCATCCTGTAGCTCGTCTCGCTTGGGGTAAACGGAAGGAACTTCTGCAGCGCCTCGAGTTCTTTGAGACTGTTGTCCTCTTGTTGCATTACCGCGATCTGCCCTGTTCTCACCGAAATACCAATAATCAGCCGCATCATTTGTTCAGAGTCTATTACCCGAACGGGCAGGACCTTTCCAACCTAATCGGATAATGTCCCCGTCGCTCGAAACGGTAGTAGCCTCGATATCCATCCAGCTTGTCATCACCACCAACATCGCCTTTAAAAGCTCGCCCCGTTTCTTCGCTGGTGACGCCACCATGACGTCCGCCTTGCTGGATCCGATCCGCTTCTGCACCACGCTCGAACTGTCCATATCGAAGGCGATAGCTACCTCAGCGCTACGCGCAAATAAACGGGAACGCACCTATCCGCAGTGCCTATCGAATTAACAAAAACAGTCCATTTTTAAACCGGTAGAATCAGACCATTTTCGCGCTGGCGCTCGCACCCGCCTGCCCACAATGACCAATCGTCAGGATTAAAGACATTGTTCCAAAAGCTTGGGCAGCGCATAGCAAGAGGAATACTGCACTTAGAGCAGCGTAAACATTGTAAATGTCGTAACTCAAGCTTACGACGTTTGAAGTTTCTTCCAGTCAATAGATTACTATAAGGCGCTTGGCGTGACGCTTAAGGTGAAATGGACATTCCTGAGCAACGCTTTCTAGAAAAGCCTTGCTTAACAGAAGTGGCGCAATTCGTCGGCCTCAGTCGCTGGCATTTCCAACGGTTATTTCGCCAGAACCTCGGCGTCACGCCACATCAGTACTTGATTCGATGCCGACTTCGGTACGCTAGGTAGTTGATCGCTAGTCATGGTGCAACTTTGCCGCTGGCGTCGATTGGGATTGATTCTGGTTTCTCCGATTAGAATGCGATGACTCGGTATTTCGGCCGCGAGTTCTGCCACACGCCTGGGCAATTGCTGAGAAGAGCGCAATAACATCCTAAAACTTCCGCAGTATCGCCCTATACGGCTCTCGAGCCGACATCTATTTTATGCCAGAGACTCGCGACTTCCCGCAAAAGGAGTGGACGGCGAAATGAGTTAGCTGCTCACAAAGCACATTTCGCCCCAATCGCGACGTCAAACACTTACAAAATCGTACGATAGACCTGAAAATGATCTCACAACGTTTCCCAGAGCGAGTCCCCAGTACTTTTGAATCCTTGGTCGCCCAAGGTGAATTTGAAGCATTTGGTGAAACCATCAGCCACGGCAAGCTTGGGTCCGAGCGGAGCATGCGCGTGACTACCCTGCTCGTAAATCATAATTAAGACCATCTAAGGGAGATTCGAAAACGATGAATATACTGAAACTCAGGGCCTCATTCCCTTCGGCGATTTTGTTGATCCCTAACCGTAGCCGATTCGCTAACTGCAGAAGGAAGGAGTAATCAAAATGCCTTCTCTCAGATCCACACAGTTATCTGTTATTTGCTCGGCTGTCTTAGGAGCGTCGCTGGTCTATTCAGCCGCTTTTGCCCAGAGTCCCACGCCGGTGGTCACACCTGTTCCGCAGGCGTCGCCCACTCCCACTCCGAACCCCACTGCGTCGCCACCACCTGGTGTTCAGCCGGGTGGTGTAGCCTTACCAGTCCCGGTCCTTAATATCGGACAGTATCTCCCCGGTGGAGCGAATTTTGGTAAGGACCCGGACGTTCTCAATATTCTCAATGATATTCAGGCTAATTACACTCAATCGCTGAACCAGTTGTCCACCGCGAATGGCCCTGCTCAGTTCACGCAAGCACTGGGTAAGGCGCTCATCTACGACGCAAACCTCTCCGTTAACGGGAGCACAGCTTGTGCGGTTTGCCATGTTGACTACGCGGGCTTCACAGGAGGCTCGAGTTTCTTCAATGGAACTATTTCGGCTCAAGCAGGAGCCGTTGCGATCACCAACGCCCCGGTTGTCAACGGCCAACTGAAAGGGCCGAACTATCGAATCAGCGCGCGAAAGCCGCAGAGTTACGCCTACGCACCTTTTGCGCCTGTCCTTCACTACAACAACACGGTGCAGGATTTCTACGGTGGTAATTTCTGGGATATGCGAGCCGGAGGAGTTCGCTTAGGGAATCCTGCTGCCGAGCAGGCGCAAGGACCTCCGACTAATCCGGTGGAGATGGGAAATCTTGACTTGGCGACCTACATTTATAAGCTCTCGAAAACCCCGGAAGCGAAGTTTTTTGAACAATTTTGGGGGAAGGGAACGCTGAGTTCCATCAAGTGGCCGGGCAACATAGTTGAATTGGCAATGACACCCGGTCCGGCTCCTGCGAACAATCCGAACCCGGTTCTATCGATGCTAAGCCAGGCGGACCAGAACCTGGTGATTTCGGACTATGATCGTGCCGCCCAGTCAATGGCTGCCTACGAGGCCGGGCCGGAGGTTAGTCCGTTCAGTTCGAAGTTTGACTACGCCCTCGCTTTTCCCACCCAAAAGGTGTTAAGTGCGGACGAGCTGGCGGGTTGGAACCTGTTCCGTAGTAAAGCCAAATGCAATACTTGCCACCTGGACGGAACCGAAAATATCAAAAAGAGCCATATCACGCCAGCGGATGCGGCAGATGTTGCGCCTTTGTTCACCGACTTTACCTCGGCGAACATCGGTACACCGCAGAATTTTGCTCTCCCGTTTTTGTACGAGAATACACCGGACCAGTTCGGGTATGTCGCGAACACCGCAGGAATTTTTTACCTTGATTTAGGAGTTGGCGCTTTCCTCCGTAACGTGGCTCTGCCTGTGGTACTTGGTGAGTCAGAAAACAACGTAGGGACCGGGAGGAATCCGAACCCCGCCTGGGCGATACTCGCACCCAACTTCGACGGCAAAGTTCAGACTCCAACCTTGCGGAACGTAGACAAGCGGCCATATCCTACCTTCGTAAAGGACTACTCACATAGTGGCTACTTCAAGAGTCTGAAGGCCATTGTCCACTTCTACAACACGCGCGACACCCTAAACGGCGGGGTGCATTTACCAGCGGGCGAACCCGGAGAGGGCATCACCTACTGGCCGCCTCCGGAAGTTAGTGCAAACGTCGACCAGACCATCGGCCACCTTGGGTTAACCGATAACGAAGAGAACCAGATCGTTGCCTTCCTTCAAACCTTAACAGACGGATTTTTTGTGCCGCCGGTTCGGTTCAACAATGAGCCGGCTCAGTCAGCCAAAATTCCACCTCGGTTCCAGCAACGGATGGCGAGTCAACCTTAATCATATGGCAAAAGGCCGAACTCCTTTCCCCGTTTCGGATACGCGAAACGGGGAGAAGTGGGTTCGCTTTTTATTCTGGGAATTGAGGATCAGCATTAAGTTTGATGAAAACCAGGTGAAGCTGGTGCTTTACCTGTCCTAAGGGTTGAGGTCGGCGGCGACTTGTCTTTCAACAATCTGCCAGGCATCCCAGAGAACATCCATTTCCGCGCTTCACTCACCCAAGACCCTCTGTTAGGAAAGAGGGAGATCCTATTAGTCCAACCCTCCATCACTCCAGGACAAATGAACACCAATAATATTATTCGCTGGGTGAAACCCTTTACCTCCCTCAAGCTAACCGTGTTCTGCTTGGTTTCTGCCATGGTTCTGGTTTTGGTTGGTACGTTAGACCAAATGAATATTGGGGTTTACGAGGCGGAGAACCGATACTTCAAGAGCTTCTTTCTCTACTTTACGCCACCGGGGACCGCGCTGAGACTTCCGTGGTTTCCCGGGGGCTATCTGGTTGGCGGCCTGCTTCTACTCAACTTGATCGCGGCGCATCTGGCGCGATTCAGATTCAGTTGGAAGAAGGCAGGCATTCTCGTTCTGCACTCCGGGGTTATCCTCCTGTTGCTCGGCCAATTGTTCACCAGTCTGTTTCAGGTAGAAAGTCAGATCCGGCTCAATCCGGGAGAGACGAAGAACTATTCAGTTAGCTATTATCATGACGAATTAGCTCTGATTGACACCAGCGCTCCCGACTTCGATCAGGTGATCTCGATCTCGGACGCACAACTGTACAAAGGCAGCAAGATCCCGTTGCCGGTGGACTCGCTGGAGGTTGACATCGACGAATACTTTGTGAACTCCGCCCTGTTGACAGCGGATCAGCTGCCGTCTTCGAATTATCCACATCTCCAGATCGGACCGGTGGCGGTATCGATCCGGCAAGACCGGACCTACAAAGAGGGCGAGCGCAACATGCCGGCCGCTATGGTGTCGGTCTGGCAAGGCACGGCAAAGGTTGGTTCTTGGAATCTCGCAGCCGGTGTTCCTCGGCCGGCACGTTTCCAAGTTGACGGAAAGAGTTATCAAATAGTCTTGCGACCGAAACGCTTGTATAAACCTTTTGCAATCCAGCTCGTGCAGTTTAGTCACGATCGTTACGCAGGGACCGATATTCCCAAGAATTTTTCGAGCCGGGTTCGACTGGTGGATCCTTCCCGTCATGAAGATCGTGAAACGCTGATCTACATGAATCATCCTTTACGTTACCAAGGGCTGACCTTCTACCAATCGGGATTTGAGAACAATGACAAGACGACGGTCCTCCAGGTAGTGCAGAACCCAAGTTGGCTGATTCCCTATGTCTCTTGCGCGTTAATCGCTTTCGGCATGCTTCTTCAATTTGGGATGCATCTAATAAGCTTTATAAAACGGCGCGTCATTTCATGAGAAAGTTCATTCCATGGCTGATCAGTCTGGTGCTTCTGACCTGGGTCATCTCGAGGATGCTTCCCCAGAAAGCAGCCGCCGGATTCGATACAGCCGGCTTTGGGCAACTTCCGGTGCTGGTCGGCGGCCGGGTTATGCCTATGGATACCTTGGCCCGAATCTCGCTTTCGCTGATGAACCACCATGGCACCTTCACAATCGATAGCAAGACCCAGCCCGCAAGCCGGTGGTTGCTGGACGTGTTGATGATGCCCCGGAGCGCGGATGCCGCAAAGGTCTTTGAAGTAACTAACCCTGATATCGTAGCGCTATTCGGCAAACAGGATCTTAGTGGGAAACCTGTTTCCTATGCTTATAACGATTGCGCTCCAGTCCTCAGCGAGATCGGCAGACAAGCTGGCTTAGCAACGCAGACCGAAGCTCAAGGCCGGAACGCATTTCAGCGCGGGATACTCAAGCTCCGGGACGCTTTGCGAATCTATCTTTTATTAAAAAACAGTATTCAGGCAGAGGACTCACTCGATTTCGGAAGAGAATTACAGGTTTTCGAACGGGTGCTTCAACCAGGTATACAGGCCGTTCGGGATCGAGAGGCCAATCGTCCTTTTAACCAACAGGACCTGTTAGTTGTCGCCCGATTTACCCAACGCTATCAAACTCTGACTAAAGCAAGATATGTCTATGCTCTTCCGAATCCTGATGGAAAGACCGATAGCGACCGTTGGTTACATATTTCCGATGCACTACTTAGTGCTGTGGCAACGGGTAAAGTGGCATACCCGGCGCTCCTGTATGGGGGTCTGATCTCCACCTATCGGAGCGATAATGTGACGGAATTCAACCAAATTCTCCACGGGTATAATCAGTACCTTCAGGGGACAATCCCCGAGCAATTGTCCCGGGCGAAGGTCGAATATTGGTTCAACCAGGCTCAACCGTTCCTTCAGGCCATGGTTCTGTATGTTTTTGTTCTGCTAGTCTCCTTAGTCTCGTGGTTAAAATGGCCGAGGACACTCGGAAAAACCGCGGTTATTCTGCTCGGATTCGCATTTGTCCTGCACACGCTCGGGCTCTTGATCCGCATGTATTTGCAAGGACGGCCTCCGGTTACCAATCTGTATAGTTCAGCGCTCTTTGTCGGCTGGGGTTCGGTTCTTCTTTGCCTGTTTCTTGAACGCTTTTATAAAAACGGGATTGGAAGTGTATGCGCTTCGACCATCGGCTTTGTTACACTATTGATTGCCCACAATTTGCAATTGGATGGTGATTCCCTCGAAATGCTTCGAGCGGTATTAGACACCAACGTCTGGCTAGCGACGCACGTAGTGGTGGTAACTCTTGGTTACTCGTCGGTAGGTCTGGCTGGCCTGCTTGGCGTTATCTATATCTTGCGCGGCATTTTGACGAACTCGTTTAGCGAAACGACGGCGGCATCGCTCAGTCGAATGATCTATGGAGTAATTTGCTTTGCCATTTTATGCAGTTTCGTCGGAACGATCCTTGGAGGAATCTGGGCGGATCAGTCTTGGGGGCGATTCTGGGGATGGGACCCGAAAGAGAATGGAGCACTGCTGATTGTATTGTGGAACGCCACAATTCTGCATGCCCGCTGGGGTGGCTTGATTCGCGAGCGTGGCTTGGCCGTGATGAGTGTTTTCGGCAATATCGTGGTTAGTTTATCTTGGTTTGGAGTTAATATGCTTGGCGTCGGCCTGCATTCCTACGGCTTTATGGATCAGGGATTCGGTAACCTAACGGCTTTTATCGCCAGTCAACTGGTCGTGATGGGGCTCGGGTTAATTCCGCAACGTTATTGGCGAGGGATTAGGACGCGGGCGGCAAAGATTCCGGCGAAGCCTGCGACAGCATCGGTTCCATTGAGGGCAACCTAGAGGGTCTGAGATGAGCATCTTTTGTTTTGGCCTTAGCCATCGGACCGCAGCAGTGGACGTGCGCGAGAGATTCGCTATCCCGATCTCCGCCTTACCCGAAGCATTGGCACAACTAAAGGCGATACCCGGAGTCACCGAGGGCGTCATTGTCTCGACCTGCAATCGCACAGAATTTTATGTGACTGGAGAGCTTGCGGACACCTCAGCTCCCGCTTTCTTCGGGAACGTTTATCGAGATTTCCGAGCGGTGGACGAAAGGCATTTGTTTCGTTTATGTGCAAGCGAGTGTGTTCGGCACCTATTTCGAGTGGCCTCCGGTCTGGAATCGATGGTGGTTGGGGAAACGGAAATTTTTGGTCAACTCAAGCGCGCCTACCAACATGCGAGCGGCATAGGAACGGTGAGCAGGTTTCTGAATCGACTTTTTCAAAAATCATTTCAAGTAGGTAAACAGGTCCGCTCTTCCACCGCGATCACCCGCGGCAGTGTCTCGGTCGGCTCCGTGGCGGTAGACTTGGCAGAACAGATCTTTGGAGACCTGGAAGGGCGCAAGATCATGATTATCGGGGCGGGTGAAACTAGTGAAAAGACCGCCAAAGCCTTTCAGTCTCGCGGAGCGGCGCAAATTTTTGTATCCAATCGTTCTTTTGAGCGAGCCCAAGCTTTGGCCACACTCACTGGTGGACGCGCCATTCATTTCGCTGATTGGAAGTCAGAGTTCCGCGATCTTGATATATTGGTCAGTTCCACCGCAGCTCCGCACGCGATTATCACCGTAGATAAGTTGGCGACATGCTGGCAAGCTCGCCGGCACCGTCCGCTCTTTATGATCGACCTGGCGATGCCCCGAGACATCGACCCTGCTGTTCAGAAGTTGGATGGGGTTTATTTGTACGACCTCGACTCTCTGCAAAGTATAGCCGAGAGAAATCTAGCGGTCCGTAAGCAAGCATCGGAAAAATGCTATCAACTCATCGAACGTCACGTTCAAGAATTTCAGTCGTGGATGGAACGCTCTCAGACTTTCAATTTTCCGTCAGTCGTTGCGGCTCCAGGCGGATTGTGTTCGTAATAAGGTCTACGTACGGATTCGCGGTTGAGCGTGCATCCATGCGTCACCGCTAGCAGGCTTCTCAGATTGTGGACTTGTAGGGGACCGGGAAAAACCGGGAGCTAAGCCGCCTTCGCATCGCATGTCTCTTGCATTGCTGCATACCAATCCGATAGCGTCGAGCGCCACTCCTCATTCAAGACGGGGGTCCGCACTTGCAGTAAGAGATGGGCGCCGCTGCAGATTTCACGGCCAGGTTTCTAACGAACTAAGGTAGGAACTGTTCGACGACAATGGCAACGGGTTCTTTCCGTTCTTTGCCTACCTGCTTCTGCGGGAGAAAAGACTTTCTCCCCGTCGAGCCCCAAAGCGGTCTCTCCTAGGACGCACCCAGGTTCGCCTAAGACCACTCCTGCTACTTAGTGTCTGGCTATCGCCAGATGTACTTCTGCCCCGCGGAGGCCTTCTTAGCGCAAGAGTACCGCCTGCGGCTCAAACGGCTCCCCTCCCCCGTCTTGTAAGCTCGCGAGGCCCCTGCCAACGTCTGAGGTGTTCCGTCAAGTTGAAGAAAGGAAAGGATTCCTTTTTGCAAGGGCTCGGACATAGAAGGATTCGTTGTAAGGCCTGTTGGCTTTCCAGCAGGCGAAAATGA
>Ga0210401_10004349_pt1 | contig 14815 bp, 14 predicted proteins | sample IncBWH32MmetaG_FD_150866 | JGI IMG/M metagenome (GOLD analysis project Ga0210401, IMG submission 150866) | Forest soil microbial communities from Barre Woods Harvard Forest LTER site, Petersham, Massachusetts, United States - Inc-BW-H-32-M | ecosystem: Environmental > Terrestrial > Soil >... | reverse complement strand
CACCAGCGAGGGCACCGACGCAGCCAAGTATCTGGCCGAGAGAGGCGTCACGGCCTTTGTATTGAAGTACCGCCTCGCGCACACCGGAGACGACGCCACCCAGGAATTTGTGGCGATGTTTGCAGAGAAGCAGAAATTTCAAGAGATGTTAGCGACGGTCCTTCCTTTGTCCGTAGCCGATGGGTTAGCTGCGGTCAACTACGTTCGGCAGCATGCGTCGGAATGGGGGGTGTCGCCCGATCGCGTCGGTATCATCGGCTTCTCCGCAGGTGGAACGGTCGCTGCGGGAGTTGCTTTCCGTTATGCGCCCGAGGGCCGACCCGCCTTTGTAGCGCCGATCTATGGGGCCGCGGCGATGTTCAAAGATGCTCCCGTTCCCGGCGATGCGCCGCCTATGTTTGTTGTGGCGGCGACCGATGATCAGCTCGGACTGGCGCCGGAAAGCATCGCTCTGTACGAGAGGTGGACGAGTGCGCACAAATCGGCCGAGTTGCATATGTACGCGAAGGGCGGTCACGGGTTCGGAATGCGAAAACAGAACCTCCCTACGGATCATTGGATCGACAGGTTTACCGACTGGCTGCAGTTACAAGGCTGGTTGAAATAGTGACCGCCAGGACCTCGCGGCAATCTCGGCTCTCTAACCCTTTGCTAGTCGGATAGGAACCAGGCGCACGGAGTGCCTCAACTCTGTTCCAACGTTCGTACGCCTAATCGACAGCATCAGAGAGGGATCATGAATCAGATCGATTTAAAAGGACGTAAAGCAGTCGTCACTGGAGGAGCGCAAGGCATTGGCTTCTCCATAGCATCCCGTTTGATCGCTTCGGGCGCGACATTGTCGCTCTGGGATCGAGATGAAGTTCTCTTAAACAAGGCTCAAGCAGATCTCAGTACTAGAGGCGAAGTGTCTAGCGAAGTGGTGGATGTCGCCTCGGCTGAGAGCGTGAGAAAAGCTACGACGTCCGCTTTGAAGAAACACGGTCGAATCGACATCCTGGTCGCAAACGCTGGTATAGCCGGCCCAAACCTCAAGGCTTGGGAGTATCCGCTGGACGCATGGAAACAGGTGATTGACATAAATCTGACGGGCGTTTTTCTGTGCTGTAGCGCCGTCATTCCTTACCTGATGGAGCAGAATTACGGTCGCATTGTGAATGTGGCTTCGATCGCAGGCAAAGAAGGGAACGCGAACGCGTCGGCCTACAGCGCCTCAAAGGCCGGAGTGATAGCGTTCACGAAATCACTCGGAAAAGAAACTGCCAACAAGAACATCGCAGTCAACTGCATTACTCCCGCAGCTGCGCGCACTCGCATATTCGAGCAAATGAGCCAGGAGCACATTGACTTCATGCTGTCCCGCATTCCGCGCGGACGCTTTCTGGAAGTTGATGAAGTGAGCTCCATGGTCGCATGGCTGGTATCTGAAGAGAATTCTTTCACAACCGGTGCTGTTTTCGATCTCAGCGGTGGACGAGCAACATACTGAAGACATCGAAAAGAGGAGGAAACTATTCGACACGGGCCGAATCCAAGCAGTCCAAGGCGGCGGTCTCAGTTCTCCTGGAGAAGTAATGTCGGATCAACTGATTAGATGGTGTTGTGTCGACCAGTTGAGCTGGCAGCGTTAGTCAGGAGTTGAGATTGTTTGTGCCAGGGATGGATATGACTCACATAGTGCAGGATAGCGATGGCCTGCGCTGTCAGATGCCCGCGTACCATGCGTACCCATCTTCTGCCCCCAACGCGCCAGAGCCCAAGCCTTTGCCAAACTGTTTGACGTTGTCAGTGATCGTGAGGCGGGTGATGTATTTGACGTTCTTGTAGCCGAGTTGACGGGGAACGCGCATGCGCAGAGGTCCGCCGAATGGCACGGGCAACTCGCCTCCGTTCATACCGTAGCTGACGAGAGTCTGCGGGTGCATCGCCTCAGCCATGTCGATGCTATCCCATCCGTCGGGTTGGATCGAGCGGTATACAACGTATCGGGCCTGGGGCAGCGTCCCCACCCGTTCCAGGATGTGTGAGAGTGGAACGCCTGTCCATTCGGCAATATATGTCCAACCTTCTTCGCAGCCGATCATCGTGATTTGGGTGCGGGCGGGAAAGCTCTTGAGTTCAGCAACGGAGAAGGACGCCGGGCGGGCGATCATGCCATCAACGACCAGACGCCAGTCCACAAATCCCTTGCTCTGAAAGCGTTTGAATTCTTCGCCCAGGGGATCGACTGGATTTGCAAATGGATCTTTGGAGATCTGGCTTTGAGAAAACTCGCGCGCCAGAGTGTGGCGAGTCAATACCCGCTGCGCAGCATAGGTAAGTGTTTCGCCGGACCCGTAAATGCCTCCTGAATCCGGCGGGATGAGTCCATATCGCCTGGCAAGCTTCGCAGCCACGGCCAGCCCAGAAATACCCGCTGTGGCCCCGAGCCCGGTGGTGATGATTTGACGTCGAGAGAGCTTGTTCATACTCGCTCCTGAGGCTCGGTGACGCGACCGCTGATCATGGCGCGCATGCGATTTCGGAATCCGGCAACAACAACCATCAGCACATGAATCAGAAGGAACGCCACCAGAAATCCTGTCACGAAGAAGTGTATGGTGCGCGCGGATTGGTGGCCACCCAGAACCGCGGACGGAGCCAGGGATTCGAAGGCCGGTGACATCGCCAGCCCCGTCCAGATGATCAACGGAAAGCATAGGAAAATGACAACTAGATACGTCAAGCGCTGCAACACGTTATACGACCAGGCTTCTTTCGCACTCGGTCGCTCGAAACGCAGGTGCTGGGCAATGGAAATTCCAAGCCGCTTGGGCGAGAGGTCAGAACGAGCGGGAAGCAAATTCCGTCGGAAATGCCCTCCGAAGAATCCGAAGGCTACGTAAAGTAAACCGGTTCCAACCACAAGCCAGGCAGATTGGAAATGGAGATAGCGACTCCAGCCATTCTGATCGGGGAGCACGTAACCATACCCGGTGGGAACGCTGGAGCGAGAGGATGGAATCGGGATCGTGAATAAGGGGCGAGTATTTACGTTGCCGGTCTCTCCCCAATAAAAGCGTGGGTGAGAGATCAGAATTTCCACTCCAGTCACGAGCAGGGCCAGGAAGGATATCACGGTAAGCCAGTGCGTGACGCGAACCAGGAGAGAGTGCCGAGGACTAATTGTTTCGGCCATTCGCGAAAGTGTACCAATGGCGTATGCGCCGTGCACGGAATATTCGCGGAACGCCAGGCGCAATATTCGTCAATGCCTGATAATCGCATCGCCGGACAACTGGTTTAATTGGTGGAATCACTTCTCCGGTAACCGCGTTCGTCAGGGATGTGAATGTCGTATTGAGCGTCGGAGACGTGTTCCATCCAGTCGACCACCTTGCCGTCCTTCTTTTCCTGGATGGCGATGTGGGTCATCGACGACGTCGGCGTCGCACCATGCCAATGTTTCTCCTCCGGTGAGAACCAAACCACATCACCGGGTTTGACATCCTCGATAGGTCCGCCTTCACGCTGAACCCAGCCGCAGCCATTGGTGACGATGAGAGTCTGACCCAAGGGATGAGTGTGCCACGCAGTACGCGCGCCCGGCTCAAAAGTGACGCTGGCACCCTGTACAAGTGCCGGTTCAGGTGCCTGAAACAGTGGGTCGATCCGCACCGTGCCAGTGAACCACTCCGACGGACCTCTGACGGAAGGTTGCGAGCCAAGTCTTTTGATTTCCATTTTATAATTCTCCATTATCTCTTTTCGACCGTATGCTCATTGTTTAGCGACCGACCAGCTTCTCGAAGGGCAGGTGGCTTGATCATTGATCGGGGCCATCCGGCCAAAACTCATCCGGACGGGCGGGACGCGGCTGATCTGGACTCAGGTTTGAGCTCTTGATATCGGCGAAAACGAAGTTCTCCGGCGGAACGGGGCTACCCGCCAAACGTCGCAATAGAGCAAGTTGTCCCGCGTGGGTCATGGCGTCGGAGAATGGGCCCTGCAACAGGACTTCAGGAGTTATCTCTCGGAGCCTGGTTCCGAGCTCTATGTGCCGCGCGACGTCGGAGAGAGTCTCATGGAAATGGGCGATGGCGTCTTGGAAGCCGATAAATTCGGGTGCTCGATAACTCCCACCAATAAAAAAGGTGCGTGAATACCCAAGTACGTCGTCCATGTGGCGAATCAGCTCATGCGGCGTCCGAACTCGAGGAGCGGGACGGAACGCCGAGAAGCCGGACGGGGCGTCACGAAGTGCTTTCTGCGTCCTGTAGGCCAATGCGGCTAGAAAATGCCTTAGTAATATTCGCTGATCGTCCATGACAGCCAATCCGCAAACCGCTCGGCACCTCCGAGTCGTGTAGGCTACCATAACGAACTTTGCGGATTTAGCGGGTTCTTAACCCACGCTCTATCCAATCTTCATTTCCGGCCGCACCTCGATGCTTCCAAATTTCCCCACGGGAATATTCTCCGCGACTCGTACCGCCTCCTCCATGTCCCGCGCCTCAATCAGGATAAATCCGCCCAGGACTTCCTTGCTTTCGGCATACGGACCGTCGGTCACCAGGATCTTCCCGCCTCGGTGGCGGACCGTCTGTGCCGTCGTCGGCGGCTGCAACGCCGACGACGCAATGTAGTGCCCTTTCTTCGCCAGTTCGTCGTTGTAATCCAGCGAATCCCGATTCAGCTTCGCTAGCTCGCCGGCGGATAGGCCCTGCAAGGCGTTCGGCTCAAGATAAACAGTGCACAGATATTTCATGATTTCCCCCAATCCCGTCGCTAAACCCCAAACTGCCGCAAATGATGATCCAGATGCTTGTACATCAGGATCGCCCACTCCTGCGGCGTCAGTGGCCCGAAGAAGCTGTGCGGGTGCGTCGTGCAGCCCTTGGGCCCGGCGGCTACAAACCGGTCGATCACACCGTACAAACGCGCGCGTTCCTCTGCCAGGTCCCGATCATCCTGGGTCACCAGGCCTTTCACAGTTGGCGAATTGCGGCGCAACGGTTCGTCGTTCTCAAACACCTTCGGCTTGATGATGGGGCCGATGATCCGTCCGATCAGTACCCGTGGCGGCCGCATGTCCCCTGACGCCAACTCGAAGCCCCTCGAGCAGTGCGCCAGCGCCTGCGGTGCATTCATCTTGCCCCACTGCCGCTCGCTATCCGGCCGCAGCCGAGCGATGCGCTGCTTCACCTCTTCCACCCTCGCCGCGTCAAAAAGATCCTTCATTGCGAAAGCCTCCTGCCGTCATGCATTTCCAGGCACACCCAACCCCCTATAGATACGTCGAACGATGGAGAGCGAAATCGACATCTTCTCTTCGTTTTCTGCCGGTGACCGTTTCGCAGTTTTCGACACGTGTTTCCCCACGATTCCAGAAACGTTCCGTCCGTCCCCACATTTCCGGCGCGATAGTCTAGAACAAGAATGGGGCCAGACGTCGGGTGCGGCGCATATACTGCTTATAGGGCTCGCCTAGAGCCACTACCAGCGCGGCTTCCTCAACTGATATGCGGTATGCATAGGCAGCGGCCATGCAAGCTAGAAGTGCAAGAAGCCCTACCCAGTTTCCGAGTGCCAGTCCCAGTCCGACGAGTGTGATGAGAGCGCCGGTGTAGGAAGGATGGCGGATGTAGCGGTAAGGTCCGACCTCAATCACCGTTTGGCCCGCGTGAACCGCTACATCGTAGGTAAAAAATCGCCCCAAGACTGACATGGCGTAGAAACGAAAAGCCAACCCGACGAGCATGAGGCTGATTCCGATGAAGAACAGCGAAGTTCGCTGCCAGAGTAGGGCTGCTTGTGGGAGGAGAAAAGAGAGCGCAAAGTCCGATCCCACCGCGAACCACAGGAGCAGCATGATGAGCCCGAAAGAGCCTCGATCTCCAGCTTTTGAGGAGTCGCGGAATCGCGATCGTTTGGTGCTAGACCCGATGGTTTCCAATACGATCCACAACCCATACGTGCACCAGAAAATAATCACGTAAGCGGGGCCACCGGAAAAAGGCAAAGGGCGCAATCGACTATCTCCCCATGGAAAGAAGCGATTGTACTCTTCCGCACCGCACGGACCACGGGGCAAACGATGGCAACGAAACCAAGAGTTAATCAGCCCAATTGATGTCCTGCATTGAATCACACCCTACCGTAACAAGGTTGCGGATTGTCAAAAATTGGCTCAAGACGAATTCAAGACGAATTCGGGGACGGGACGCTTTCCAGTTTTCGACACGCGAACATTTGAATTGCCTGCCGTTGCCACGCTAGGTGACGTAGTGACGCATGTTTACAATCAAACGCAAAAAAGACGTGCTTCCTGGGATGTTGTCCACCCTTGTCTGCTGGTAGTCCTACTACTCGCGTACTGAATCTTTAGTCCTTTCGGTCCATAGAAGAGCATTCCGGCGATCCTCCATTATGTGATTCACGTTTCTTCTCTGGGCCGGTGGTCTTTAGTTCGGCTCCGCAACTTGCCCGGGTCGTATTGAGGTGAAGCATGGAGATTGCCCACGTTCGGACAACGGGCCCCAGCCGATCCGTAGCCCGGCCTACCACGCGAAAATTCCTCGGCAAAACCGCAGTCGACCTAGATCAGAAGTCAGTCGAATATGAGTTCTTTCGCCGCGTAGTGTTGCCCAATGGAACTTTCAAGACCACTGTGGCCAATCGGCTGGATGATTTAAATCAGGCGGTGCTGCCCTACATCGCACGGATCGCCGAGAGACCCGTCAAGATCATGGATGTAGGTGTCTCTTCAGGAGTGAGTACCCTGGAATGGCATGACCAACTGCGTGCGGAGCGAATAACGTGCGACATTACGGCGACGGATTTGATGATCTACGCGTCCTTGGTCAGCCTCGCTCCACAACTAGCAGTCCTGATTGACGGTAAGCGAAATATTTTACATATGGATATATTCGGGCGAGGAGCACCGCCGGTCGCAGAAGGTACGCTAGGAATTTTCGCTGGACTGGTTCGAATGCTCTTTCGCGGGGCGATGATGGTGGACAGCCATCTTCCGCCGCTGCGGGGACGCATCCGCGAAGAAGCGAACGGCCGGTTGCTTATGTGCCAGCCGGTAACCCTGCTGAGCAAGAGATTCGCGCAATGTGACTCTCTGAGCTTGGTCGAGGAGGACTTGCTGGCGCCGGAGCGCCCGGAGTTTAAGGGAGCGTTTCATGTTGTGCGAGCCGCCAATATTTTGATCCGCGCCTATTTTTCCGATAATGCGTTGGCTCAAATCATCAACAACCTGAAAGAGCGACTAAAGCCAAATGGCCTATTGATCGTTTGTCGCACGGACAAAATCGGGGTCAATCACGCAACGATTTTCGAATTCACTGCGGAATCCAAATTCCGCGTTTTGCAGCGTTTGGGCGATGGTTCCGAGGTGGAAGAAGTGCTGACGCGAGTTTGAATGCCTGGAAGCCTTAGGAAACTAAGCGAATCGCGAAGTGACCAGCATCAAGAAGCGCGTACTGTCAGCGGCGGGAAGGGCGAAGATAGCGGCGCACGCCGTTGTCAAAGCAGCGCAATACGTCCCCACGTTTCCAAGATGGGGTCGGGAAGCGGCAGTCTCTGACAGGCAAAGACCGTGACCCCAGATGGGTACCCATACCAGAAACGTCCCGTCGGCCCCGACGCTTTGAGCTGCCGGTCGAGCCGATTCGTTGACGATGCCGGATCAGCCGTAGCGGAGAGCCACATTGGGGTCTACTTTGATAGCGCGTCGCGCCGGGATGTAGCAGGCGATCAGCGCTATGACAGCCAACCCCAGGGCCACCGCAGCGTACGTCAGTGGGTCGCTCGGTTTTACGCCAAAGAGCACCGTCGAGATCAGGCGCGCGAGGCCGAAGGCCAGCGCCGCGCCGATGGCGACGCCGATGCACGTCAGTTTGAGCCAGAGTCTGGCGATCAAGCGCAGAACGTCTGATCGCTCCGCGCCCAGCGCCATACGGATGCCGATTTCGTGAGTGCGCTCGCTTACCGTGTAGGACATCACTCCGTAGATGCCGACTGCGGACAGCAGCACCGCGATGCCTGCAAAGATACCAAGCAACTGCATGTAGAAGCGCTGGTCGCCCAAAGACTCATCGAGCACATGGTCCATGGTCATGATGCTGGTGACCGGCTGGTCGGGATCCACGGTGGCAGCCGCTTCCTTCACCATGGTGGCGAAATTGCCGCCGACATCGGGGGAGCCCGCCGCAGTGCGCAGGACCAACGCCTTGTGGAGGTGGGCTCTGGTCGCGCCGCCGGGAAAGACCGAAGGTTGCTGCGCGAAGGGTGCATAAACAAAGGGCGGCGTCTGTTCTCCCAATCCGAAATGTTTGACGTCTCCGACGACTCCTACAATCTGGCGCGGACGAAACTCATCCACCGGGTATGGATCGTAACGCAGTAGGATTTGCTGGCCGATGGGGTCCTCATTGGGAAAGAATTTGCGCGCGAAGGCGTCGTTCACCACAATCACCCACGGTGCGCTTTCGGTGTCGTGGTCATCCAGGAAGCGGCCCTTTCTGAGTGGGATCTTCATGGTGCTGAAAATATTGGTGCTCACCTCGCTGTATCCGGTTTGCGGTCGATTGTCCGGCGGCGGCGCCGGATGACCCAGTATCGCGAACGAGTAGAGTTCCGGGCAGCAGCGCGTCGGAAGCGCGCCGATCACCGCGGACGATTCCAAGCCGGGCAGCGCGGCGGTTTTCTCGAGCAGGCGTTGATAAAAGAAAGTGACCGCCGGCATCGTCCGTTCCATATCTCCACCGGGAATTCTCTCCAGATACTTGCCACCTTCGGGCAGTTGGATATCCATTGTCACGAGATGGCTGGCGCTGAAGCCGGGGTTTACCTGCTGCAAGTGCAGCATGGTATTGATCATGAGCCCCGCGCCGACAAGCAGGACCATAGTTATGGCGACTTCCGCGATGGCCAGTGAATAACGGGCCGCGGAGCCGGACGCCGTGGTTGTTTTGCGCTCGCTTTCGCGCAACACCAGGTTGAGGTTGGGCCGCGAGGCCTGAAGGGCAGGCGCGAGGCCAACCAGAATTGCGGTCGCTAAGGAAATGCCCAGCGTGAAGAGCAGCACTCGGGCGTCCACGCTCACATCGGCGGCATTAGGAAAATCGCCGGCAAGCGCGAGGACGAGTTGAATTCCCGCATAGGATAACGCCACGCCGAGCAGGCCGCCCGCAAGGGCGAGCAACACACTTTCGGTCAGCAACTGTCGAATCAAACGCCCGCGCGCCGCTCCCAGCGAGACCCGCAAGGCGTACTCCTTACGGCGGGTCTCCGCGCGGAACTGCATCAGGTTCGCGACATTGACGCAGGCGATCAGCAGGACAAATGCGACCGCGCCAAACAGCGGATACAGGTACGCGCCCGCAAAGCGATAGAGGTCTTCGTGCAACGGCAAGACCTTGACGCCGACATCTTTGTTGCTGGCCGGATATTGCTGCTCCAGGCGGCGGGCGACGAGATCCATCTCCGTTTGAGCTTGGCCGACCGTGATGCCTTGCTTAAGCCGCGCGACCGGCATTAGCCAGTGATCGATGCGCGCGGAATAACGCGAACTCGCCGCATTGATGGGAATCCAGAGATCGGTGCTGCGTCCGTAAAACGGCAGGAAGTGCGGCTGCATCACGCCGACGATGGTAGAGACGACGCCCTCGATCGTGAAGGTTTTTCCCAGCACGCCGGGATCGCCATTAAGTTCGCGCTTCCAGAATTCGTAGCTGATCACGATGGTTTGGGCGTGGTCTTGCGCTTCGGTGGCCAGGAAGACCCGGCCGAGAACGGGCTTGGCGCCGAGCAACTCGTAAAGGTTGGGCGTCAGATACTGCACGTGCAGAAGGCGCGGCTCGCCAATACCGGCGACACTCGCCGAATCGTTCTGGCTGATCAGCGCGATGCCATCAAAGACATGATTTTGCGCGCTCCAATCGACCTGCTCGGCAATGGGCGGGGGGTTGCGTTGGTCGGGATGTCCTGGAACGGTCTCCCAGACCACGACGAGATTCTGCGGCTCGGGGTAGGGCAACGGGCGATAGAGGAGGGCGTTGAGCACGCTGAAAATGGTACTGTTCGCGGCTATACCCAGCGCGAGGGACAGCACCACCACGACGAGGAAGCCAGGATGTTTCAGCAGGTTGCGGACAGCGAACCGGGCGTCGGTCCAAAGGTCATGAAACAGGTTGATGTTGCTCATGCTCGCGTTTCCTCAGGCGTCGGTCCGGAGGGTTATCAGCAAGCTGTTGGTAGAGGACAGCATATCTTAGGTAAACGAAGGAGCTCGAAGAATGTTCCCTGGCATTGGGTTAGAGTTGCGACGGGATCTTCGCCGAAGCCCCTGAACCCGGTGGCTTTGGCGCTACAATGCTCGGGCGACGACCGAATCGACACATACGACTACCCGCGTTAGTCCGGAGTTGGAGGAGTTGAAACAGAAGAATTCTGATTCGTCGGCGACTATGTACTTCGCTTGTTCACTCCGAGCCAGGGCATGCCGCGGTAGGAATCGGCCACCACCCAGGCGGCGGCGCTCAGCGCACAAGAGATAACGGTCTCGCTCCATAGGAAGGGGTTTTTGGTACCTGCCGCCACGATGGGGACCCACACCAGCAGCGTGAACATGCCAAGCTGCAACGCCGAGAGCGCGGCTGCCAGCCGTGCACACACACCGATGAGCACCGCCACGCCCGCCGCGATGAAGGAACAGCCGAAAAAATACGCCCAGCCCACATGCCATGGCAGCCAGGCCGGCACCAGCGCGGCGGTCTGTTTGACATAGGCGAAGTGGGCCACGCCGAAAGGGATCATGGCCAGGCCGTAGGGCACCCTCGCGAAGCGCAGACCCTTGTCACCAGTGGCGAAACCGAGGTGTTGCTTGTCCCAGTCAGCTGCGAACCAGGCATACTGTACCCAGGCGCCCGCTACCATCACCGCGGTCTCGCCGCAGCCTGACCAGGAATCTTGCGAAGTGGGCGCGAGAAAAATGTCGCGCACTCTAAACAGCAGCCACCAAAGCAGGAGATAGGCGAGCAGCACGCGGGAAGCGAGAGCGGCTGTGCGCTGCCAGAGCAGGCCTATGCCGGCTGCCAGCGAGATGAAGGCGCAGAGATAGGTCAGTACTTCGCGTGCGAGCACACCCTGGGGAACGGGCTGCCAGACTCCGGCGAAATTGCCGTTAATCAGGCCCACGATTCCGAGGGCGATCATGGCCACTGCAAAGACCGCATGACCCACGCTTGCGATGCGCATCGCTCTATCCTCCGGCGGTGTTCGAGTTCTTCGGGTACAGGCATCCCTTGTATACGCCAGATGCCGGTTAACGGCCGACAACCAAACCCGCATCGAAGCCGAACTACGTAGTTCAGCGTTTCTAGTGACACACTTTGCTACATAAAGTACTTGACAGCACTTGCCGATCGACCTATTTTTCTACTACATGAACGAGTTCAAGCAATCCGTTGCAAACGCCCTGCGGTACTGGGAAAGCCGGCGCCTTTTGTACAATGCTGTCCTTAGCGCCGTGGCGGCAGGCTGGGTGATCCGTACATGGCCGCACTATCACTCGGTCAGGTTAATGGACGTCCCTCCCGGAGACACGCATCCCGTGCTAATGATCCTCATCATTCTCGTTTTTTTGGCGAATGTCTGCTATTGCGCGGCGTACCTCGTGGATATCCCTCTGCAGCTCACGTTCGTTAACTGGCACAAACATCGCTGGGGCTTGCTGCTTACAGGAACATTGTTCGCCATTCTGGTGGAAAATTATTGGATTGCTGACGAAATCTATCCGTTCGTACCCAAGTAATCTTCAGCTCAACGCCAAATCACTCCCCGGGATTTTCTCAGCGCTATGACGCTCTACCCGGCTCGTGCCGGACGATGCCGCCCATCGCCGGGCAAAACAGAAAATCGTGAAAATCGCCCTTGTGACCGGCGATGCGCAACATCGCGCCAATCTGCGCCCAATGGCGAATCTCATGGAGCAAAATATGCGTAACCGACTTGCGCGGTGTAACCGTGATCACCACAACCACGAGATTCTGCTCCTGCGGTACATCCCACCTGTCCGGAGGAAAGGTTTCGACAAATTCCTTCAGACCGTTCCGACTCTCGCGGCCAAATTGAAACAGCGCTTCGAGGTTGTCGTTAGGGAGGGAAGCGGTGTCGGTCATCGGCTGTCCAGAAAGCCGTTCCACGTAGCGTTTCTCCGCGGAAAAAATGTGTTTCACCAAATCTCCCACCGTTTCGAAACGATCACCGTTGGCCCCGGCGCTCACTCTTAGGACTTGGTCGCCCTGCTGCCGCATCCACTCGTGCCGCTTCTGCCGCTCCCAATCGGTGTAGTCCATCAGGTCAGTCAGACTCAGGTTGACCATCGTCCATCTCCATTACGCTGAAAGGTGCCAAATTGTTTGTTTCCCAAAACATCTGTCGAGGCATGGTCGCGTCAGGCCCGAGAGTCTACCGCCGACGTGAGGTAATAGAAACCCGCCAATGGATGCTACCCCGCAGAGATGTTAAGAAGGCTTGCGGGCAACCAAGAGGCCATAGACAAAAGCACCGGAAGAGTAACCCGCGCGCATGGCCTGGAACGCTTTCAGGTTGGTCACAAAATCCTTTCCCATCTTTGCGGCCAAGGCCCAAAAGGATTTGTGGCGGATGATATCCAAACCGAGATCCCATGATTTCGCGCACTGGCGTGACAAATCCTGCCTATGGACGATTTGCAGACCGCTAGCCAGGAGATGGGATTCGTAGTCGTCCATAGTTTCCAGTTCAACATACATTCCGTGCTCAATGGGTTCGATGAACTTGCGCGTTTGCGCAATGCAAAGGTCCGCCCTCTTGAACCAGTCCGTAAGCGCAAAGCTACCACCCGGTTTCAGAAATCGTACAGCGTTGGCGAAGAAACTCCGGTGATCGTGATAGTGGGAGATGGACTCGACGGACCAAAGAAGATCAAACGGTCGAGGGAAATCCAAGGCTTCGGCGTCCATCAGAAGGAAGCGCGCGTCCAAATGTGCAGCCACTGCTGCCTTCCTGGCCATTTCCACCTGCACCGGGGAAATGGTGATGCCCGTCGCGCATGCCTTGTACTTCTGTGCCAGGTAAAGGCTGGTACCCCCAAAGCCGCAACCGATATCGAGGACCGCGGAGCCAGTCCGAAGATTGGCCAACTGAGCGAGGTGCTCGATGAGTTGGATTTGCGCCAATTCTTTCGATTCGTCGCCGCGAATCCAATAACCATGATGAATATGTTCGCCCCAAAGCGATTGGTAGTAAGGGCTGACAAAATCATAGTGCTCGGCAATTTTTTGCTTGTCGTTAGGCCGCGGCGCGATAGCCGAGTGCTTTTGGAACGGAGCGGTGCTCATGGGTTTTGTACTTGGATGAACTCCATACAATAACGTGACAGAGGCCGAGAATACATCAAGAACAGTGGAAGTTCTCTGAAACTTCGAAACGGATGACTGGAATCCTTGGCGGCACCCCTGGGTCATACTGGTGGTTAGATAACCATCCAAGCAGACAACGTTGACTTGCTTTCGTAGTGCGGCCTAGTATGGCGACTCGGGCCCTTAAGTTGAATCGTGGTGTAGGTGCTGAATGGAAATTGATTACCCGGGGATAGACGCGGCTTCTATGGCGATGAGTTTCGGAGCCAACTCCAAGCTCCGATTCTTATTTCGATCGTGGGCCATCCTGATGGGGTTGGCAAGCACGATCGCAGCACTGCCTGTGGCTGCGCTTTCCTTCGGAAGCTACGGGGTGGCATTGCTTCTGGGGAAGATTCGCCCGCTACGAGTCGCGTATGAATTTGCCTCCCGGGAGTACGACCGGGTCCTCGCTCGGCTCGGCCAAAGAGTTCTGCGGGATCCCCGAGACACCCCCGCGTTACGCCTGATGGTCTCCCTAACCCTTACCGTCGTGCCAATTCTTGCGACCCAACTCGTTTTAGGGAAACCTCGACTGCTACTAGCGATCGCTTTCTATCTTTCTCTCTACGGTCTCAAGTTCCAGCGGTTTGTCAGGATGTTCAGCGCCAGCCATTTGGAGGCGCACCGGCGCCACGGCTACTTTTCGGATAAATACGATAAGGTCTTCGGCCGCTACCTCGAATTCTTCCTGGGATATTTTTATGGGAACGCTCCGGAACTGGGCCGCACCGCTCATGTATGTCTACATCACAGAGAGAACAGCGGACCCGACGACACGCGCAACAACATTGGCTACGATCGAACCAGCCGACTCGATTTCTTGTTGTACCTCTCGGACAACATTTGGACGGTCCTGGGGATTGCTCCCTACGCCTATTTTAAAGCGCGGGGCGATGAAAAGAACCAGCGACGCATGCTATGGGGAATGGCGCGCTACTATGCTTACTTCGCAGCCGTCTTTCTTTACGACTGGAGAATTGGAATCGTATTCGTCCTGGTTCCTCTTCTGTGCATGAATTTCATCAATGCCATTACCGCGTGGGTCCAGCACGCTTTCTGTGATCCGGAACGTCCCGAGGATTATTTCGCGAACGCCGTGACCGTTCTGGATGAAGTGAACTTCCTGAACGAGGGATACCACCTCTGCCATCACCACCGTGCCAGCCTTCACTGGACCGAGATGCCGGCCCATTTCGAGCGGATCCGTGACCGGATGAGAGAGGCAGGCTCGTTAGTGTTCCGCGATTTGGATTTTTTCGGACTTTTCCTCGAGTTAACTCTCCTTCGCAGAATGGATGTGCTTGCCGAGAAACTTGTCCCGTGGGAGCCCATAAACCACGAACAAAGATTGGCTTTGTTGGCCAAGAGGACCAGCCTCC
>Ga0210401_10004347_pt1 | contig 14817 bp, 14 predicted proteins | sample IncBWH32MmetaG_FD_150866 | JGI IMG/M metagenome (GOLD analysis project Ga0210401, IMG submission 150866) | Forest soil microbial communities from Barre Woods Harvard Forest LTER site, Petersham, Massachusetts, United States - Inc-BW-H-32-M | ecosystem: Environmental > Terrestrial > Soil >... | reverse complement strand
ACGGCTTCGGCTTTTCCAATGCCCTGGGCCAGTCGCTGCAGTTTGCCGGTTCCCACCTTCTGCTGTCCCTGTTTTCGTTCAACGTCGGCATCGAGATCGGCCAGCTCTGCGTGCTCGCGGTGATGCTTCCGGCGTTGGCCTTGCTCCGGCGCGTGGTTCCCGCGCGGGTGGGGGTACTCGTGCTGTCCGGCGCGGCGGCCGCCATCGGTGGAAACTGGATGTGGGAGCGCTGGCGGGTGCTCAGGCAAGTGCAGTGGCCAGGGGTCGATGGAGCCGCGGGTGTGAGCGCGCCGGTATGGGCCGGCCTCGCGCTCGTCGCTTGCGTTGGCGGATGGGTGCTTGCCAGATGGGCGGGGCGGAAGTTCAGGACGCGGGAGGCGTCGACCGACGATCCGAATCCCGAGCATCTTCCTCGGGACGTGGCAGTGCGCGGCCTCAGGTCTGATTGAGGCGGCCGCAGCGCGCCAGCACGTCTCGAAGGTCGCGCAGAGCGGGGAACACCTCGTTGTTCCAGTCTGCACCCTGTGCGTCGTAGGCCCTCTGCTCGAATTCCACGATCTGCTTGTCCTCGCGGAAAATGTTCTCGGTGAACCAGACCATGAAAGGCCACAGCACGTGGATCAGGCCGGGAATCGGCGGCTTCTTCACCGACAAGTAGCCGTAGGTGCGGTTTGTGCGCTGCTCGGCATCCAACGGCGTGTAGCACAGCCACACGTCGAGCACCGGATCGTCGGTTTCCTGGATGTCGCGGCCCACCCAGACCTTCAGGCTCTGGCTGGGGTAATCGGTGCGGATGCGCATGTGGTCGCGAAAGTCCTTGTGCTCCTGGCCGCGCTTGCGCGCCAGGTCCACGATGATCCGCTCGCCCACCGAAGTTTTTCCCTCGCTTCGGCTGAAGCTGTATTCCACCTGCGCCCAGTGATCGCCGCGCTGTCGTCCGATGCACTGGGCCCTGATCGACCCCATCTGCTTGCGGTGCATGAACTGGTGGTTCATGTCGAACAGGTTCTCGTGCATGAAGGTGTAGTGGCAGGCGACCGAACGATTCAGCCGCCGGGTCTTGTAGTGCTTGCGCTGGGAAGAGCCGAGTGTCGCCGGCAAGCGATCCTCGGCCAGCGCCGGATCTCCCGGAAAGACGAAGATCAGGCCGTCGACCTCGCGCGCCGGATAACTCTTGACCCCGTTGGGCAGCCGATCCTTGCCGAGGTATGGCACGTCCACGCAGCGGCCTCCCCGGTCGTAGGTCCAGCCGTGGTAATGGCACTTGAGCTGGTCGCCGCAAACGACGCCCAGGTGCAGCGGTATCTGGCGATGCGCGCAGCGGTCCTCCAGCGCAAACACTTGCCCGCTCTGACCGCGGTACAGCGCAATGGGTTCGCCGGCGAAGCGCCGGCCCAGCGTCCGACCTGTCTTCAGCTCGTCAGACCACGCGACGGGATACCAGTGATCGGGGTGCGCACCCACGCGACGCAGATCGAACGGATTGGGCGAATTCGCCGGCCGCACCGCGATCAGGTTCGAAACATTTTCCGACATCGGGCCGCTCCATTCAGACAGCGATTCACCGCGCCTAGCTTAGCGGCTCGACCAGCCTTATGGCCCAAATGTTCGGCGTCAGTTCTTAACGTGTTCGACCGAGCATCAACGACCTACCTCTTACCATTGATCGGGCCATCGTCGACCGGGTAGTGCTGCCTACCTTGCTCAAGGAAATCGTCATTAAAATCCTTCGATGGGGGATTCTTCTCTCCGGATCGTTCTCTCCGGATCGTCTTTTCGAAACTACCCTCGTGGAAGTTACCTTGACTGCCGACCATACGAAGGAGGCGGCATGAAGTGGATGACCGTTCTAGGCTTGGCAGCCGCTGTTATCGGCGGCCTGTATCGATGGCGTCTTACGCCTGCGGAGCCGGATAAGTGGGGGCTGGCGGATGTCTGCATGGCCGTAATCGGAATCGGCGGCGCGGTGTTCTTCGTTCTGGGGTTGATCCTGCTCGGGTTGAAGGAGGTCTTTCGCTAGCACCCGGAAGGTCAGGCAAACATCATGGACGCGTCACGCGAGATCGAGCACTTCATAGAGCTTGAGCGAGCCGTATGGCAGGCATTGAAGGACGGCGATGCGGCCACTGACGCCCGCCTCTTGTCGGACGAGTTTCTTGGCGTCTACGCCACCGGGATTGCCAGCAAGAGCGATCATGTTGGACAGTTGCAGCGCGGACCTAGCGTTGCGTGGTACGACCTGTCCAGACCGCAAATGATGATCCTGGCTGAGAGGGTCGTCGCACTGTCCTATTTCGCGCGCTGGGCGCGGGCTCCGATTTCAGACACGACCGAACCGGAGTCGATGTATGTCACTTCGATTTGGCGGCTGGAACAGGGCGTGTGGAAGAATGTCTTCAGCCAAGACACTCACTCCCGGGACTGACCAGCACAAGCGGCGGCTTAGCGGGCTCTAAATGCCCGCTTCAAGCGGCCGTGGATGTCCGCGGTGCGACCGAGCAAGAACGCACGTGGGGCGCCCCCGCAGCCAACACCGGCGGTGCTCACCTTTCATACGCGTCATGTCCGCTCAGCCGGAACGCCTTGCGAGCAGTCGCGCCAGCGGTCGCCTTAGCTCCCGTTGGCGCGGGGCCTCGCCGGCGGGCTCGGATTTCGGTTCGTGTGCCAGCAGTTTTGAATAGTCCAACAGGTCTTCTTCCTCTGGGTCGATGTCGAGGCTGCCCGGGGCAAACTGCCAGTTGGAGTCGTCTTCGGTGTGGGTCATGCGTTGCCGCGCTCGGTTCGGGACGATCTGCCGGCGAGCCGCGCCGGCGCAGTGTCTCAAACTGTCAATCGGCAGCCGTTCGCGGTTCTAAAGGGGGCGATTACGCTCTTTACGGGAGCCGGCGCTCGCCGGCGAGCGCGATTGGCGCACCACCCGCGACCTTGCCGACATGAACCCGAACCGCGCAGGTTCACGATCACCGAGCGCTTCAGCGACCACGATCCGAAAGCCCAATCCGGCGGTTGACCCCATCCTTTAATGTTATTACAATAGTAATAACATTCGGGAGTCTCCATGATTGAAGTCAAGGTTCGCAAGTTTGGAAACTCGCTCGGTGTCGTTCTTCCGAAGGAAGTCATTAACCGCCTGAACACGCGAGACGGTGAACAGCTCTTCCTGGTCGAAGGTCCCGATGGGACTTACCAACTGACGCCGTACGATCCAGCGTTCGAGAAGAAGATGACCGCGGCCGACGATATTCTTCATCGTTATCGCAACACGTTGCACGTGTTGGCGAAGTGAAGGAGCCAATCTGGATCGACGAACGTGACGCCAGGACGCTCCATGCGAAATTGCTGAGGCTGCATGGCGGCGCCGGTGGCCTTCGCGACGCGGGACTCCTGGCCTCCGCCCTGGCGCGGCCCAAACAGCAATTCGCCTATGCTGACAAGCTCGACTTGATTACGATGGCGGCCGCCTACACTGCGGGAATCGTCAAGAATCATCCCTTCTTTGATGGCAACAAACGCGTCGGCTTTGTTGTCGGCGTCCTTTTTCTGGAGATCAACGGATACCACTTCAAGGCATCCGAAGAACAGGCCGCCCAAGCCGTCATCAACTTGGCGGCCGGTGAGCTCGATGAAGTGGGATACGTACAGTTTCTTAAGCAAAATGTGGTGCGAAGAAGGCGTCGCTCGCGTTGACCGAACAGGCATCTTCTCTTTACCGCATCCGGCGCACCTTGGAGCCGCGGGCTTGGGCTCCGAAGTTTCAGCTGGCAGCCTCGCCTCCTCGGCGCCTTCGATGCCCGCGTTCGGGCCCACTCCTGCTCATTTGACTTCAAAGGTGCACACGTCATGTCCATCGGATGGCGTCTGTTTTCCAAGCAAGGTTTCTACCGGCACCCAGACGACGGAGGTGGCGAACTGCGCCAGGACCTCCAGCACATCGGTCGCTCTGACGCCGACGTGAAAGTCGGTAAATTTGCCGCTTACCTCGATCGGAAGGGGGACGCTCAAGAACTGCGGGGTTTTTGCGCGTGGCTGTGCGTATAGGTGGATATCTTCCGCTTTGAAGTCTGCTTGCGCCTTACCAGCAACGCGCATTCGGCTGGTATCGATCAGGATGGTCTTTTCGGACAGTTGGCCGTCGTTCAAGACAAAGCGCCCGATCGCGCAGTTCACCTTGGATGCGCTCGATGAATCAACGGCAGGCAATAACGCCGTCAGGACATTGACGGCCCATATGTCGAGCAGGCCCGATTTCAGGTTTTCTGGCCACACGGCAAAATCGATGTGCCCCTTGCCGTGACGCAATAGCTCGGAGATGTATTGGGCATGAGCACTGACGTCCACGTCCAGGCTCAGAATCCCTTGCATCTCGGTCTTTGGATCAATGCGACGAGCCAGAATGCCGTAATCGAAATGCTTGACAGCGATGCGCAGGCTCGCCCCTACGTTTTCATCCCGGGGTTTATATCCGAGCCGAAGCGACGCCGAACCTCCAGGCACATTGACGACCACCGGGCCGATTACGACGTGGCCATTGTCCAATTTGGCCTCGAGCTTGCCGTTGCCCAGTACGTCTCGTCCCGAAATGACCTGATCCACGCTCACGATCAACGACACATTTTGCCGTCGAAGTACTTCGGGGCTCAAAAGTTTCTGCGCGCGATCGCCCTGCTCGGCCGCTTCTTGTTTCAAATCGCCTAAGGATTCCCGCTTCGCGCCGCTGGAGGGCTTGGGTGTTTCAGGCGACCAATCACCCAATCGGAAATCGTCGAGCTGGATGTTAGGGGCCGTCAGGGCAACATCGATGCGCGGAGGAGCAAGCGTCGTGTCGAGCTTGCCGTGCCCCGTCAGCCGGCTGGCACCCACCTGCAGGAGCAAGGACGGCATTTCATAGCCGCTGCGGGATATGTGGAACTTTCCCGAAGCCGACCACGGACCCCAGGGAGGCAAGGAGGTATGCGTCAGCGAATTGAGGGTGTCAAAACGACTACCCTCCATGTCGAGCGCAAACTCGATCTGCTTGTCTGAAAAGGGGCGGTCAACCGCACCGGACACCGTAATGGAAGCACCGGACGTGTGTGCGACAAATTCAAAGGGAACTGGCAAGGCCGGATTGAGCAGGTCAGGAGCCTTGGCGGTCTGTATGCCGATGGAGACGGGAATCTTGTCGACGGATCCATGCATGTCAAGGCGCACGGCCGCGCCTGCTGAAGATTTGAGACTGCCGCTGTCGAGCGCGATGCGCATTTTTCCGCCGGTATTGGCATCTTGCAAACTGAAGTGACCGCCGTCGAAGTCGACGACCAGGTCCGAACGCGCCAGCAGTTGCCCCAAGCGGCTCGAATGCAGGTCCAGTTGCAGGCTCAGGTGATCGACCCCCGCATCGATGTTGCGCGCGACGCCAAGCTTTTTCAGCAAACCGCCGATGTCCAGCGCGTCGGCCGATAGCCACACAGCGGAGTGTGGCTCCTGCGTGCGAAGGTCGAGAAGGATGGCCCCGCTAAATGCGATATCTGCCACGTTGGCCGCAAACGGGGATGCGCTCATCATGCCATCGCGCATGCGTCCATCGAACTGCAGGTCGCGCACCGTAAGCGGCGAGCCCGTGACGATGCGCTTGATGCGCACGGCGATATCCGAATCCACCAGGCTGATACCCTGGGGCAGGATGGGAATGTCGAGCATGTTCGCCGCCGCCGAGGGTGCCGATGGCGTGTCCGCATGCTTCTCGGGCAGCAAGGTTTGAAGCTCTTCGGTGTCGACCAGATCGGCTGCCAATTGCACTTTTGTCAGCAGCCTGCCCTGATCGGGAGCACGTATGACATCGGCCGACAAACTGCTGCGGCCCAATTGCAAGGCAAAATCGGACAGGTGCCAACGATGGCCGTCCGCGTGGAACCTACCGTGCAAGCGGATGGGCGCATCCGCTGCGGATTTAGGTGCCAGCCAGCCGGCGATCTCGCTGGAATGGGGCGCGGAGAGGTCGAAGGCCAGGTCTTGTGCCGAATTTTCCGAAGGCGGCTGCAACACGGCTTGCATCGTCGCCCGTGCGCTTCCGGCTCGCAGTTCAAAATCGATCGAGGCGTGTGCCTGCTGCACCAAGTCGATCGATGCGGGGCCGCGCAGGCTCGCATGGAAAGCCGTGTCCAGCAGCGAGCCGTGCGCCTCGCCTTGCAAGGCCTTCCCGGCCGGCAGCGCCAGCCGCAGCTCATCGAGAGACAATTGCACCGGACGTTCGCCGGCTCCGTTGCCGTAGGTCAACTTGCCGTGCTTCACATCCAGCCGCACGTCCAGGCTCTGCATCAGTTCTGATCCACGGTCTCCGCGAGCCGCGATGTGCAGATCGAAGCGGCCCAGGGTTCCCTTGACATCGGGAATCCCGACCAGCAGAGCCGCCAGATCTCCCAGACTGGACTGCTGCGTGCCTAGCGCAAGATCGAAACGAGCCGGCGTGACGCTTGCGTCCACGCTGGCGCTGCCAGACAACGCCACGTCGGCCGCAATAACTTGCACCGGCATGGTCAGGCGACCCTGCTCGAGCTTCACGCGCAACATCGCCTCATGCACCGACCCGGGGAGGCTGAGCCATTGCCCTACGCGTAAGGTCAGATCGGCGTCCGCTCGGTTCAGGTCTTTCAGGCTAAAGGTCGCACTGGCGAGTTCCCGGTAAACGTCGCCAAAGTCTCGCGGCTTTTCTTTCGTGGCGGGCTGTCCTGCAATGAACGGCCGCAAATCCAACAAGGGCAGCGTTAGCTCGCCCTGCACTCTGGGACGCTCGCCGCCATAGTCGAAATTCACAGATCCGTTGAGGGTGGTATTCCCCATGATCCCGTTCAAATCCGCCAGCGCGACGTGGCCGGGCGAATACTTGATGACCCCCGAGATGCCGGTTTCACCCACCGCGGGCAGCCGCGTCTGCAGCAGGCGTTCGAATTCGCGCAGGTCTTCAGTGCCTAGACCAAAGGCGATGGAGCCAGTGCTGCCGGACACGCTGCCGTTGAGCGACAGGCGCGAATTCATGAAACCCAGTGTCAGGTCGATTGGCCATGGCTTATCAAGGCGCGCCAGATCGGTCAGCGCGCCGCCGGTGAATTGCAGTTCGTAGGGATAAGTCTTTTCGATCGTGCCGCGCAAGCTCAGCGTAAACGGTTGCCCGGCTCGAATGTGCGCATCGAGCGACTGCAGTTCGAAAAAATGACTTTCGGCATCGGCTCCGATGAATTCCACGTACAGCTTTTCCAGCGACACGCGCTTGACGTCGAGCCGTGTCAGCAGTTCCTGAGCTTGGCCGTTTGCAGCTTGCTCCGTGGACGGTTCACGCACACTCTGCGGTTTCCGGTCGGGCGGATTGAACGTCCAGTTACTGCTGCCGCTCATAGCTTTTTGCAGGCGTAAATGCACATCGCGGCCAGACAGTTCTTCGATCCGCAGGCGCGAGTGCAACAACGGCCAAAGATCCAGTGCCAGCCGAGCCTCACCCAGACTGGCGAATTCGCCGCCCGTGAAGCCCGCTGCATTTGCAACGTGCAATCCACGAACGACCATGCTCGGATGAGCCGATATCTCGATCTGCAGGCCTTCAAAGCGCACGTCGCGTCCCAGACGTTCCGTGAGCAGCGCGGCGGCCCTGGCGCGCAACCCGGCCGCACTGATGGAGACGCCGATCAGCGCGACATACAAGACACCTGCAAGCAGCACCGCGGCCAGTATGGCCGTGAGGCGCAGTCCAGGATGCGAGCGAAAGAACTCAGCAATACTCTGCATGCAGCAATAGTAATTAGGCTCACTGGCGCGAAGGAGGACCGCCCATGTACCGCAAGATTCGCACGCTGGCCTCGGCCGCCGCCGTTATCCTGAACGCGACGGCTTTCGCCGCCGGCCCTGCGGGCGCCAACCCCTCGGCGGAAGGCGTTCCGGCGGCAAGGTATTGGCCACGCAGGGCTATGCCGTCATCCAGGCTCGCGCGTCGAACCGAGGCGGTGGGGGACGGCGACTAGTGTAAGTCCGGGCAGAGCTGCCGTTCGTGCCGGCTGCCGGAGTTGTCCGTGGAACCGAGGGAAGCCCCAGGAGCCGGGCGGGGAGTGAGGGGGCGGTTGTATGCGTTAGGTGAAGCGTCGAGCCTGCGAAGCAACCCCGACCGCCGGTCGCCCCGACGGCACGTTCACGCCATCCGAGTATGGTGAGCTGGTCCTTTCCACGAGGCTTTCTCGAGCCCATCCGATGAAATCGAAGAACAGTTTTACGCCGGAAGTCATGCGCGCAACTCATGAGCACCATCGCAGTGTCAAGCGCTTCGCCGCCGCAACGCCTTCGAAGCTGAAGAAGAGCGACAAGAGGCTGCGCGCGAGATCGCGATGAGCGACGCGCCGATGCTGACGTCATCTCGGATCCCGCTGACCATGTCGGGCGCGTACACGTTGTCGCGCGAAGGGCGCGTCGTCGCCGACATTCCGCAGGGCGACTGCGAGGTCGAGCAGCAGTCACCGGCGCCCGGATACCGCCTCTTCTGGTTCCTGCCGTCCGGCCGGCTGACGAACGTGCGGCTGTTCCTCGACGAATACGACGCGCTGCGCGACAGCAAGATGCTGCTGCCGCGCGGCGCAGGGCCGGCGCTGTAGGGCGCGGCCCAAGCGACGCGGTGCGCCAGCCGCTCGAACCCCAGGGCGCCTCTGACCACTGGGTTCCCGCTCTTGGCCACGTGCGCGTTTTTCAGCGCGAGCAGGTGATTCCGCCGACGACCGGCAGGGCCGAATCCCTTTGTTTTCGCAACGGACGTTGGGAAGCAGCCGCGCGACGGCCTCAGAGCGCAAGCGCGATTTCGACGCGCTTGTTGTGTTTGCCTTCGCTGCGGATCTTCAGTACGCGGATCGCGCCGATCTCGGCGATGTTCTTCACGTGCGTACCGCCGCAGGGCTGCAGGTCGATGCCGGGGATCTCCAGCAGGCGGACGCGCCCGGCGCCGCGCGGCGGCTGCACGCTCATCGTCTTGACAAGCTCGGGGCGCGCGTCCATTTCCTCGTCGGTGATCCAAACCGTCTTCGTCTCGACCGCGCGTTCGATCAGCGCGTTCGTTTCGTGCTCGATACTGGCCGCGTCGAGCAGGCTGATGTCGATGTTGAAATCGAGGCGAGCCTTGTCGGAGGCGATATTGCCGCCGGTCACCGGCGCAACGATTACGCACGACATTACGTGCAGCGCGGTGTGCAGCCGCATCAGCGCGTAGCGGCGCGGCCAGTCGATTTCCAGTGTCAAGGTCTCGCCGGGCTCGGGCAGAGCCGATCCCAACGCCGGCAGGTGCAGCACGCTGTCGATCGAATCCCCCTTGCGCGTGTCGGCGATAGCGATGCGCTCGCCCTCTGCGCGGATCAGCGCGCCCGTATCTCCCATCTGACCGCCACCCAGCGGATAGAAGATTGTGCGGTCGAGTTCGATGCCGCGTTCGTGCAGCGCAACGACGCGCGCGCTCGTGGTCCTCAGGTAAGCGTCGTCTCTGAACAGCAGTTCGGTCGGCATAGGGACCTTTTCGAGAACCAGCCCCGGTCCGGGCTTGCGCCTCGCCGAGAAGGGGACGGTGGCAGATACATTATCCCGGTAGGGCGCTACCCGGTCGAACTCACCAGGCTTGTACCAGGTCCAAGTGATGAGCGCCGAAAACGACACCCAGGTCATCAGCATCACCAGGACGCCACGGGACACCGATTCGCCCACTCGCCGGACCTCTCGCTCGGCATTTCGGTAGACGATTCAAAGCCGAGACCGTAGTCACGACACCAGTTTCAGCGCGACATTCCAAAGACGCTCGGCGTTCGACGGGTCGATGGCATACGGGGCAACTCCCCCGCTGAAGTCTGTAGGGCGTCGGAAGACAACGGCCGCCTCGTTGCAATCCTCGAAGTAGCGGCCGCCGACTCCATCGAGCAAGGGCGACGTGGCCAACAGCACAGACGTGGCAGCACCTTGCTGCGGTGTCTTACGCAGTTCGGGCGGCGTTCTCAGACCACCCGTGTGCTTCTGCAAATTGGTGGCAATCGCGCCGGGATTTAGAGCGTTTGCGCAAATTCCGTCTGCGGCCCATCGACGGCTGGCTTCCACGGCCAGCAGCGCGCATGCCGTCTTTGACTGTCCATAGGCCACGAACGGCTCATAGGGCAGGAAGTTGAAATGCAAGTCATCAAATATCACGGGTGCTATCAGGTTGCCACTCGAGCTGACCGAAACGATGCGAGCACCTTCGGCAGCCGCCAACGCTTTGTGCAAGCCGACCGTCAGCGCGAAGTGGCCGAGGAAGTTTGTCGCCAACTGCATCTCCCAACCTTCGGCAGTGCGTTCCAATTCGGGGAGCGCCATAATTCCCGCGTTGTTTACCAAGATGTGAAGCGAGCCTTGCCAGTCGGCTAAAAACGCTTTCACGGATGCCATGTTGCTCAGGTCGAGTTGGCTGACCCGAACATTCCGATTGCCAGTCGATGCCCGCATGCTCGCAGCAACTCTTTGTCCAGCATCCAGCCTGCGGACCGCCAGCGTGACCTCGGCGCCCACACCTGCCAATGCACGAGCTGTTTCGATGCCAATACCCGACGAGCCGCCCGTGACGACAGCGCGCTTTCCCGTGAGATCGATACCCTGGAGAACCTCGTCAACCGTGGAGGTGAAGCCGAAAGGGGTTTTGATACGTTCCATTAGGCCCACCGTTATCGAGCGCCGAATATGAAATAGTAATCTTCGAACTTGCGCGCACACGCACCACCAAGCGCCGCGTTGGATACGTTCGGCGCGATTGGTGGTGGTGGGCGGCGGGATCGGCGCAGAAGCGATCAGGCCGTCACGTGGAGCGGGAAATTCACCTCAGCCCAGGTCGAGAACTTGGTCGGCTGCCGGCCTGCGATCTTGTTCGCGAGACCAATTTGGTAGGACGGATTCGACCCGAGGTAGGTATGAGCCTGGAACCAGGCGAACGTCGCCGCGATCTCGGCGGCTCCAGGAAAGGAAGCAGCAAAGATCTCCATCGGGACTTGCTTGAAGGAAAATTCGTGTCCCTGCCGATTCAGCGTGTCGACGATTTCGTTGAAGCTCATGAAATCACCGACCAGGGGCAGGTATTCGCCATTGCCTGCCTCGTCCGGGCGTGCGAATGCACCGGCCACGATGTTTCCGAGTTCGCCGATGTCGCCCATGTGAATGCCGCGCACGGTGGGATCGATGGGAAGCGCCCAGCCTAGGGCTCCGTCTGACTGCTTTTGGGGAGCCATCACACCCAGGACGTTCTGGTAATAGAAGGGCGCGATGACGAACGTATGGTGTGCAAATCCTGCCTGCTTCACGATCCGATCGATCTTCGCCTTGCCGCTGAAGTGGGGAACGTGAAGCTTGCCCCCGCTGATCGCTTCCACATCGGGCAGCGTCGACCAGACAAAGTGTTTGACCCCGGCTGCTTTGGCCGCCTGTACCGCTGCGGTTGCCTGCTTAAGCTCGTCGGTACCCTGCTCCCAAAAATTGGTGACCAGGAAAACGCCATGGGCCCCTGCGAATGCGGCCTCGAGGGTTTCCGGGCGTTCGAAATCCGCTTTGACGACTTGGTCGGCGAGCCCGCGATGCTTGCCTGGGTTGCGGGTCAGCGCGCGTACCTCGAATTGCCCTTGGGCTTGCAGGGCACGCACGACCGAGCCTCCCTGCAGCCCCGTTGCGCCGATCACGGCGATCAGTTTCTTGCGGTTGGATGACATGTGTGCTCCTCGTCTAAGAAAGGGTTGGTGTTCACAGGCGGCCCGCGGCACGAAGCCGCTGGCCAATACGATCGATTTCCGCTTCGCCCTGAGCGAGCGTCGCTTTGCTCGTATGGACCGAGTAGTAGCCCAGCACGAGCGGGTGAGGATGTTTGATCGCGGAGCCCAGGACGAACGATGCGTCACCGTCCGCCTCCAGCTCGATAGGGGCGCCGGATTCTTCGAAAACGGCGAGCTGCCCTTCGCCGATCGGCTCGGGCGAGCGTAAGTCGCCTTCGTCGACCGCGAGCCAGACGGCGGTGTGCCCTTCGGGCGGCGCGTAGCGCCAGCGCTGTCCATTCTTCAGGCGGACGTGGAAGTAGTTGATGCCCGCGGGGGCACGAATCGGGCTGCGGGCCTGGCGGTAGCGTCCGAGAATCACCCGCACGGGTCCCTCGTCCGGCACCGCGTCGGGAGCGATGTACTGGCTTTCCGGTGGAGCGTTCTCCTCCGAGGGCGGCAGGGCCAGCCACAGCTGGAAGGCGCGCAACGGCTCTCCCGGCGTGGGCCCGCCGTCATGCCACACACCGTTTCCGGCTTTCATCCATTCCAATCCACCCGTCGGGACGGATCCCTTCTTTCCGGTTGTGTCCTCATACGCCATCCCTCCGCGAAGGACGACTGTGAGCGTTGCGATGCCCGAGTGCGGATGGATGCCGAAGAGAGGCTCCGGCCTGGGCGCGACTTCGGCGTGATCCAGGAATACAAAGGGCTTGATCAGTTCGCCGATATCGGAGGGGCTGACCAGACGCGTGATGGGCCCGTGCCGGCGACCGCGGGTCCTTAGGGCAATTCCGCGCGCACCGGATATGACTTGCGGCGGAATCTCGACGTCGAAACCAACGCTGGGGCGCTCGACGCCTGCAACTGAGATGCTCATTTCTATCTCGACAAGAGACGATGGAGCAAAGATAAGGACCGGCGTAGCATCTGAGAAGCCTATATATTTCGATGGTAACTATCGCTTAGGACGATGGATATGCTTGATGCAGTCACTCTGGATCAGTTACGAACCTTCATCGCGGCGGTGGACGAGGGAAGCTTCTCCGGCGCGGGTCGCAAGCTGCGCCGCGCCCAATCCGTGGTAAGCCAGACGCTGGCGAATCTGGAAGCGCAGCTGGGCGTAAAGCTCTTCGATCGCTCGGCCCGCTACCCGCGGCTCACCGAGGAGGGGCGAAGCCTCCTGGCGGACGCCCGCTCAGTGGCGGACAACGTCGATGAGTTCAAAGCCAGGGCCCGCGCCATGCGCGAGGGCCTCGAGCCCGAGCTCTCCGTTGCCATGGATGTGATGTACCCGATGGAGGCGCTCACGCGGGCGGCGGTGCACAGCCGAAAGACCTATCCGCATACCCCGCTGCGTCTCTATGTCGAGGCACTCGGCGGGGTCATCAAACCCGTGCTCGATCGCAACTGCAGCATCGGCGTCATCGGCTCGCTGCCGGTCGCGCCGGACGAGCTCCAATCCGAGCCGCTGCTGAGCGTTCTATTCGTGACAGTCGCCAGTCCTTCCCATCCGCTGGCGAAGAGTCGTGGCGTGGTCTCGGCGTCGGCCATCGCCAAGCACGTGCAACTGGTTCTCAGCGACAGGACGGCGTTGTCCCAGGGGCGAGATTTCGGCGTGCTGTCGCCACTGACCTGGCGCCTTGCGGATCTGGGAGCCAAGCACGCGTTCCTCAAGGCTGGCCTGGGATGGGGGCACATGCCCATGCACATGGTGAAGGCCGACCTCGATGGTGGAGCGCTGGTCAAGATCCGGGTCGAAGGCACTCCGCGCGACATGAGCCTTCCGATGAGGGTGGTCTTTCGCAAGGACGCACCGCCGGGGCCGGCGGCCCGCGCCTTCATCGTTCAACTCAAGCGCAAGTGAACGGGTTGCGCCGAGTTCTTTGCCATGTTCACGGCTGGCGAGACAGCGAGAACCCAGTCCCTTTCGCCGACCCTCCAGATGCAAGCTCCGGCGACGATGTCGCCGGAGCTTTAGCGCGTCAACACTGCACGCGTGGCCAAACGCGCGCTGCCATCCTCAGTTTTGTTCTCCTGGCGGAGTGGAGCTGTCCGGGAATGGCCACACGCCGTTTTCAAACTTCAGCATCAGCAGCCCGTTGTCCTGGCACGTGGTCCACAACGTCGCTTCCCTGCCGTGGCGCTCCGAGATGTGCAGGTGCGTCTGCGCCGAACACCAGTCAGGCCCGCCCGCGACCCAGCCGCCCGCGCGTAGGTGATTGGACCCGGGGCTGGCAGTGGTGGCGCCGGCTGGGTTGTAGTAGGCGATTTCCCTCGGGCGCCGTGGGTTGCGGATGTCGAACACCCGGATACCCGAATTGAAGTAACCACAAGCCAGCGTGGTTGCGTGGTGCTTGTTGTCGACGCTGCAGTAATGGCTCCCGTAAGTGAATATCGACAGGCCCACCAGGTCGGGCAGCACTTGCGCGCAGTTGGCCGGGTTGTGCACTTCCAACGCCAGCCGCGACACGATCCTCGGATGCGTCTCGTCCTTGATGTCGATGATGCGCGCCATCGGGAACGGCGCCAGGCCCGCGGCGCACGCCGCTTGCTCCTGGGCTGCACTGCTGATGCCGCCCGAGCCTCCTTCATCGATGAAGATCAGGTAGGGATGGCCATCGATCTTCGCCGGGATCGTGTGCTGCGAAACCGAACCGTCCTTCCAGAACAGAGAACTGATCAGGTGTACCTGTGGATTGGGCTTGCGAGCTTGAATCTCGCTCAGGTCATAGATCACCAGTCCGTTGTTGGCCGGCTTCGTGGGGTCGGTTAGTGCCGTCGGGTCTCTTCCCCCGATCGTTACGAAGTACCCTCGATTGCCATCGTCGCTGATCGACATTCCATGCACGTTCGCACCCACGACGTTGGTGGTCCAAGCCGTGATCAGGGTCGGATGGACCGGATCGGCCGTGTCGACCGCGTAGTACTGCCCTGTCTGCGGCGCGGTCTGGCCGGCAATCGTGTACGTGTAGCGCAGATCCCCACCGTAGTAAGTCAGCCCGTCCGGCGCCCATGCGCCTTCGTGCCCGATCACCGGATGCGCAAGGCCCGTGCTGCC
>Ga0210401_10004344_pt1 | contig 14824 bp, 13 predicted proteins | sample IncBWH32MmetaG_FD_150866 | JGI IMG/M metagenome (GOLD analysis project Ga0210401, IMG submission 150866) | Forest soil microbial communities from Barre Woods Harvard Forest LTER site, Petersham, Massachusetts, United States - Inc-BW-H-32-M | ecosystem: Environmental > Terrestrial > Soil >... | reverse complement strand
TTACCAAGGGAGTGCTCTACCACTGAGCTACGGCAGCAAGCTTTAAGGCCGTACCATCGGCCGCGCCGGCGCACATCGAAGCGTCGAGCGCGTTGAAAGCGGGGCGATCCTTGCCACAGCGCGGATGGGGGCGCAAGCGGGCTTCGGGGGGCGCTCGCCGCGCGGCACGAACGCATCGCGGGCGTCGTCGTGCGACGCGAAACCGGGACCGTTACCAGCTCGGCGAGCGCGACGATCCCGGATCGACGCCGCGCAGCGTTTCACGTTGCGCGGCGTCCGGGAAACGCGACTAACCCATCAAAGCTGCGAAGCGAGCTGATCGAGTCCCATCACGTGGGCGATGCCGCGCACTTCGCTGCGCTGCTCGTCGGAGAAGCTCATGATCAGCGGGAAGGCGGCCGACTTGAGGCCCTGCACTTCCGGGCCGTACGGATCGAGCGAAGCAACCTCGGCGCTGGTGGCGCCGCCGCCCTTGCGGCGACCGTCGCGCGACTTCGAGTAGGCGATGCTGCGCAGCGCCGCTTCGACCGCCGGCCACATCTGTTCCTGATCGGGCGACAAGTGCAGGCGACTCTTGATGCTGGCGATCTGCGCGTCGTTGAGCACGAAGCCATGCCGATTGGCGTTGTGTACGCTATCGCCCGCGGCGTTCTTTGCTTCCAATTTCGGCGCGGGGGACGCGGTTTTGACATCCGGCTTCGCCTCGCCCTTCGTATCGGCCTTTACGTCAGGATTGGCTGGGGGATTGGCTTGCGCCGCCGCGGCAAGCGTGCGCCGCACGGGGGCCGCGCTCGCGGACGGCGCGGGCGCAGGAAGAGCCACATCCGCAGCGCTCGCGACCCGGACCGGCGCGGCCGCCTGCGGCGCGGGCGTCAGCTGAGCCGGCGCTTGGCGCATGGACGGCTGTTGCAAGGCGGACGCGATCATCGGCGCCGGGCTCAACAACGCGGCGCTGGTATCACCGAGGACGATGGCATTGGTCGCGCGCGCCGGCGTTTCCGGCGGTGCATCCAACGGCTCGGCATTGGCTTCGGGAAAGCGGAGTGCAACGTTCTGCGAGGCGGTCAGCTCGACGGTGCGCAGCACAATCGCGTGCCAATTACCCACCGCGTAACCGACTATGCCAGCGGCGAGAAGTGGAAGCCATCGGCCGCGCTTCAACGCCCGACTACGTCGCATTCGAACGCCCCCGTTTATCCCCACATCCGACGGAGGTTATTTCATTCCAAATGAGGCTTAATTTATGACTAACACGTGGAGTTTTGTCGGCAGGTGCTTGACTGCGGACTTCGGCCGGCGCCGAAACAGCAAAAAGGCCCGGCACTTGCCGGGCCTTTTCCACTGATTGAAGCACCGCAGCTTTGCAAGCCGCCGACCGGTCGCCGCAGGTAACAGCTTACGCCGCCTCTTCCTCGACGACCGTGTCGTCCTCGGCCGGCGCTTCGGCAGCCGGCTTCGGTCCGCGATGCGGGCCCTTGGCCAGCGCCGCTTCGATCTCCTTGATCGCCTCGGTTTCGGTCAGCCGCTGCACGGCGGCCACCTCACGCGACAGCCGGTCGAGCGCAGCTTCATAGAGCTGCCGCTCGGAGTAGGACTGCTCCGGCTGCGATTCCGAGCGGAAAAGATCACGCACGACTTCGGCGATGGCCACGATGTCGCCGGAATTGATCTTGGCTTCGTATTCCTGCGCCCGGCGCGACCACATGGTGCGCTTGATGCGTGCGCGGCCCTTGAGCGTCTCGAGCGCGCGCTTGACCATCGGCGCCTCGGCAAGCTTGCGCATGCCGACCGATGCGATCTTGGAGGTCGGGACGCGAAGCGTCATCTTGTCCTTGACGAAGTTGATCACGAACAGCTCGAGCCGCGCGCCGGCGACCTCTTGCTCCTCGATGGCCACGATCTGACCCACACCGTGGGCCGGATACACGATGAATTCATTCGTCTTGAAGCCTTGCCGTTGCGTAGTCTTCTTCGCATTCATTCCCAAACTTGCTCCTTCCGCCTCCGGCTTGCGCCGGGGGACGGGCTTTGCCACGCTGACCCGGGACCGGGCCGCCCGCGTGGGCTGAGTTGGCCTTCGGCTTGCGCCGGAGGCGGGTTTGCGTGCCTTCCGGCTGGTGCCGGCTGCGCTCTTCTTCGAACGATGACGACGAGTTTTCTCTGCCACAGCTCTCGCGTGGGTCTCACGCCTCTTCTGACGGTTCCTCGAAAACCCCCCGGGAGGACAAGCTCCCTAACCGAGAGAGCGGCATATCGGGGGTGTGTTTCATTATGGAACGCCTTTATAACACATTTTCGGCCAAAATCAAAGCGTTATGGCAACGCAAAAGCGTCGCACACAGCGAAAGGGTTAAGGCCGTCAAGCTGGCAGAAAATGGGGCGCTTCAGTCGCCCGTTCCGGGATTCGGCGAAAAATACGTTTCAAACTTACCGCTTACGCCTTCAAACTCCTTGGCGTCGCCGGGCGGTTCCTTCTTGGCGGTGATGTTCGGCCACTGCTTGGCAAACTCAGCGTTGACCTTGAGCCATTGTTCAACCCCCGGTTCAGTATCGGGCTTGATCGCCTCGACCGGGCATTCCGGCTCGCACACGCCGCAATCGATGCATTCGTCAGGGTGAATGACCAGCATGTTCTCGCCCTCGTAGAAACAATCCACGGGGCAAACCTCAACGCAGTCCATGTATTTGCATTTGATGCAATTATCGTTGACGATATAGGTCATCTGCTCACTCTGAACGTAAGCTTTCGCGGGCTCTGCTCCTACCGCATGGTCCCCGCACGCGCAAGGTTTCGCGCTTGTCAGGCGCGATGCGGAGAGGCCTGTCGCGAACCTGATTCGGAGGGGCCGCCGCCTGTTAGCGAAAGAACTCGTCCTGCAAGCGACTTGAGGCAAGCCCCGCTTATCGGAACGCGCTGTTTCGGGGCGTCCGCGGGCCGCGCCGAAACGCCTCAGGTGAGTTCCTCGTAGAGTTCCTGACCGCCGCTCGGCGGACCGCGGCGCTCGGTAAATCCCCGCACCTTCAGGACGCGAACGGCATGATCGAGCGCCACCGTAATGACGTCGCCTAACCGGACCATGCGGCCGGGCGCATCGATGCGCATGCCGTTGACCCGGACGTAACCTGCGGCGGCCAAAGCCGCTGCGGCCGAGCGCGTGCGCACAAGCCGTGCGTGCCAAAGCCAGCGGTCGATGCGCTGGCGCCCGGACGAGGCCGTGTCTCCCGCCGGCTCGTCGCTTTCAGGCGCGAGCCTATCGGAAAAACGGTCGCCGCCCTTCCGGCTCATACGCTAGCGGCGCTCCTTGGCATCGGCCTCAAGCTGGGCCTTGAGCGCAGCGAGCTTGGCGAAAGGCGAATTCGGATCAGGCGCCTTCTCCCGGCGTTCGGGACGCCGGTCTTGCCGCTCGTGCCGGGCCGCGTTCGGCGGCGGCCGGTCGCGGTCCCGGCGCGGCCGGTCGAATTGCTGCTCGCCGCCAAATCTTTGCTCGCCTCCACGGCGACGATGGCGCGACTGGCGTTCCGGCTGGCCGGCGTCCGTGCGTGCAGCTTGGTCGGCGCCCTGCTCCGCCGGCGCTCCATCGCCCCCCGCCGGGGCGGCGGCCACACCCTCCGGCGTCGGCGCGGGCGCAGTGCTTTCGGCCCCGTCGCGGCGCCCGAAATGCCTGCCGCGCTCGCGATGCTTGCGATTCGGCCGCGCGCGGCCCTCCGCCCTCCCGGGCCGCCACACTTCGATCATTTCCGGCTCGGCGGCGCCAGCCGCAGCCGGCTCGGCCGGCGTCAGCACAGAGTCGACCACCGTCGATGCTGACCCGGTCGCGGATGCCGCATCCTCCGCCGTGATGGCCGGCATCGCCGGCGTCTCAGCCGGTACTTCGGTTGGAGCCAACTCAGTCGCAACCTCCGGAGCCGACTGCGCTTCGTCCGCTGCGTGCTCGGCTTCAGGCGGCGCCAGCGAAGCCTCGGTTGCAGGGTCGGCTACATCCGCGTCGGCAACGATCTCCTCGTGCGCTTCGACAGCGGGGGCCGTCTCGTCTGCTGACGACGCGATCTCGGCTTGCGGCGCGACGGCTTCAACCGGCGCCGGCTCAACCGGCTCCGCCGGTTTGGGCCGCCGCTCAAGCCGGTAGCCGAGCGACCGCAAGATGGAGGCGAAATCCTCGCCGGACGCGCCGGTGAGCGAAGTCATGGTATTGACGATGGTGAAGCCGCCGCCTGAGACAGCGCCCGGCGGCTTCTGTCCCGGCGCGCCTTCGCGCCAGGCGAGCGCCGGCCGGATCAAATCCGCGAGCCGTTCGAGGATATCGACGCGCACCGCACGCTCGCCGCACACACGATAGCCGGCGGCGCGATAAAGCGCGGCGTCGATTTCCTTGTCCACCGGGATCGAGGTGCGGCCGCTACCGGCAAGATGCAGCAGATCGTCGAGGCCCTTGGTCTGCGGCCCATCATGCGCGAGCGCCCACAATTGCGCCGCGAGCGCGCGCGGTGCGGGCTTCAACAGGAGCGGCAGATGGATGTGATAGGCGCCGAAGCGGACGCCGTATTTGCGCAAGCTGGCGCGCTCGGGCTGCTCCAGGCCCTTCACTTCCTCGGCAACACGCTGCCGCTCCAGCACGCCGAGCGCCTCGACCAATTGGAACGCGACGCCGCGCGCGATGCCGGTGATGTCGGCAGCGCCGGAGAGCGCGAACAACGGTCCGAGCAGTTTCTCGATATGCGATTTGAGCCAGCGATCGAGCCGGGTATCCACTGCCTCGCGCGGCGCGCCGGACAGATGCTCGTCGGCGATGATGCGCACGCGCGGGCGCAGCACCTCTTCGCCGGCGACGAGCTTGCCGACCGCGGCGCCGGTCCAGCGCAGCGTGCCGTCGGCGGCGAGCACGAATTGATCGTCCGGCGCCTCCGACAGGCGCGTGGCGCGCTTGGCGATCTCGCCGGCGAGGACTTTCTGCGCCGCGTTTTGCAGCGTCTTCGCTTCGGATCCGCCCGATGAGGTGTCCGGCACGAACATAAAGCCGTCGAGCCGTCCGATGGTGTGACCTTCGACCACCACCTCGCCGGTTTTGCTCATCTCCGGCTCGAGCTGCGCATTCTCGCGCAAGCGCCGCATCAGCACGCTGGTGCGGCGGTCGATGAAGCGTTCGGTCAGCCGCTCGTGCAACGCATCGGACAATTTGTCCTCGATGCCGCGGGTGACGTTCTGCCAATGCTCCGGATCGGCGAGCCAATCCGGCCGATTGGCGACGAAGGTCCAGGTGCGGATATGGGCGATGCGGTTCGAGAGCGTATCGATGTCGCCGTCGGTGAGGTCGGCCTGCGCCACCTGCGCGGCGAACCAGTCGGTCGGGATGGCGCCGTCGCGAATGAGATGCCCGTAGAGCGTCACCACCAGCTCGGCATGGGTCGCCGGCGCGATCTTGCGATAGTCGGGGACCTGGCAAACATCCCATAGCCGTTCGACGTCGGCACGGCTGCGCGTCATCCCGCGCACATCGTCGTCGCGCGAAGCATGGTCGAGCACCAAAATGTCCTCGGCGACCGGCGCGCGCGTGAGCGTATTCTCGGTCGGAGCGGCGGCGAGCGTCGCCTGCAGCGCGCCGATCGAGGAGAAATCGAGGTCGGTGTTGCGCCACTGCACGATCTTCACCGGCTCGAACGTGTGCGTCTCGAGCGCCTGCACAAGCTCGGTCTCGAACGGCGGGCAGCGGCCGGTGGTGCCGAAGGTGCCGTCGCGGCTCGCGCGCCCGGCGCGACCCGCGATCTGCGCGAGCTCGGCCGGGCCGAGCTTGCGGAACTGATAGCCGTCGAACTTGCGGTCGGCCGCAAACGCGATGTGATCGACGTCGAGATTGAGACCCATGCCGATGGCATCGGTCGCCACCAGGAAATCGACATCGCCGGCCTGATAAAGCGCGACCTGCGCGTTACGCGTGCGCGGCGACAAGGCGCCGAGCACCACCGCGGCGCCGCCGCGCTGACGGCGGATCAATTCGGCGATCGCATAAACCTCTTCGGCCGAGAAGGCGACGACCGCCGAGCGGCGCGGCAGCCGCGTGAGCTTTTTCTCGCCCGCGAAAGTGAGCTGCGACAAGCGCGGGCGGCTCACGATGCTGACGCCCGGCAAGATGCGCTCGACGATCGGCCGCATGGTGGCGGCGCCGAGCACGAGCGTTTCCTCGCGTCCGCGCCGATGCAGCATGCGATCGGTGAAGACATGGCCGCGGTCGAAATCGGCGGCGAGCTGAATTTCGTCGACAGCCAGAAAGGCGACATCGAGATCGCGCGGCATCGCCTCGACGGTGGCGACCCAGAAACGCGGATTCGGCGGCTTGATCTTTTCCTCGCCGGTGATCAGCGCCACCGCGTCGGCGCCGACCCGCTCGACGCAGCGGCTGTAGACCTCGCGGGCCAGAAGCCGCAGCGGCAAGCCGATGACGCCGGACGAATGCGCGAGCATCCGCTCGATGGCGAGATGGGTCTTGCCCGTGTTGGTCGGCCCGAGCACGGCAGTGACGCCGGCGCCGCGGGCGCGCGCATCGCGATCAGTTGCAGGTGAAAAGGAAATCGGCATTGAAGGCCCGGACTGGCCCCCTCTCTTCCCTCCCCCGCGTGCGGGGAAAGGCCAGGGTGGGGGGCAGCATCTGTATCACAACAATACGCCCTAAAGTCCTGTGCTTAAGGTGTGGAACGAGTCTGGAACGAATCACGGCCGAATCGGCGACTCGTGGCGCGTTCGGCTTCGTTCACTGCGACATATGGCGCGGCTCCATTGCCGCAATACCAGATCGGGTGTTCGGCGTCTCGGTCGATCGGATTTTTCAGCGCAAAAGTATTAACGCGACCGCCGATGAATTTCTGGCGATGAGTCAAGGGATGCACTCCTGTGGATAACGGGGATGCTGTGCCGGCGCGGCACCCACCATATCGTTCTTGATCACTGCGTTTTCGTGACGGCCGCAGCACGCGGCGGTTTCGGCACCGAGACGAACGCGGTCGCCTGCAGAACGCCGGTGCCGACCGGCGTCGGCAGCGAGAAACGATAGGGAACCAGAACGCGCGTGCCGAAGATCGGCGCGAACCAGACCTCGGCGTCGCGCACGGCGGCAAGATAGCGGATTGCATAACGATCCGGGTTGTAGCCGGCGATCGGCGTGAAATAGACCGCGCATACGACCACCGGCCCTTGATAGCCCTTCTCGGCTTTCACCGTTTCGATGCGCTTGAACTCGCTGCGCAGATCAAAGCGCATGCGGCCGTCGAACACCGCGGCCTTGCGGCCGCAGGCCTGCGGCGACACCGGATCGCCGCTGCCGCCGACGTGAACGAGCGTCGCCGTCATCGGATCGAGCACATTGCGGCGATCGGCGTCGGTCACCGGAACGCGCTCGGGGTTCGGGCTGAGCGGCGGCTCGACCGACAGCTCTTTCACATTGCCGCCGGCAAACGCCATGCGCACGTCGTCGACGCGTTTGTCGTTGGTGATGGTCGAGGCATAGCTCTGCGGCACCGGCTGCCCGCCGTTCAGCGGACCTTGCGCCGTGCTGGTGCCATGGCCCTGCGTGAGGACGCGGATGATGCCGAAGGTGCCGCCACTGGCGGTGGCGGTGAACTGATCGTCGGAGATTTCGATGACCCAGTTGCCGCGGCCGATCGGAATGCCCGCAAGCGTGGCGGTGTATTCAGCCTCGAACCGGCCTTGGGCGGCGGCCATGTGGCCCGCATCAGCCGCCAGCGCGGCCATCAGGACAGAAGCGGCGAGCGCGGCAGCCCCACCGAAGGCCGGTCCCGCTCTACGGACGGATCGCGCGCCCTGGATCAATTGTTCTTTGAAAATCTTCACGGCAGCGGCGGTTCCTTAATGACCGCGAGAGCAGCATGCGGCTGGCCGGACAAACCCAAAAAAATGCCGGACTTTACCGCCGCGAGCGATAGCGCAGTCAGGGCCGATTGTCTTGTCGGAGAATGCGTCGTTTGTGTGTTTTGGGTCCTAGAGCCATTTGTTCGCGCATGATCTTTTCCGAAAATCGGATCCCACTTTTCGGGATCATGCTTGGCCGTTGCGCTTTCGACACACACGCTTGACGCTTTCCGGCCAGATCACTATAGGTCCCGCAACCTTTTCGCCTCATGGCCCCGTTTGGGCGCCGGACGCGCGAAAGATTTAAGCTTAAGGTTTCGAGAGGATTTAGGCCATGTCGCGGCGTTGCGAGCTGACCGGCAAAACCCGGCAGATCGGGCATAAGGTGAGCCATTCGAACCGGAAGACCAAGCGGCGCTTCCTGCCCAATCTGTTGAACGTCACGCTTCAGTCCGATGCGCTCGAGCGCTCGGTGCGCATGCGCATCTCCGCCCATGCGCTCAAGAGCGTCGACCATCGCGGCGGGCTCGATGCCTTCCTGCTCAAGGCCAAGGACGCGGAGCTCCCGGCGCGCGCGCTTGAGATCAAGCGGGCGATCGTCAAGAAGCGCGCGGCGGCTTAGCTTTAAACACATCCACGCAGCATTTCCCGGGCGCAGCGCATCGCGAAGTGATGCGCTGCTGAACCGGGATCTCCGTATGCTCCGCGTTCGGCACGGTCCCGGATCAGCGGTGCATCGTTTCGCTGCATAGCGTCCGGGAAAAGCGTTTCGGGGCGGCTTGTTGCTTACGAATCCAGCCGCCGGCGCCGGACCGGACGCGGCCTGCGCTCTTCGGGCGCGTGCTCGATGAACAACTCGGCGAGCTTCTCGGTCATGACGCCGCCGAGCTCTTCGGCATCGACGATGGTCACGGCGCGCCGATAGTAGCGCGTGACGTCGTGGCCGATGCCGATGGCGATCAATTCGACCGGTGAGCGCGTCTCGATATCCTCGATCACCCAGCGCAGGTGGCGCTCGAGATAGTTGCCGGGATTGACCGACAGCGTCGAGTCGTCGACCGGCGCGCCGTCGGAAATCATCATCAGGATCTTGCGGCTTTCCGGCCGGGCCAACAGCCGCTTGTGCGCCCAATCGAGGGCTTCGCCGTCGATATTCTCCTTGAGCAAGCCCTCGCGCATCATCAGGCCGAGATTCTTGCGCGCGCGCCGCCAGGGCGCCTCGGCCGATTTGTAGATGATGTGGCGCAGATCGTTGAGCCGCCCGGGATTGGCTGGCTTGCCTTGCGAGAGCCAGCTTTCGCGCGACTGGCCGCCCTTCCAGGCGCGGGTGGTGAAGCCCAAGATCTCGACCTTGACGCCGCAGCGTTCCAGCGTGCGCGCCAAAATGTCCGCGCAAGTGGCGGCGACCGTGATCGGGCGTCCGCGCATCGAGCCGGAATTGTCGAGCAAGAGCGTGACCACCGTGTCGCGGAAGTCGGTGTCCTTCTCGCGCTTGAACGACAGCGGATGCAGCGGATCGACGATCACGCGCGGCAGCCGCGCCGGATCGAGCAAGCCCTCTTCCAGATCGAACTCCCAGGCGCGGCTTTGTTGCGCGAGCAGAAGCCGCTGCAAGCGGTTGGCGAGCCGAGCGACCACGCCTTGCAGGTGCGAGAGCTGCTTGTCGAGATAGCCGCGCAGCCGGTCGAGCTCCTCGGGATCGCAGAGATTTTCCGCGCCGATGACCTCGTCGAATTTGGACGTGAAGGGCTTGTAGTCGGGACCGCGCGGCTCGTTGCGATTGTGCCGCGGCCGCCACGGCTCGGCGGCGGTTTCCGAATCGCCCATTTCGGTGTCGTCGGCCATGTCGGCGGCCGGTGCGTCGATGGCTTCAGCCGCGCTTTCCGGCATGTCCTCGGTCGAGGCTTCGGCCTCCTCCAGGCTCATGCGCTCGCTGTCGGCGGACTCCGACGTTTCGCCGTCGGCGCCGGACTCGTCGCTGCGGCTTTCCTCGTCACCCTCGTCGCCCTCCTCCTCGTCGGCGTCGCTGTTGCGATCCTCGCCCATATCGAGGGAATCGAGCAGGTCGTGCACCACGTCGCCGAAGCGGCGCTGATCGGTGAGCACGCGTTCGAGCCGGTCGAGATTGCGGCCGGCGCGCTCCTCGATGATCGGGCGCCACAGATCCACGAGCTTACGGGCGGTCGGCGGCGGCTGCTCGCCGGTGAGCCGCTCGCGCACGATCATGGCGATGGCGTCCTCGATCGGCGCGTCGGCGCGGTCGGTAATGTCGTCGTATTTTCCGCGATGGAAACGGTCGTCGAGCATGGCGGCGAGATTGGTCTTCACACCGCCCATGCGGCGCGAGCCGATCGCCTCGACGCGCGCCTGCTCGACCGCATCGAACACGGCGCGCGCCTGCTGGCCGCCCGGCACGAGCTTGCGATGCACCGCCGGATCGTGACAGGCGAGCCGCAGCGCGACCGAATCGGCGTGGCCGCGCACGATCGCGGCCTCGCGCTCGGTGAGCCTGCGCGCCGGCTCCGGCAGCCGTGCCTTGTTGGCGGCAAGGCCAGGACGCTCGGCGGCAAAGCCGACCTCGATATCGCTCCGGCCGGCAATCGCGCGCAGGCAAATGCCGACCGCGCGCTTGAACGGCTCGGTCGGCGCTTCCTTGGCTGGATTTTTCGCCCTGATGTTCGAGGTCATGGCCTTCTCCCTCTCCCCGCCTGCGGTGAGAGGTCAGGGTGAGGGGTTGTTTCAGGGTGAGAGGGGGGTTGACGTTTGGCGCCAACCGCGAAGCCCCTCACCCGGATCGCTTTGCTCGTCGACCTCTGCCAGCATTAGCCCGTTTACGGGCGTAAACGCCCTATTGCGGGAGAGGTGAATGGACATCAGCTTAGCGCCACATTCACCGCCGATTCCGGCAGCTCCTGGCCGAAGCAGCGCTGATAGAATTCCGCCACCAGCGGCCGCTCCAGTTCGTCGCATTTGTTGACGAAGGTGAGCCGGAAGGCGAAGCCGACATCGTTGAAGATGTCGGCATTCTCCGCCCAGGTGATGACCGTGCGCGGCGACATGACGGTTGAGATGTCGCCATTCATGAAGGCGTTGCGGGTGAGATCGGCGACGCGCACCATCTTGGAGACGATGTCGCGGCCTTCAGCGTCGCGATAATGCTTCGCCTTGGCGAGCACGATTTCGACCTCGTTGTCGTGCGGCAGATAGTTCAGCGTCGTCACGATCGACCAGCGGTCCATCTGGCCCTGGTTGATCTGCTGGGTGCCGTGATAGAGGCCGGACGTGTCGCCGAGCCCGACCGTGTTGGCCGTAGCGAACAGACGGAAAGCCGGATGCGGCTTGATGACCTTGTTCTGGTCCAGGAGGGTCAGGCGGCCGGACGATTCCAGGACGCGCTGGATCACGAACATGACATCCGGGCGGCCGGCGTCATATTCGTCGAAGCAGATCGCGATATTGTGCTGGAGCGCCCAGGGCAGGATGCCGTCGCGGAATTCGGTGACTTGCATGCCCTCGCGGATCACGATCGCGTCCTTGCCGATCAGATCGACGCGGCTGATGTGACTGTCGAGATTGACGCGCACGCAGGGCCAATTGAGCCGCGCCGCGACCTGCTCGATATGGGTCGATTTGCCGGTGCCGTGATAGCCGGTGACGATGACGCGGCGGTTGCGCGCGAAACCCGCCAGGATGGCGAGCGTCGTCGGCTTGTCGAACCGGTAATCGGGGTCGACGTCGGGAACATGCTCGTCCGGCTCGGAATAGGCCGGAACTTCCAAATCGGAATCGATGCCAAACAGCTGCCGGATCGAGACCTTCATATCCGGCAGGCCGGACACTGCTTCAGTTGCGAGAGTCATTACACCTCCCTGACCCCGGGACTATCGAAGGCGCCGATTCGGCCCTCGCCGGCAGTCGGATGTCGCGCCAAATTAGCAGAAGCGCATAAGGCCGCGAAAGCCACCCCCCAAGTCTCAACAGAAAACCGCTTCTCAGCAGAAACCCGCCGACTTGAGGTAGTTGTAGGCCTGAATGATCTCCCGCAGCCGATCCTCGGACGTCCGGTCGCCGCCGTTGGCGTCGGGATGATGGCGCTTCACCAACACCTTGAATCTGGCCTTGATATCGGCGCGCTGGGCATCGGCTTCAAGGCCGAGCACGTCGAGCGCTCGGCGCTGGGCATTGAGCACCTTGCGGCCCTCGGCCGCCGGACGAGCCCGACCGCCACTAGCCACCCGCTCGAACAGCCCAAAGGGATCGTCGGCCGCCCAACCGGAACCGCCGGAGCCGCGGGAGCTGCGCTTGCCGTCGCTGCGACGTCCTCCGACCGAGCCCATTTTCCAGGTCGGACGGTGCCCAGTAAGGTCTTCTTTCTGATATTTCGCGATCGCGTCGTCGCTCATGCCCTCGAAAAAATTATACGAATTGTTGTATTCGCGGACATGATCCAGGCAGAAACGCCAATATTCCGACGCGCGCAGCCGGCCCTTCGGCGCGCGATGGGTGGCGGGCGCGTCGCAACGCGGCCATTCGCAGCCTGGAAGCTCGGCGCGCAGCCGGCGATCCTGATCGGGCTTTACCCGGATGCGATCAAAGAGGGGCGAGTCATTACTCATTGGTACGATTATGCGGGTGCCTGCATGGCACCTTCAAGACTTGACAGGCGGCAAAAGCGCGCTTGCGTTGGGATTGACCGCGACGCCGTGCGCTGGTTAAGCCACTTTCCATGCCCACACGCGATCTGATCACGGAAAAGTTGCGCAACGCTTTCGCGCCCGAGAGCCTCCATGTCGAGGATGAATCTCATCGGCACGAAGGCCACGCCGGCCACCGGCCCGGCGGCGAGACTCATTTCCGGCTCTATATCGTGTCGGAAGCCTTTCGCGGGAAGAGCCGGATCGAACGCCATCGCATGATCAATGCGGCGCTCGCGAGCGAGCTATCAGGCGGCGTGCACGCACTCGCGATCCATGCGGCGGCGCCGGGGGAGAATCTGTAAAGCCCGTCATCCTGCCGGCAGCGGCGGTGGCACTTCGATGCCGGTCGGATTAACGCCGAACCGGTTCGGCCCGAGCGAGCCGCGCAGGAAACCGAGCTCGATCAAAGCCCACAGATTGATGATGCCGGCCGGAGCTGCGAAGTAAAGGGCATAGTCCGGTCCGATCGCATAGACGCCGGAATGCAACAGAAACGGAGCGGCATAAAAGAGCGCGAGCCACCAAGCGCTCTTGTTGCGGTCGTGCAGCCGCTTCAGACCGACAATGATCCAGGTAAGAAAAAGGGCTGCCACGGCAAGGGCGACGAAGCCGACGCGCAACGTATCGTTGGCGATATTGATCGAGGCAAAAAGCACGACGATAAAGCCGAACATCGCCCAAATCTGGAAGCGCCACCATTGCAGCCGCGTGAAGCGGCCTGATGGGCTCCAATACCGGAACAGATTCATCGGCCGCCCCCAGGCCCGAAGTAAGCTACGACGATTGGCCGCCGCTTGCGGCCGGCAACGTTGGCTAGCCAGCCTTGGCCGCCGGCACTTTGCGGGTCAGCGGCGTCACCCGCAACGAGGTGATGCGGTTGCGGTTCTTGCGCAGCACCTGAAAGCGATAGCCGTGAAACGTGAAGCTCTGTCCCGGCTCGGGGATCGAGCGCGCCTCGTGGATCACCACGCCGGCGATGGTGGTGGCTTCATCGTCCGGGATGTTCCAATCCATCGCGCGGTTGAGATCGCGCACCGGCACCGCGCCGTCGACATTGGCCGAGCCATCCGGCAGCATGCGCACGCCGGCAACGGAGATCTCGTGCTCGTCGCTGATATCGCCGACGATCTCGGCGATGATGTCCTTGATCGTCACCAGCCCTTCCAGCTCGCCATACTCGTCGACCACGAGCGCGAACGGCGTCTTGCGGTCGCGGAACGCCTTGAATTGCTCGTAGAGCGGCGTGGTATCGGGCACGAACCAGGGCGGGCGCGCCAGCGCCTCGATGTCGATCTTGGAGGCGTCGCCGCCGACCGCGTGCAGCGCGCGCAGCAAATCCTTCGCGTGCAAGACGCCGAGAATATTGTCCGGCGAGTCGCGCCACAGCGGCAGCCGGCTGACCGGCGCGCCAAGCACCGCGTCGACGACCTCGCGCGGCGGGTCGTCGGCATCGATCATCACCATCTTGGTGCGGTGGACCATGACGTCGGACACCGTGAGCTCGCGCAGGTCGAGCACGCCGCCCATCATGTCGCGGTCGAGCTTTTCCACGACACCGGCGCGATGCAGGAGATCGACGGCGCCGCGCAGCTCCTCGCGCGGCGAGAGGATCGACTGAATCTTGCCGACCGGCATGCCGAGTAGGCGCAAGATGAGGCGCACCAGCCACTCGACCGCTTTGAGGATGGGCAGCAGCACCGTCACGGTGCGCGCGATCGGTTGCGCGACCACAAGTGCAAGCCGGTCCGGCGCATTGAACGCGACGGTCTTCGGCAGAACCTCGCAGAGGACGAAGATCAGCGCCGTCATGACGATAGTGGCGTAGATGACGCCGGCCTGGCCGAACAGCGTCAGCAACAGCCCGGTGGCGAGGGTGGAGGCTGCGATATTGGTGCCGTTGTTGGCCAACAGCACCGCGCCGAGGAAACGCTCGCGACGCGCCAGCAGGCGACTGACGATGGTGGCGTCGACATTGCCGTGCTTTTCCAGCCGCAACATCGCAGCGCGTGACGATGCGGTCAGCGCCGTCTCACTGCCGGAATAGAACGCCGATATCAAGAGGCAGATGACGACCGCGGCGACGGTCAACCAATCGTAAATGCTCATCGCTCCGCAAGCTTCTCGCTCAAAAACGCGCGCACCCGCGCCGCATCGACCCCGTGTTCGACAAACGCCGCCCCGATCCCGCGCACGAGGATGAATGTAAGCATTCCCCGTTTCACTTTCTTGTCCTGCGCCATCAGCGCCATCAGCGCGTCGGCGTCGGGGA
>Ga0210401_10004342_pt1 | contig 14825 bp, 15 predicted proteins | sample IncBWH32MmetaG_FD_150866 | JGI IMG/M metagenome (GOLD analysis project Ga0210401, IMG submission 150866) | Forest soil microbial communities from Barre Woods Harvard Forest LTER site, Petersham, Massachusetts, United States - Inc-BW-H-32-M | ecosystem: Environmental > Terrestrial > Soil >... | reverse complement strand
CGATCACTCTCCACGAGTCGTCCCCGCGAACGCCGGGACCCATAACCACCGATATTGATTGTTTGGCCAAGCTGTGGCTCCAGCTGCGCGCAGCATACACATCGCTGGTTATGGGTCCCGGCCTTCGCCGGGACGACGTGGGCTAGCCCCCATCCAATTCCGCCAGTCGCTCGGCCTCCGCGATATCTTCAACCGTGTTGGCATTGAAAAACGGATCGAGCGGTGTTGTCGGCCAGCTCACGGTGGCCAAACGATAGCGCGCAGTCCAGCGGTCGATCTTTCGGATGTCTTCGGCGACCAGCGCGTGGCGTAGCTCGTCGCGCAAGCTTACGTTCCACAGCCCAATCACCGGATGGGTTTGCTCGCCGGAAGCTGCGACTGCAAGCTGCGCGTTCTGGGCTTCGAGGGAGTGATACAGCCGCGCAACCAGATCGCGCGGCAGGAACGGGCAGTCCGCCGCCGCACTCAAGATCCATTCGACGCTCGGCCGGTTGGCCGCGGTCCAATCCAGCGCCGCCAGAATGCCGGCCAGCGGTCCCGGAAAATCGGCAACATTGTCGGCTATCACGGGCAGTCGAAACGCTGCAAAGCGCGCCGGATCGCCATTGGCATTGAGGATCAGCCCGTCGCATTGCGGTTTCAACCGCGCGATCACGCGCTCGAGGATGGTGCGGCCGCAGATCTGGCGCATCGGCTTGTCGCCGCCACCCATTCTGCGCGCCAGGCCGCCGGCCAGCAGCACGCCGGGAATATCAGTCGTCACCGGCTTCGCCCTTGCGCTTGTGGGCTGCGGATTCTTCCTCGACAAAGGCGAGGTTCTGGTCGTAGACGATGCGCTCTTCGCCCGACAGCGCGATGAATCGTTTGCCCCGCGTGCGCCCGACCAGCGTCAGCCCGACCTGCCGCGCCAGATCGACGCCCCAGGCGGTGAATCCCGAGCGCGAGACGAGGATGGGAATCCCCATCCGCACCGTCTTGATCACCATCTCTGACGTCAGCCGCCCCGTGGTGTAGAGGATCTTGTCGGCGGGATCGACGCCGTGGCGATAGATCCAGCCCGCGATCTTGTCGACGGCGTTGTGGCGGCCGACGTCCTCGGTGTAGCAGACGGGCTGGCCTTGCCTGCACAGCACGCAGCCATGGATAGCGCCGGCCTCGAGATAGAGCGAGGGCATGGTGTTGATCGCATGCGTCATCTGGTAGAGCCATGACGTGCGCAGCTCGGCCTTCGGCAGCGCGACGCTTTCCACGGCTTCCAAGAGATCGCCGAACGCCGTGCCCTGCGCGCAGCCCGAAGTCTGCGTGCGCTTTTTCAGCTTGGCTTCGAAATTGGTGTGGTGCGCGGTGCGCACGACCACTACCTGCAAATCGTCGTGGTACTCGACCTCGGTGACGACGTCGTCGTATTTCAGCATGTTCTGGTTGAGCAGGTAGCCGAGCGCGAGGTACTCCGGATAGTCGCCGATCGTCATCATGGTGACGATCTCCTGCGCGTTGAGGTATAGCGTCAGCGGCCGCTCGACCGGCACCCTGATCTCGACCTTGGCCCCGGTCTGGTCGATCCCAGCGACACGCTCGGTCAGGCGCGGGTCGTCCGGGTTCGGGACAATCAGGGGGACGGGAGCCTTTTCGATCTTCATCATACGTGAGAGGTTAGCATGACTTTAGCTACCGACCGATATAAAGCTTCTCAGAGCAAGAACAATGCGGCCTCGTCACCGTCATTGCGAGGAGCAAAGCGACGAAGCAAGCCAGGTCCTTGCTGTATTTCTGGATTGCTTCCGCGGAGCCTGCCATCGGGCGCGCATTCGCGCGCCCCGTTGGCTCGCAATGACGTCGGAGGATGCCGGTTCCGGAGACTTGGATGAAGGTGATTGGGCTCGCGGGATGGAGCGGCGCCGGCAAGACCACGCTCTTGAAGCGCGTCATCCCGCATTTGCTCAACGAAGGCCTGCGCGTCTCCGTGATCAAGCATGCCCACCACGAGTTTGACGTCGACGTGCCCGGCAAGGATTCCTGGGTGCATCGCCAGTCCGGCGCGACCGAGGTGCTGGTGTCCTCGAGCAGGCGCTGGGCGTTGATGCATGAACTGCGCGGCGCCGCCGAGCCCCGGCTGGCTGAATTGCTCAAGAAGATGTCGCCCGTCGATCTCGTCATCGTCGAGGGTTTCAAGCGCGAGCCGCATCGCAAGATCGAAGTGCATCGCGCCGCCAACCAAAAGCCGCTGCTATTCCCCGACGATCCCGGCGTGGTCGGCATTGCGACCGACACGAGCGTTGAAACCAGGCTTCCCACCGCCCATCTCGATGATGTCGCGGGCGTTGCCGCCTTGCTGCAGGGATCGGCGATATCGGTCGAAGAAGTGTTGGCCAAAAGCGAGGTCTGATCGGCAAGATGGCGCAATTGTCCGACGATTGCTTTGCCTCTCACGGGCCGATGATGTCGGTCGATGAGGCCGTCGCCATCATCGCCGCAAAGGTGACGGCGGTGCGGGAGGTTGAGAGCGTCGCGCTCACTGAAGCCGACGGACGTATCCTTGCCCACGATATCTCGGCGCCGCTGTCGCTGCCGCCATTCACCAATTCCGCGGTCGACGGCTTTGCGGTAGCAAGCTGCGATCTGCCGCAAGGCCAAGAGCAGCGATTTCCGGTCACCGGGCGCGTGCAGGCCGGCGCCTCGGCGCCAGCGCCGCTCAAACCCGGCCATGCGATGCGGATCTTCACCGGCGCACCGATGCCGGAAGGCGCCGATACCGTGTTCATGCAGGAAGATGTCCGCCTCGAAGACGGCAATATCGTTGTTCCCGCGGGCTTAGGGCGCGGCGCCAATGTCCGCCCCGCCGGCGAGGATATCCCCTTGGACCATGTGGCTCTAAAGGCCGGCCAGCGGCTGCGGCCGCAGGATGTCGCGCTTGCGGCTGCCTTGGGGCTGACGAAAATCGAGGCGCGCCGGCGCATCCGCGTCGCGGTATTTTCGACCGGCAACGAACTGGTGTCGCCGGGAGAGGAGCGCGCGACGGCGCAGCTCTTCGACTCCAACCGTTTCATGCTGATGGCGATGCTCGCGCGCCTTCGCTGCGAGGTAGCCGATTTCGGAATCCTGCGGGACGAGCGCGCTTCGCTCGCGAGCGCCCTCAAGAAAGTCGCGGCCGACCACGATCTCATTCTCACCACAGGCGGCGTCTCCACCGGTGAAGAGGATCATCTCAAGGCCGGCGTTGAAAGCGCTGGTTCGCTCGTATTGTGGCGGATGGCCATCAAGCCGGGGCGTCCCGTCGCCATGGGCATCATCGGCGGTACGCCGTTGATCGGCCTGCCTGGAAATCCGGTAGCGAGCTTTGTCACCTTCGTCCATGTGGTGCGGCCGACCGTGCTGGCACTCTCGGGGGCCGCGCAAGAGCCTCTCGTTCCGATGCCGGTGCGGGCCGCCTTCACCTACAAGAAGAAGATCGGCCGCCGCGAATATGTCCGCGTCAGCTTGCGCAAAACGAGCGACGGCGTGCTCGAAGCGATCAAATTTCCGCGCGAGGGTGCGGGGCTGTTGTCGTCGCTGGTGGACACCGACGGGTTGGTCGAGCTCGGCGAAGTGGTGGCGCAAGTCGAGCCGGGTCAGATGGTTGGATTTTTGGGTTACGCAAACCTCGCGTAAAATATTGATTTTATTAGACGCGTTTTCTTTACGCGAAACTGTAGCGACCCTGCTATCAGAATCCGCGGCAGGCTTTCGCTTGAAAACGCTCTTCCGTTGACGATGCGAACCAGCTTCGCCATGTTCGAGGCATGACCACGACAAGATTGGATCTTACCGGTCTCAAATGTCCGTTGCCGGCGTTGAAGACGCGCAAGGCGCTGAAGGGGATCACATCGGGTGATTTCCTTGAGGTGCATTGCAGCGACCCGCTGTCGGTGATCGATATTCCGAACCTGATCCGGGAAACCGGGGACAAGGTCGAGATCACCGAGCGAAACGAAAGCCGCATCGTGTTTTTGATCAAGAAAACAATGGGCTGATCGAAAAACCCGATGGCCCATCGCGCGCGTCAAATAGACGCTCTAGCTGATACCTACCATTTTCCTATCGACACATGTGCCGCGTTCTGTCCAATTCATGATCCCCGCAGGGACGCGGAGGTTGAGTCTTGCCTCCGGCCTGATGGGCGCCCGGCATATCTCAAGTCAGGTCCTACAATGGCTTACGGGCGAAATGGCTTACGGGCGAAATGGCTTACGGGCAAATAGCTTATGTGGCCAAAAATAGCTTATGGGCATAAGTTGTCGGGGCAGGTGTTGAAACCTTCGGATGCGCTTTGGCGATCCCGGCGCATTCGGAAGGATTTGTTGCGGAGCGGCAAGGTGGATGCTGATGGGCTCGGGACAACGGGATCGAGGATGGCAGACATATCCGGCAGGGTGCCTGCGCACGGGAGGAACGAATGACTACCATTGAAGGCGCGGGAACGATGTCCGGCGACGGGCTCGGAATTCTCGATCGCGAGCACACCATTGCCAAGGCCGGCTTTAATCGCTGGCTGGTGCCGCCGGCGGCCCTCTGCATTCACCTGTGCATCGGCATGGCCTACGGCTTTTCCGTGTTCTGGCTGCCGCTGTCGCGCGCCCTCGGACTGAGCGCACCCAAGGCTTGCCCCGATATCTCGCTGTGGCAGGAACTCTTCACCACGACCTGCGACTGGAAGGTCGCCAGCATGGGCTGGATGTTTACGCTGTTCTTCGTGCTGCTCGGCGTCTCGGCCGCGATCTGGGGTGGCTGGCTGGAGCGGGTCGGCCCGCGCAAGGCCGGCGTCGTCGCGGCGTGCTGCTGGGCCGGCGGCCTCTTGATCGGCGCGTTCGGGGTTTACGTCCATCAGCTCTGGATCATGTGGTTAGGGGCCGGCGTCATCGGCGGCGTCGGTCTCGGCCTCGGCTATATCTCCCCGGTCTCCACCCTGATCAAATGGTTTCCCGACCATCGCGGTATGGCGACCGGTTTTGCCATCGCGGGCTTTGGTGGCGGCGCCATGATCGGCGCGCCGCTGGCGAACTTGCTGATCAACTACTTCAAGACTCCCACCTCGGTCGGGGTCTGGGAAACCTTCACCACCATGGGCGTGATCTATTTCGTCTTCATGATGATCGGTGCCTTCGCCTATCGGGTTTCGCCGGTCGGCTGGCGTCCCGACGGCTGGACCCCGCCGAGCGAAAAGAAGTCGATGATCTCCGAGCATAACGTTCATCTCAATAACGCCCACAAGACCCCGCAGTTCTGGCTGATCTGGGGAGTGCTCTGTTTGAACGTCTCCGCGGGTATCGGCGTGATCGGCATGGCGTCGCCGATGTTGCAGGAGATTTTTGCGGGCAAGTTGATCGGATTGCCGAACGTCGGCTTCAATGCGCTCGACGCCTCGCAAAAGGTGACCATCGCTGCGATCGCGGCCGGCTTTGCCGGTCTGCTGTCGCTGTTCAACATCGGCGGACGGGTGTTCTGGGCGTCGCTGTCGGACTATATCGGCCGCAAGAACACCTATTTCTGCTTCTTCCTGCTCGGCATTGCGCTGTACGCGCTGGCGCCGACCTTCGCAGCGATGGGCTCGAAACTGCTGTTTGTCAGCGCCTTCTGCATCATCTTGTCGATGTATGGCGGCGGCTTCGCCACGGTGCCCGCGTATCTTGCCGACATGTTCGGCACGCAGTTCGTCGGCGCCATCCATGGCCGCCTGCTGACGGCGTGGTCGACCGCGGGCATCATCGGCCCGGTGGTCGTGAACTACATCCGCGAATTCCAGCTCGCGGCCGGCGTTCCGCGCGACCAACTCTATAACACCACGATGTACATCCTGTGCGCCATGCTGATCGGCGGCCTGATCTGCAACTACCTGGTCAAGCCGGTCAATCCGAAGTGGCACATGAGCGAAGTGGAAGTGGCCAAGCTGCAGGCGGCGAGCGCGAAAAGCGCAGCCGCGATACAACACGGCTCGTTCGGCATCGGCAAGGGCGGCTTGGATGTCAGGGCGGTGCTGTTCTGGGCCTTCGTCGGCGTCCCGCTGGCCTGGGGCGTCTGGAAGACATTGGAAAGTACGGCCAAGATCTTCTGATCGCAGCTCACACCACCGCGGGAGGCTCGCGTGCAGCGTCCCGCGGTCGGTCATCGCAAATAAGTGTTTGCAAATAGGCGTTTAATGGGCCTGTCAGCGAGGCTGCGTGCTCGTTAAATCATTATTTCTGCAACAATATTGCTCTTGGCATCTGGCATGCCAGGCACTAGGGTTACAGGGGCTAAAAAGCAAGAACGAGACGCCCGATGAGTCATGACGTGCACCAGGTCCGCTCCTTCGAGCATCCCGGCGAGGGACGCCGGCGCGCCAAGGCGACACCCAAGGGCCGACAGGTTGATCCGACCGCCGCGCACGAGATTGAGCTCCTGCTCGGCGACCGGCCGCGGCGGCGCGATCTCCTGATCGAGCATCTGCACCTGATCCAGGACAAGTACCATCAGATTTCCGCGGCCCATCTCGCAGCGCTGGCCGACGAGATGAAGCTCTCCTTCGCGGAAGTGTTCGAGACCGTGACCTTTTATGCGCATTTCGACGTGGTCAAGGAGGGCGAGCCCGATATCGCGCCGCTCACCATCCGGGTCTGCGATTCGCTGACTTGCGCCATGCTGGGTGCGGAAACGCTGTTGCAAGAGGTGCAGAAGGGCGCCGGACCGGACGTGCGCGTGGTACGCGCGCCGTGCGTCGGGCTGTGCGATGTTGCTCCCGTAGCCGAGGTTGGACATCACTACGTTCTGAACGCCACCGCCTCCGAAGTGCTGGCGACCGCCGAGCGCGGCGAGACCGAGCCCGATATCCCTCCCTATATCGACTACGACGCCTATGTGAAGGATGGCGGCTACAAGCTGCTGAACGAACTGCGCGCCGATCGCGTCAGCAAGGAAGACATCCTGAAGGCGCTCGATGATTCCAGCCTTCGTGGGCTCGGTGGCGCCGGCTTCCCGACCGGGCGAAAATGGCGCGCCGTACTCGGTGAGCCCGGGCCGCGGCTGATGGCCGTGAATGGCGACGAGGGCGAACCTGGCACCTTCAAGGATCGCTTCTACATGCTGCGCGATCTGCACCGTTTCCTGGAAGGCACGCTGATCGGGGCCCATATCGTCGATGCGACCGACGTCTATATCTACCTGCGCGACGAATATCCGGCGGCGCTCAAGGTGCTTCCGCTCGAGCTCGCCAAGCTGCCGAAGGGCGGTCCGTCCGTGCACGTCCGCCGCGGCGCCGGTGCCTATATCTGCGGCGAAGAATCCTCGCTGCTCGAAAGCATCGAAGGCAAACGCGGCCTGCCGCGCCACAAGCCGCCCTATCCGTTCCAGGTCGGTTTGTTCGGATTGCCGACGCTGATTAACAACATCGAGACGCTGTTCTGGGTGCGCGACATCGTCGAGAAGGGCCCCGCCTGGTGGAATTCGCACGGTCGCAACGGGCGCAGCGGCCTGCGCAGCTATTCGGTGTCCGGCCGAGTCAAGAGTCCAGGTGTGAAGCTCGCACCGGCGGGCCTGACGGTGCGCGAATTGATCGACGAGTTCTGCGGCGGCATGGCAGATGGTCACACCTTCCATGCTTACCTGCCGGGCGGCGCTTCCGGCGGCATCCTGCCAGCCTCGATGGACGATATCCCGCTCGATTTCGGCACGCTGGAAAAATACGGCTGTTTTATCGGATCGGCCGCGATCATCATCCTCTCGCAACAGGACAGTGTGAAGGGCGCGGCGCTGAACCTGATGCGCTTCTTCGAGGACGAGAGTTGCGGCCAATGCACGCCGTGCCGGGTCGGCACCCAAAAAGCGGCGCTGCTGATGGAACGGCCGGTCTGGAACCGCGAATTGCTCGACGAATTGAGCCAGGCGATGCGCGATGCGTCGATCTGCGGCCTCGGCCAGGCGGCCGCAAATCCGCTAACCTCCGTGATTAAATACTTCCCCGACGAGTTCAAGGAAGCGGCGGAATGACCAAGATCAAGTTCGAGCTCGACGGCACGCAGGTCGAGGCCAAGGCGGGCGAGACCATCTGGCAAGTGGCAAAACGCCAGGGCCAGGAAATCCCGCATCTATGCTATTCGCCGGCACCCGATTATCGGCCTGATGGCAACTGCCGCGCCTGCATGGTCGAGATCGAGGGCGAGCGGGTGCTGGCGGCCTCCTGCAAGCGCACGCCGAGCGTCGGCATGAAGGTCAAGACGACGAGTGCGCGTGCGGTCGCGGCGCAAAAGATGGTGATGGAACTGCTGGTCGCCGATCAGCCGGCGCGCGAGACCTCGCACGATCCGGATTCGAAGTTCTGGCACTGGGCCGAAAAGACCGGTGTCACCGAAAGCCGTTTTCCGCACGCCGAGCGCTGGCATGGCGATGCCAGCCATCCGGCGATGCGAGTCAATCTCGATGCCTGCATCCAGTGCGGGTTGTGCGTACGCGCCTGCCGCGAGGTGCAGGTCAATGACGTCATCGGCATGGCCTATCGCAGCCACGGTTCAAAAATCGTGTTCGATTTCGACGATCCGATGGGCGAATCGACCTGCGTGGCCTGCGGCGAATGCGTGCAGGCCTGCCCGACCGGCGCGCTGATGCCGGCCGTGATGCTCGACGACAAGCAGACCCGCGTCACCTATCCGGACCGACACGTCGATTCGCTGTGCCCGTATTGCGGCGTTGGCTGCCAGGTCACCTACCAGGTCAAGGGCGACAAGGTGATCTATGCCGAGGGCCGCGACGGCCCGGCCAATCACAATCGGCTCTGCGTCAAGGGCCGCTTCGGTTTCGACTATATTCATCACCCCAATCGCTTGACCAAACCGCTGGTGCGGCTAGCGAATGTGAAGAAGGACGCCAACGACCAGGTCGATCCGGCCAATCCGTTCACGCATTTCCGCGAAGCCTCCTGGGAAGAGGCGCTCGACATCGCGGCCAAGGGTCTCGTGAAGATCCGCGACGAGAAGGGCGTCAAGGCGCTGGCCGGCTTCGGTTCGGCCAAGGGCTCGAACGAAGAGGCCTATCTGTTCCAAAAACTGGTGCGCACCGGTTTTGGCTCCAACAACGTCGATCATTGCACGCGGCTGTGCCACGCCTCTTCTGTGGCGGCGCTGTTCGAAGGCTTGAGCTCGGGCGCGGTGTCGGCCCCGTTTGCCGCAGCTGCCGATGCCGAGGTGATCTGGGTGATCGGCGCCAATCCGACCGTGAACCATCCGGTCGCTGCGACCTTCATCAAGAACGCGGCCCAACGCGGCGCCAAGCTGTTCGTGATGGATCCGCGCAAGCAATCGCTGTCGCGCCACGCCACGAAACATCTCGCCTTCAAGCCGGGCAGCGACGTCGCGATGCTGAACGCGATGATCAACACCATCATCACGGAAGGGTTGACCGACGAGCAATACATCGCCGGCTATACCGAGGGCTATGACGACCTGAAGGCCAAGATCAAGGAGTTCACACCGGAGAAGATGGCGCCGATCTGCGGCATCCCGGCCGAGACCCTGCGCGAGGTCGCGCGGACCTATGCGCGCGCGAAATCGTCCATCATCTTCTGGGGCATGGGCATCAGCCAGCATGTCCACGGCACCGACAATGCGCGCTGCCTGATTGCGCTGGCGCTGATCACCGGCCAGGTCGGCCGTCCCGGCACGGGCTTGCATCCGCTGCGCGGCCAGAACAACGTGCAGGGCGCCTCTGATGCCGGCCTGATCCCGATGTTCTTCCCCGACTACCAGCCGGTTGGCCGCGCCGATTTGCGCGCGCCATTCGAGAAGCTTTGGGGTCAGGAGCTTGATCCCGTGCGCGGCCTGACAGTGGTCGAGATCATGAACGCGATCCATGCCGGCCAGATCAGCGGCATGTATATCGAGGGCGAAAACCCGGCGATGTCCGATCCGGATCTGCAGCATGCGCGGCAGGCGCTTGCAAAACTCGATCATCTCGTGGTGCAGGACCTCTTCGTCACCGAGACCGCTTTCCACGCCGACGTCATCCTGCCGGCCTCGGCGTTCGCGGAAAAGTCCGGTTCCTTCACCAACACCGATCGCCGCGTGCAGTTGGCGCGCGAGGTGATCAGGCCACCGGGCGATGCCAAGCAGGATCTCTGGATCATTCAGGAGATCGGCAAGCGCATGGGCCTGCCCTGGAATTACGCGGGCCCGGGCGAGGTCTTCACCGAGATGGCGCAACTGATGCCGTCGCTGAAGAACATCACCTGGGAGCGGCTGGTGCGCGAGGGCGCGGTGACCTATCCGGTCGACGGTCCCGACAAGCCCGGCAACGAGATCATCTTCACCGCGGGTTTCCCGACCGAAAGCGGCCGCGGCAAGATCGTGCCCGCGCATGTGATCCCGCCCGACGAACTGCCGGACGACGAATATCCGATGGTGCTCTCGACGGGGCGCGTGCTCGAACACTGGCACACCGGCTCGATGACGCGGCGCGCGCACGTGCTCGACCAGATCGAGCCGGAGGCGGTGGCGTTCATGTCGCCGAAGGACATGCGGCGGATGAAGGTCTGGCCCGGCGACCTGGTGCGGCTGGAGACGCGCCGCGGCGCGGTCGAGATAAAAATCCGCTCCGACCGCGACGTGCCGGAGAATATGGTGTTCATGCCGTTCTGCTACGCGGAAGCGGCCGCCAATCTCTTGACCAATCCGGCGCTCGATCCGTTCGGCAAGATTCCCGAATTCAAGTTCTGCGCGGTGCGCGCCGAAAAGGCCGAGATACGCACGGCGGCCGAGTAGCGGCGGCGGTCAGTCGAACCGGACCGCGGTGGTATTCGCCCCGCAGACCAGCACCGCTACGCGCTCGCCCGGCGCCGGCGCGTATTTGCCCGAGAGCAAGGCGCCAAAGGCGGCAGCGCCGCCCGGCTCAGCCACCACCCGAAGCTTGTCCCACAGCGCCAGTTGTGCGGCGCGGATATCGTCGTCCGAGACCAGCACCACACGTTCGACGAAGGCTTGGGCGATCGGGAACATGATCTTGCCGACGCGCTTTGGCGCCAGCGAGTCGGCCGCAATGCCCTCGGTCTCCGCATCGACCGGTTCTCCTGCCGCAAGCGCGCGCCACAGGGTCGGGGACAGCTCGGGTTCGACCGCGATGATCCCGACCCGGCCGCGAAACCAGGCGGCGATGCCGCCGATCAATCCGCCGCCGCCGACGGCGACCAAGAGCGTGTCGATGTCGGGCAGGTCGGCGTCGATCTCGCAGCCGACGGTGCCCTGTCCGAGTAGGGTTTCGGGCTGGTCGAACGCATGCACGGCCAGCGCGCCGCTTTCCCTGGCGAACTCTTCGCTGGCCGCCAGCGCGTCGGCATAGCGCTCGCCTGCAACCATCAGGTTGGCCGCGTAGCTCTTGATGCGTTCGACCTTCGATGGCGAAGTGACGCTGGGCAGGAAGATGGTCGCGGGCACACCGAGCCGCATCGCGGCATAGGCCACCGCCGTGCCATGATTGCCGCCGGACGCGGCGACCACGCCACAGACCGGGATCGTCTGCGACAGCAGGTTGGCGAACGCGCCCCGCGCCTTGAACGAACCCGAGTGCTGCAGGCATTCGAGCTTCAGCGCGAGCGGTCTTGGCTCGGCGCCGAAATCCGCCAGGTCGATATGGATGATCGGCGTATGGCGGATGTGCGGCCGGATCAGCCGCTCGGTTTCGGCAATGCGGTCCGGCGTGATCGAGGTGTCCAACGGCATTCGCGGCGCTCCGGCGGGATTGACTTTTATTTAGGGAGTTAGCAAATTGACGAAATGAAGACAACCGAGACGATCAAGGCCCTCGCTAATGCACGGCGGCTGACGATTCTCGATTGGCTGAAGAATCCCCGCGCCCATTTCCCGCCGCAGGTCGATGGCGATCTGGTCAAGGACGGCGTCTGCGCGCTGCTGCTCGCCGAGAAGCTGGGAATCACCCAGGCCACGCTGAGCGAGCATATGCGGGTGCTGGTCCAGGCCGGGCTGGTGCTGCCGAAACGCATCAAGCAGTGGACGTTCTATCGGCGCGACGAGAAGCGCATCCGTGCCATCAAGGCCGATCTGGTGGCCAATTTGTGAGCAGCGGGCGGCGTCGCGCGGCATCGGCACGCGCCGGAAGATGGGCCGACGTTCAGTTCGGGCCGCGGGCTGCCGCGGCAGCCTGCTGGGCGATCTTGTTTTGCGCGATAATTCCCTCAAGCCGCGCGATGTTTTCCAAGAGGCGCTGGCTGGTCAGGACCAGGAAGTAATAGCCGAACTGCGGATTCTGAAAGTAGATCTCGAGCAGCTTTTCGTAGGTGATGGTCAGCACATGCCCGTCATCGATGCATTCGATCGTCGCCGTCCGGCGGTTATCGGGGGTGAGGAAGCCAAGTTCGCCCATCAGACGTCCCGGCGGAAGCTCGACGCCGATTTCCCTCACCAGGAATCTTCCGGTGACGGTCAGCAGCATTTCGTGAGCGGCATCGTCCTTCTTGAACAAGACATCGCCTTTGCGATATTTGCGCTCGGTCATGAACGGCTTCAGCCATTCCATCGACGTGTCGCCCTGCGTCGCGCCGCGTGCCATCTTCACCAGATTGAGCATTTGACGAAGGCGATAGGCATTGATGGGAACCATCAGCAGGTACAAGAGAAAAGTCGTGACGGTTCCGGTGAGCGCGCCGAAGGCGGCGAAGAATGCGCAGCCGATCATGTTGGCGACCCGCAGCGGCACCATGGTCTGCGTCAGGAGCGTGGCGACAAAGAAGATCGCGCCGACCAGGGCGAACATGTTGGCAAGGTTGATGTTGTGCAGAAAGATTTCGAGAAGGCGATTGAAGATCGCGTCATACGTGACGTCGTTGGGGTCGAGACCCATTTGCACCAGGATCTTTGCGATCCTGAGGTTGTCGGTTGCTGCGTCGAGAATGCGATTCAGCACCGTAGACAAATCTGCATTGATGAAGTTCATCGGATCTTCCAGGCTGGCCTCGGCGAGGCCAACGTCTTTGAAAATGGACGTGAAGACCTATAGCAGTTCCTCGCGGCGAATACGATTCCACCGCCGGGCAAAGATGCCGTCGCTGGCTCGTGAAAGGTTCATTTGATTGGTCAACCGGCCTCAGCGCCCGTGATAGCCGCGTCAGATCACCACGCTCCCGGCACGGCGGGATCGTTAATGATGAAACAGCCCCGGTAGATAAACGGCGACTTTCAGTGCCATCACAGCCGCGACGGCCGCCGCCGCCGCCAGCATCTTTAGCGCGTGCATGGAAAACCGTTTAACGATCGCCAGATAAACTGCCGCCGCGCCTGGTCGGCTCGCGTCTCGGCTTCCGGCGGGTTGGGGAGCCAGTTTGAACGCTACGCCCGGCGTCAGCATCGTCATCTCAAGAATCCTTCAGTTGCCGCCTGGCGGCTAAGGTCATTCGGCCGACGAAGGCAGTCATTCGCTGCCGGGCACTCGCCGATAGACGCACCAACGATCCAAGCTGCGCGACCAGCGGATTGCCCTTATTTTCAAGATCGAGTTCGATCGTCCCGGACGGATATATGGTTGCGCACCCCGCCGGCCGGCTATTGCGTTTTGCAAACGAAAGGGCCGAGGTCTCAAGCAGGAAAATTCCGCCAATTTGTCCGTTGACGTCACGGGCTACCCAAAAGCCTTCCATATTGCGACCGATGAAGAACGCGGAGATCGCCTCACTGACAATGCCGGGGTCGAGCGGCTGAAATTGCGCGGTGACCCTTGCTGCTTCGTCAGCCGGCTCGCGTCCGGCGTGCGCCTGTTCTTGCTCGACCGCAGCGGTCGAAGGGCGCTGCGTGCGCCGCGAAAGGTCTGGGCTCATCAGTTGCAGGGCGATCATTTTGCGTTTGTCGATTGCGGTTGCGAGCTGTGGGGCTGCCGCAGATGCGCTTGCCAGGTTTGCGGTGCGGCTCGTTGCGCCGGGTTATTGACATGGGCATCGAGCATTGCGCGGTAGGCGGGGACTGCGGCCTTTACCTGTTCGCGGACGCGCTCTTGCTGATGTGCCGTATCAATGTCGGCCATGGCGGCCTCCTCACGAATCTAACGGCGATGATGTGCCGACGATGCCGTAGGAATACGAGAGGGAAGGCCATCGCATCTCATAAGAGAAATATAAAAATGCCCGAGATGGGTGGCGCAACTCCCGCATCCTGGCAGGACTTATACCTTGCTTATGCGAGACAGCGGGAGGGTGCCTCGATTTCCTATGCCGTCAGACGCATCTTCGAACCAATGGCTCACACGAGCCGGCACGGAGTTCGAAGATGGCTCACTATCCTACTCGTGACGATAGACATCGCGGCCTGTCCCACGGCAATGAAAACCAGTCGGCTCTCGGTGGCTACCGCTTTGGCCGCACCCGCGGATCGCACGGGCAGGGGTGCGCGGCGCTAAGCCGCGTCGGCGGCTATTTGAGAACCGTGATCGAGGCGATCGCCAATTCAAAACTGCGCCGCATGGAGCGCGAGCTCGAGCTTCGCGGAATTTACCGCGACCCGGCGGAAGACAGCTGGATGCGCAAATCCCAATCGACGGAGCGTTCGTGACGAGGCGGCGGGCCATCTCGCGCTCACCACTTGGGATTCATCTTCTTCTTCTTCGTGCGGAGCGCCATATGCGACAGGTTCCGTCCACCGTATCCGCTCTTGTTTCCTTCCTGCGCAAGGTCGTTAGTTCCGTGGTGACGTTTCTCGGTCCGTCCTGGGATGGGCCGCATAGGAAGTACCAGCCGGAAGATCACTATATGCGAGGTCCCGGGCCGAAATGGCGCGAAAAGCATGTTCGCGACCGCGCATCGGCTGACGGCACCTGCGGAAACGCAA
>Ga0210401_10004341_pt1 | contig 14825 bp, 11 predicted proteins | sample IncBWH32MmetaG_FD_150866 | JGI IMG/M metagenome (GOLD analysis project Ga0210401, IMG submission 150866) | Forest soil microbial communities from Barre Woods Harvard Forest LTER site, Petersham, Massachusetts, United States - Inc-BW-H-32-M | ecosystem: Environmental > Terrestrial > Soil >... | reverse complement strand
TCCAAGAGTCTAACTTGGTCGAATGCAACGGGTGCGGTCGATGGCGCAGCGTTTGAGATCAATTAGTTAGCTGAAGTTTCTGTTGAGTACACTTGGCGGGCCGCTTTAACTGGCGGCCTGCTTTTTGTTTTTACCCAAATCACAATCTGCTCGATTCGGTATTCGCACTCGCTGAACCACGAAATAACTTGCACAATAGCGGTAAAAACCTGCGACTATTCTCGATAAATCCGATAGATTTCGCCCTGAAGGCGGAATTTCACTTGACTTGGTTTTTCGAAAATATCATGCTCCTGCGCAGGCCTCTCATCCCATCCGCGGGATGAAGAATAGCCTTTAAAAAAACTCAGGAGGACCACAGTGAAGAAAATGTTTTGCTTCTTGCTTTTCGGCCTGGGATTGGCTCTGCTGGTCTCAGGAGCGGCGGCACAAGACAACTACGTAAATCACGGAGTCGCGGGAGTGCGCGGTTTGCATGGACACGCCGTGTTACCCCCGTGGATGATATTTTCCAATTGTGGCGTTGGTTGCACCAGTTACAACACTGGAAGCGGATATTACGTCGCCGGATCAGCGGCGTCGGATGGGCCAGGTCAGACGCTGGCAGTTGGTTTCACTCCAGCAAAAGGGTTTAGGTTTTTTTATGCGCTGACGCCTAACACTAACTACACCGGCGTGTCCGGCGGCAAAATAGCTGCTTACCTGCTCAACGGAACGGCAACCGGCGGGCCAACCACTCTTCTGGCTGCGCTCACCCAGCACGGCACCATCCCAGATTACCCATCAATCAAAACCGTGAGGTACACATCGTCGAAAGCGGTTAAGTTCACCAAGAGCACCACTTATTTCTTGTGTGAGACTGAACCGACCTCGGATGTCGTAATGCTGTGGATGCTTTCCAATAGCGACGTTACGAGTCCGTTCTGGTTCCAGGACGGGGCTACCTGCACCGGTAGCGTCACTTGGCTAAACGCAACCGGAGGCACTGCTCCGGCTTTTGAAATACATGCTCATTAGCGTGCTGTGGTTCTTGAAAAGGCCGCTGCACTGGCGGCCTTTTTTCTTGGCTATTCTTGCGTCAGTTGGGTCAAAGGCGTGATCTCACTGTGTTAGCATTTTATGTCCATTGCGGAGGTGGTGTTTTCAATGCGTTGGTGTTTGAGTTTTACTGTGTTCATATGTGCTGCATTAATGTGCCTCTGTGCGGATGCGCAGACGCCAGGCACGGCAAAAGATAAAGCCGAGCCGCCAGTTTCCAGCTCAATGGTACCGCCGGATACTCCTGTGATCAGGATTCAAGGCCTTTGCAGCAGCGATCGTTCGTCGGCGAAGCCAGCCGCAACCTCCAAAACCACAGGCTCAACAAACTCGAAAGCCGAAGGTTCGCTGGCCCCACATAAATCAGTACCAGCCCGTGCTGCCTGCGAAGCCAATGTTACTCGCGCCCAGTACGAAAAACTTGCTCGCGTAGTCGCTCCTAAGCAGGAGCCTCCGACTACCATTCAGCTTGCCCACTTTTACTCCACACAAATGGTGTACGCGCAAAAAGCGCGAGAGCTTGGACTAGATAAAGATCCCCATTTCCAAGAAGTTTTGAAATTCACTTACCTGCAAGTTCTTGCTCGCGCTTTTACCAACGAGATGCAGCAAAAGGCAAATGCTAAAGCGGATGCGGAATTCGATCAGTATTTCAAACAACACCCTGAAGAATTTGAGCAGGCGTCGGTACTGCAAATTTCGGTCCCAAAGCAGAAACATCAAGCAGATGAGGCCCAGCCAGGCGCAGCCCCGACTGTGAAAGTTGACACTGTCGCCGATGCAGCAGCGCTGAAAGCGGAAGCGGATAAGATTCGTGCGCGCGCCGTCGCTGGTGAAGATTTCGAGAAGTTGGAGACCGAAGCTTACACATTTGCAGGTGATCCTGACGACGCGCCGGACACGGACATGGGTGCTAACACTCGCGCCGAGCTTGGCCAATTTGGAAACGAAATTTTTGCCTTGCAACCTGGACAGGTCTCCGAAGTCCTCTCTGGAACAGAGGCATGGCATATCTTCAAGCTGGTTTCCAAAGAAATGATGCCGACTGAAGACGCCAAGAAGCAAATCGCCGGTAAATTCATGAAGGAAACGATGGAGTCTGTAAACGGCGCCGTGAACCCGCAGTTCAACGACGCATATTTCGGTCCGGCCGCAGGCGAGAAAGCGAATCCCAGCGGAGGCGACCAGAAGTAGGCAGCGCGTGTGAGGTCGAATCCTGGAGCGACTTCATGCATCCGCGCAGGGCGCAGCTTCAAGCCATCCCATGAATGCGAAACGCAAGCGTCTGATTTTTTTCTCTTGCCTGCTTTTGATCATCGGGACTTCTGCCGTTTACAGCTCAGTCGTCCACGATCCTTTTATCGATTTCGACGATCAATATTACGTCGTCAACAATGCCGTTATACACGGGGGACTAAGTTGGAAGGTTTTCATCTGGTCCTTCAATGCCGGGTATGCACAAAACTGGCACCCGCTTACCTGGCTTTCGCATGCCCTTGATTGCCAGCTTTACGGATTGCGCTCATCTGGCCATCACCTGACCAATCTCGTGCTTCACGTGTTGAATGTCGTAATTCTTTTTCTGTTGCTGCTGCGAGTCACGGATTCGATAGGACGAAGTTTCCTGGTCGCGGCATTGTTTGCTCTTCATCCACTAAATGTGGAAACCGTGGCCTGGGTTGCCGAACGTAAAAGCGATCTGAGCACTTTTTTTTTCCTGCTCGCACTTGGTACCTACGGGTGGTACGCACGCAGCCCGAATCTCAAGCGGTACCTCGCTGTCGCCCTCCTCTTCATCTTGGGGCTGGCGTCAAAGCCGATGGTAATCACCCTCCCCTTCGTACTTCTGCTGCTTGATTTCTGGCCGCTGCAGAGGATCAAAGGATGGCCGGGCCTCGTCGTAGTCAATCGCAAGGTGCGGAAAAATATGCCTCTGCGACCGGAGAGTCGGGCCTCGCAACCCGAATCCCCATTCGCCCAGGCGACCTTGGCCCAACTTGTTTTGGAAAAGTTACCGCTCCTGGCTCTCTGCGCCGGCAGCGCCGCGCTTACGATTGTGGCGCAGCGAGCCGTTGCCATCAGGTCCCTGGAGGGATTTCCCCTTGGTGTGCGACTGGAAAACGCCATCTACTCCTACGCAATGTACATCTGGAAAGCATTCTGGCCGACCCAGCTTGCTGTCTACTATCCTCATCCCGGCAACACACTGGCCGTCTGGAGAGTCGCAGTCGCAGCGCTGTTTCTTGGGGGCGTGACTTTTCTGGTATGGAGACAACGCTTCACCCGCCGTTATTTTGTGACCGGCTGGCTTTGGTATCTGGGGACTCTGGTACCTGTCATCGGATTTGTTCAAGTGGGCGATCAGGCTAGAGCGGATCGTTACGCTTACATCCCGCTAATCGGAATTTTCGTGATGGTAGTTTGGAGCGCGGCAGACTGGGCCGACAGCGAAAAGATCGGGATCCCATGGCGCATGGCCACTGCCACAATCATTCTGGCTGTGTTGTCCTTGCTTACCCTGAGGCAGGTGGGTTATTGGCACAGCGAGTACGATCTCTGGTCGCATGATCTGGAGGTTGCACCGGACAGTCCACTAGCCATCAGCAACCTTGGTGACGCCCTGAACAAGATGGGCCGCACGCAGGAGGCATTGCCGTTACTGGAGAAATCCGTTCAGCTTCTCCCGGCTGATGCGGTGAGGCACGGCAACCTGGCAGTCGACCTGGTGCAGTGCGATCGCCTGCAGGATTCTATTCCCGAGTACGAGACCGCAATTTCCCTGGCATCCGAGCCGGCCATGCAAGCCCATTTCTACGACAGCCTTGCTGCCGTCTACGATGCGCTTGAAGACTATCCGAAGGTTCGTGAAAGTTATGAGCAGGCTTTAAAAGTGAATCCGCAAAGCAGCGCGACCATGATTCAATGGCTCACGCAAAGCGTTGCTGACCAACCGGCGGCGCCTCGCTACGTACAATTGGGAATCCTGCTGCAGGAGAGCGGCAAAAAATCCGAGGCCCGTGCGGCCTACGAGCAAGCGCTCAAGTTGGATCCAGGTTTAACCGCAGCCAGTGATTACTTGCACGCTCTGACTCCTGACGGAACAAAATGACGCAAAAATAGGGCCTCTCGCAAGCACCACTAGCAGCCCACCACCCCAATGAAGTTTTCTTCGCTTCCAGTCAGGACTCCGCGGGTCACGCCGATGCTACAATCACGCGGTCCAATGGATGGGAAACGACGTAATTTTGCGCTGATGGCGTGCATCTGTCTCGCCCTTGCTATCTTGACCGTGTACAGTCGCGCCGCGCGCAATCCGTTCTTGCACGTGGACGATCAAAATTACGTGACAGAAAATCCTCATGTGCAGGCCGGAGTCTCCTGGCAGACCTTTACCTGGGCTTTAACCTCTACAACCGCTGAGAACTGGCATCCTCTTACCTGGCTCTCGCACGCGCTGGATTGCCAGCTTTACGGTTTAAATCCGGTCGGCCATCATGTAACGAATTTTCTTCTGCACGCAATCAACGCGGTGCTGCTTTTCCTCTTGTTATTGCGTGCCACCGGGTCACAGGGACGAAGTTTGCTGGTGGCCGCGCTGTTTGCGCTGCACCCTGTCAATGTGGAATCTGTCGCATGGATCGCCGAGCGCAAGAATGTTTTAAGCACGCTGTTTTTTCTGCTTACTCTTGCCGCCTACGGCTGGTACGCGCGAAAGCCGGGACTGAAGCGCTATCTGGCGGTGGCCCCATTATTCGCACTTGGACTCGCTTCCAAGCCCATGGTGATCACGCTCCCCTTTGTGCTGCTGCTGCTCGATTATTGGCCACTCGAAAGAATCCGCGGCTGGAACGCGCGATCCTTGTCAACGCTAAAGGTTGGTAAGCATCGCCAGAAGAATCGCGTGGAGGATGGCACTGCAGAGAGAGTTTTTCCTGTACCTCAATTTCGATTCTCGCGCGTCATTCTTGAAAAATTGCCCTTGCTGGCTCTTTGTGCTGGGAGCGCGGTAATCACGATCGTTGCCCAACGAACCCACGCCCTTCAGTCCTTCGAGATATATCCGTTTGGGGGAAGGCTCGCAAATGCCCTCTACTCTTACGCGTCTTACGTTTGGAAAACTTTCTGGCCTGCGCGCCTCGCATTTCTATATCCCTATCCGAGAGACGGTCGGCCCGTGTGGCTCGTTGGATTAGCGTTGTTCTTTCTTTTAGCGGTGAGTGTTCTCGTCTGGAAACTGCGCCGTACTCGCCCATATCTGGTGACCGGTTGGCTCTGGTATTTCGGAACCTTGGTACCTGTAATCGGAGTCGTTCAAGTAGGCGATCAGGCCATGGCCGACCGCTATGCTTATCTTCCGCTGATCGGAATTTTTGTGATGGTCGTGTGGGGCGCCGCTGACGCAGCCGATCGCAGACAGGTGAATCTTCAACTACGCACAGCGATTGCCGGGGTGATTCTCGCCGCTTTGTCAGTCCTGACTTGGCGTCAAATCGCATTTTGGCGCAGCGACTATGATCTTTGGTCCCACACAGTCGCGGTTACAGAACACAACGTCGTCGCCGATGAGAGCTTGAGTAAAGCCTTAATGCAACTTGGCCGTCCACAGGAAGCAATAGCTGGATTCGAAGAAGCGGCCCGGCTGAACCCTGGAGATCCATTCCGCCACGTAAACCTCGCGGCCGCTCTGGTTGAATCAGACCGTCTCTCCGACGCTATTGTCCAGTACGAATCAACCATTAAGGTTAGTTCGAATCCCACCATACAGGCCCGTTGTTATGAAAGCATCGCCGCAATTTCCGACGAACTCGGTGACTTCGCAAAAGTACGCGACAACTACCGACTGGCATTGCAGGCTGATGCGACGCAGGCCTCAGACATGCTCGATCGCGTTTCGCACGACACAGCCAGCTCACCAACGGCTCCACACTACCTGCAGCTTGGAATGCTTCTGCAGGAAGCCGGCAAACTGGATGAGGCCCGCAGCGCCTACGAGCAAGCGCTAAAACTTGACCCTAGCTTGACCACCGCAAAGGAATCGTTGGACGCCATGAGGCAAAACAAGAGGTAAGGTTGAGGGCTAACTGGAGCAGCCCCGGTGCTACAATCGTTGCCGGGATGCACCGGAAACGCGCGCATTTCGCGGCTGTTTTCTGCCTTTTGCTGGCAGCGCAGCTCCACGCTGCTCCGCATAACCCCGTAGTCAAGAACATCGATACAATTCTTTCCGCTCCCGATCTTGCCCGCGGATTTTGGGGCATCGAAGTAATTTCGCTCGATAGTGGAAAAACGATTTACGCCAGGAATGCTGACAAGCTGTTCACTCCCGCATCCAATACCAAATTGTTTACCACCGCCGCCGCTCTGGCTCTGATCGGACCCACGTATAGTTCGCGCACGACCGTAGAAACCACCGGAATACTCGACAAGTACGGACGCCTCAGCGGCGATCTGGTCTTGGTCGGTCGCGGCGATCCCAATCTTTCTGGCCGTGAATTGCCCTACAACCTGCGTACTGCACGCAATGATCATCCGATCCAGGTGCTCGAGCAACTCGCAGATGCACTGGGGCAGAAAGGCGTCAAATACGTCGATGGCAACATCGTCGCCGACGACTCCTACTTCGCCTTCGAGCGCTACGGTGAAGGTTGGAGTCAGGACGATCTGGTTCTCGCCGACGGCGCGCCAGTTTCCGCGCTGACAATTAACGACAACGTTGTATTCGTCAATATTCTTCCTGCGGATCACGCGGGGGAACGTGCCTTCGTCAGCATTACGCCCTTCGCCGATTACTTCCGCATTGACAATCGCATTATCACCACGCCCGCAGGAACGGGACGCAAGATTTTCATCAATCGCGAACCGGGATCTACGTCTCTCACCTTGTGGGGCAATGTGCCTATGGATGATGCCGGAGCCAACGAAGCGCTAGCCATTGAAGATCCCGCCGAATTCGCCGCGGCACTCTTTCATCAATTGCTGGAAAATCGTGGCATCGTTGTATACGGCAGCCAACGAACACGGCACACTGAACTGGCAAGTCTCTCCACGCTTACGATCACTGCAATGGCTCCGGCCCGCGGCGGCGATGAACCCTCCCGGACGCTGCCGAATCAACCTCTCGTGCTCGCCAGCTATCAATCGAAGCCGCTGCTCGAAGATGTGCGCGTGATCAACAAGGTCAGCCAAAATCTGCACGCAGAAATTCTGCTGCGTCTCCTGGGACGGGAAAAAGGTGCTGCTGGCACGGTCGAAGGCGGACTCGAAGTGTTGCGCGGGTTTCTGAACCAGGCCGACGTGCCTGCCGACCAGTACCTTTTCTACGACGGTTCCGGCCTGTCTCGGCAAAATTTAGTCACGCCGCACGCGGTCGTGCAGTTGCTGCGCTACGCGTCGAACCAGGCGTGGGGAGCCAGCTTTCGGGAAACACTACCGGTTGCTGGTATCGATGGCTCACTGGCGGATCGCTTCCCTCATCTGGATTCGCGAACCCATGTCTACGCGAAGACTGGCTCACTGGGTGGTGTGAAGGCGCTCTCCGGATATGCGACAACAGCTCGCGGCCAGCAGGTCGCGTTTTCTATCCTCACTAACAATTACAATTTGCCCAATAAACGGGTTCTCGAGGCGATCGACAACGTGGTCGAAGCCATCGTGAATGATTCGAAGAAATAACACTCACCTTGGCATTCGTTTTACCTGACGGTCACGCACTGCGCGGGCTCCGCCGGGGCCGCTGCCGGTCGGAGGTTTGCGCATTCCCTCTAACAGATCTCTTAAAACGACTGCATTGTTTTGCTCTTCGTTCCTCGAGGCGAAAAGCAAGGTCAACTTCTTTCCGCGGCTGGCCAAACTGTAGAGTTCGTCCAGCGCCGCGGCAGATTGAGGTTGCGACAACTCTTTGAGATAACGTTTGCGGAAAAGCGGCCACGCGGCGGTATGTGCATGAAACCACTTTCGCAGAGTGTCGGAAGGTGCTAATTCGCGCAGCCACCGGTCCACCGCCGCGCTGTCTTTGCTCAGGCCGCGCGGCCAGAGGCGGTCAACTAACACGCGAGTTCCGTCCGAGGGTGCAGGCGCAGCGTATATTCGTTTTAGAAGTATTCGTTTTGCCGTCACTGGCTTTCCCGCGCTGGACATGGCTTTGCTTTATCATTGTAACGGTTGTTAAAGGATGAATGGAGCAATCTCGCATTCTTATCATTCAAAAGGACAGCTTTAGAAGTCTATTTGCTCTGTGTCTCTGTGTCTCTGTCGTGAGTTTGTCGAGCTGTGATGTGCAACGGCGCAAGAGCGACGCCGAACTCGGATTGAATCCGCAGCAGATCGCCGGACGCAAGATCTACGATAACTTATGCGACCGCTGCCACGCGCCATATTCTTCGCGTGGCCGGCAAGGCCCCAGCATGAAAGGCGTCTTCCGCAGACAATATCTGCCGATGAGCGGCATGCCCGCGAATGACGATCGCGTCACCGATGTGATTCGCATGGGCCGCAACAAAATGCCTGGCTATTCGCAGGTCCTCAACCAGCAGCAGATTAACGACCTGCTGGCATACCTGCACACGCTCTAGTGGTCCCAGCGAATTCTTACTGCCCTCAAAGGCTAGGCAACGAGCTTGCGACGTACCGATCGCGCCTTGTCGCCGAGAGTCGGCTTACCGACCGGAACACTCGCCTCCCACGGCTCTTCCACTCCCGCGAGCGCCAGCGCCCCGCCCGCCAGCGCCAGGTTCTTCAGGAACATAATCATGTTGGTTTGGCGTTCCTGCGGATCCTCATTGCGCCAAAAATCATGCATCACGGGTGAAACTCCGGCCAGGAAACCAAGGATAGCTACAGCTCCCAACTTAGGTTTGACACCGAGCGCCAGACTCGCGCCTCCTAAGAGCAACGGTACAGCGGACAAGGTTACCGCCAACTCCGGTTGCGGAACGCCTTTGGCACGCGCATATTCCGCCATCTCTTTGCGTTTTTTCAGGTGGTTAATCCCGCTCGAAATAAAAAATCCTGCGAACAATAAACGACCAATTAAAAAAGGAGCTTTCACGTCTATTACCTCCAGATTGATTTGCGGATGATATGACGGCAAGAACGTGTCTGCAGATTGCCGGAAAAATTCTTCATCCGAATTTCCTGTAACACGAGGGCGCTCATGTGTGATGAGGGAATGGCGAAGGCGGTTGCTATGAGAAAATAAGTCAGTTTTGTACATCACCGCTCGACTGCAGGCTTCATATGACCCACGATGGATTTGTGTGGTTTAATTGGCAGCATGCAACAAGCTCAAACCAGTCCGCGCCCGGTAGTGGGAGCAATCGTCGTGGTGAGCGGCCTCGCCGTCGCCTTTTTGCTGTGGCTGCTGTATGTACATCATGCGTCCACTGATTTCGCCGGACGCTGGATGTTTTTGCCCGCCCTCAACGCGCTGCTGAACGGATTGTGCGCGATTACCCTCTGCGTGGGATTTTATTTCATCAAACATCACAAAAGGGAAGCCCACCGCGTAAGCATGCTGCTGGCCTTCGCGTTTTCTTCCGCTTTTCTCGTCAGCTACATCGTGAACCACGCACTGCACGGCGACACCATTTTCCCCGGCCACGGTCCGGTGCGCACTCTGTACCTTTCCATTTTAGCTAGCCACATAATTCTTTCCGTCGTCGCGCTGCCAATGGTGCTCACCACTTTCTTCTTCTCGCTGACCGGCCGGTTCGCCATGCACCGCCGAATCGCCCGCTGGACATTTCCCATTTGGCTCTACGTTTCGGTCACCGGCGTGGTAGTTTTCGTCTTCCTGAAGCTATATGCGTATTAGGGTTAGCCCACGTAATTCAAGAAGAGGAACGGAAGGGAAGGCATTCCGAATCAGATGAATGGAAAAGGCGTGGTAGCGCTACCGGGAATCGAACCCGGGTTTGAAGATTGAGAATCTTCCGTCCTAACCCCTAGACGATAGCGCCAGATGGGCCGATGCTGATTATAACAAAGGGTAATGGTCCGAGCATGGACAGCATTGAAGGATACCTCTAGTTTTTCTTTAAATCAGATTCGCATCCTTAAGTATCCAAACTTATCCAGATTCTGTGCAGCAATTAATTTGAAATGGCTTGACAAGCTCGCCTCAAAAGTAGAAGAATAAAAGCGAACAAAAGGCGAAAATGCCTGCAGGGAGCCCGATCGCGGCCCCTGACGTTCCCTGAAATCCTGAGGCTCCATGTCATCATTACCGCTCTTTTCTGTGGCAGTTCCAAGCTGCCCTATTGTCGTTGCTCCCCCGGCGAGGCTCACGCTGGCTTTTCAACGTGTGTCGGCAATACCCAAACTCGCCGGGATGACTTCAGCCTCACGATTGGAAGTGCGGCCTGCTCTGCAAATGGTTTCGAGCGGGGTTCGCGCAATCGATGCGCTTACCGGTGGACTTCCCCGCGGATGCCTGACTGAAGTTTGCGGACCAGCCTCGTCTGGACGCACCAGTGTATTGCTGGCCACTTTGGCGGCTGCGACTCAACGGCAAGAAGTTTGTGCTCTGGTGGACGTCAGCGATGCTCTCAATCCTCACTCGGCAGCGGCTGCAGGAGTGGATTTTAAAAGACTGCTGTGGATACGTTGCGGGAAACAAAAATCAAGTTCACCACAGAGACACAGGGACACAGAGAAGAAAGCTAAATGTGAAAAGCCAGTTGAGCAGGCATTGCGGGTTACTGATCTGCTTTTGCAAAGTGTTGGCTTTGGACTGGTGATTATCGATCTTGGCGATACTCCATTAAAAATGGCACGCCGCATTCCCTTGGCCACCTGGTTTCGTTTTCAACGCGCGGTAGAGCACACATCCACGGTGTTGTTTGTCATTAGCCAGGTCCCCTGTGCGCAGACTTGTGCTTCCTTGCTGCTGAAAGTTTCAGGGAAAAAGCAGTCAGCAGTCAGCTCTCAGCTGTCAGCAGAAACTCCTTCGCACGCACAACTTCTGGATGGGCTTCAAGTACAGGGAGAAATTTTGCGATCGCGATTGGATCGCAAACCGTCTCAATCGGTGACGGACGCATTCACAACCAAGATGCGTACGGGATGAAGGATTGAATCATTGAGGCATTGAGTGATTGATTCATTGCACTCGGCAATCATCAATGACTCAATGAATCAATGAGTCAACCGCTCAATCAATCATGCCTTTTGCTTGCATCTTCGTTCCTGATTTTCCCGTGGAGGCGCTGCTGCGGGCGGAGCCGGAGTTGCGTTCGCAGTCTCTGGCGGTGCTCGAAGGGAAAGCTCCTCTGCAAAAAGTTTTTGCGGTGAATGAAAATGCGCGACGCGCAGGAGTGAGTCCGGGAATGTCCAAGCTGCAAATAGAAGCCTGTGCCGATGTGATGCTGCGAGGCCGTTCTCTGCCGCAAGAAGCCGCGGCCCACGCCGCTTTGCTGGATTGCGCGCAGTCGTTTTCTCCGCGTGTGGAAGCTGCGGGTTGCGACACAATCGTGTTGGATGTTGCTGGGCTGCAGCCGCTCTTTGGTCCTCTGCCAAAAATTGCGCGAGCTTTGGCACGCCGCGCTTCCGCTCTTGGACTTAAAACCAACGTGGCCGTGGCGGGCAATCCGGATACGGCTGTGCTGGCGGCGCGTGGATTTTCTGGCGTCACCGTGATTGCTGAAGGCAAAGAAGCGGAACAGTTGGGCAGTTTGCCGGTGGAAGTTTTGTTCGGAAATATGGATGCGGATGCCACGCAGTTATTGGAAGCTTTCAATCGATGGGGAATCCGCAAGCTGCGCGAACTAGCGGCATTGCCCGATGTCGCATTGAGTGAGCGTTTGGGGCAGGCAGGAATTGATTTTCAAAAACTGGCGCGTGGCGCTATTTGCCGAACATTAGTTCCATTTGAGCCGCCGCTGGTTTTCGAGGAAATGATCGAATTGGAATATCCCCTGGTGTTGCTGGAACCGCTGGCGTTTCTGCTGGGGCGTTTATTGGAACGGCTGTGCGCTCGTCTGGAAGCGCACGCATTGGCGACTCAAGAATTGCGGCTTGAGTTGGGATTGCAAAATGGCTGGCAGACAGAAGATCTTTCGACAAATAATAACGGAGGGACGGGCTTCCTCGCCCGTCCGGCGCGAGAGCAATCTCGATTCTTTCAACGTACCCTGCGGCTTCCCGTCCCACTACTTGACTCCAGAACTTTTCTCAAGCTGTTGCAACTTGACTTGAAGGCGCATCCACCCGGAGCTCCCATTATCAAGATTCGTCTGGCAGCAGAACCGGCGCGACCGCGGGCGGCACAGAATGGACTCTTTCTTCCTCCCACACCAGAACCCGAGAAACTCGAGCTTACGCTGGCCAGGATTGCGGGCATTGTCGGAGAAGACAAAGTGGGATCGTTGGAGTTGCTGGACACGCATCGTCCTGAGGGATTTTGCATGCGGCGCTTCGCGCCCGAATCGTTTTCACCACAGAGACACCCTTCGGCTACGCTCAGGGCAGGCTCCGACGCAGAAGGAATCAATAATAAAAGATCGACAGATTACTCTGTGCCTCAGCGTCTCTGTACTGGCGATCTTGTCACCGCGCTGCGCATCTTCCGTCCGCCGATAAATGTCGTTGTAACCATGCAAGACAGCAGGCTTGCGCACATTACTTGCCCCAAAAATAAAGAAATGCAGGGAGAAATTCTCTGGACTGCCGGACCCTGGCGCTCCTCCGGAGACTGGTGGGAACACGAGGGCTGGGCGCGCGATGAGTGGGACATCGCGGTGCAAGGAGAAACAGGCATCGCTTTGTATCGTTTGGTCCGCGATCGGCTTGAAGGAAGATGGATTTTGGAAGGAACGTATGACTAGCAGCCGCGTGTCATTGCAACCTCGCTCGCGCAGTAACACTTGCAGTTGTCATCCCGAGCATAGCGAGGGATCTGCAGTTCTGTAAGTGTAAATAACTGCAGATTTTCGCTTGCGCTCCTCGGAATGACAAGAGTTCGTAAATATAAGTTCTGAATGTATATTGAACTTCACTCCCGTTCTGCTTTTAGTTTTCTTGAAGGCGCTTCTTTGCCGGAAAATCTGATCTCAGCCTGCGCCAATCTGAATATGCCGGCGATGGCGCTGCTCGACCGCGATGGCGTGTATGGTTCTCCGCGTTTTCACATGGCGGCGAAAAAAGCGCGAATTAAAGCGCATATCGGGGCAGAGGTTACGTGCGAAAACTTTTCACCACAGAAACACAGAGACACAGAGATAACGAATCACAAATCAAAAGATTTCTCTGTGCCTCTGAGTCTCTGTGGTGAATTCCGCCTTCCCCTTCTCGTTTTCTCCCGCCTGGGATATCAGAACCTCTGCCGCCTGATTACCAAGATGAAGCTGCGCGCCGCCAAAGACGAAGGCGCGGTGCGGGAAGAAGAGCTGAGAGAACATTCCGCCGGACTTATCTGCCTCACCGGCGGCGACGATGGGCCTTTATCCCTCGCTCTCGCGCGTGGTGGCCAGGAAGCAGCGCGCAGCTACGTCGAGCGGCTGACAAACATTTTTGGCCGGGAAAATGTTTATGTGGAAGTGCAGCGACATTTTCATCGCGAGCAGGAAGATCGGAATCGCGCCCTCATCGAAATCGCTCACTCTCTGCAGCGTCCTCTGCTGGCGACTAATGGCGTCTGTTACGCCACACCGCAAGAGCGACAACTTTGCGATGTATTCACGGCCCTTCGCCACCATCGCACGCTGGCGACAGCCGGACGCCTGTTGACGCGTAATTCCGAGCGTCATTTGAAATCGCCGCAAGAGATGCAGGCGCTTTTCTCCGATCTTCCCGAAGCCATCGCGAACACGGTGGAATTGTCTTCCCGGCTCGCATTCACTTTCAAAGATCTGGGATATGAATTTCCCAAATATCCTGTGCCCGAAGGCGAAACCATGATGTCCTTCATGCGGGAGCGCACCCGCGAAGGATTTCTGGAGCGCTATGGCCGTTCTTCACCGGAACTGCAAAATCGCGCGCGCGGCCAGATTGAGCGCGAACTGCAACTCATCGAAAAGCTTGATCTTGCCGGCTATTTCCTTATTGTTTGGGATCTGGTCAGGTTCTGTCGCAAGGAAAATATTCTGGTGCAAGGACGCGGCTCTGCTGCCAATAGCGCAGTCTGCTTTTCGCTCGGAATCACCGCGGTCGATCCCGTCAGAATGGAATTGCTCTTCGAGCGTTTTCTTTCCGAGGAACGCGGCGAGTGGCCAGATATCGATCTCGATCTGCCCAGCGGTGACCAGCGCGAACGCGTAATCCAGTATTTGTACAAACGCTACGGCGAGCGCGGCGCTGCCATGACCGCAAACGTTATCACCTATCGCAGTCGTATGGCTTCGCGCGAAATGGGCAAGGCTCTGGGCTTCGATCCTGAAACTCTCGACAAGGTATCGGCCGCCGTTTCCACCTGGGAATATCGCGATGCCAACGATACATTCGATCATCGCTTTCGCGATGCGGGATTGGATTTGGATCATCCCCGGCTGCGCAAGTATTTCGAGCTATGCGTTGCCGTGCAGAATTTACCGCGTCACCTCGGCCAGCATTCGGGCGGCATGGTGATTTGCCAGGGACAACTCGACTCTATCGTGCCGCTCGAACCCGCATCGATGCCGGGCCGTGTCGTGGTGCAGTGGGATAAAGAAGACTGCGCCGATCTTGGCATCATCAAAGTGGACCTGCTCGGCTTGGGTATGATGGCCGTGCTCGAAGATTCGCTAAAGCTCATTCAGGATCATCACCAGGAAGAAGTAGATCTTGCTCACTTGCCGCCCGACGATCCCACGGTG
>Ga0210401_10004340_pt1 | contig 14825 bp, 18 predicted proteins | sample IncBWH32MmetaG_FD_150866 | JGI IMG/M metagenome (GOLD analysis project Ga0210401, IMG submission 150866) | Forest soil microbial communities from Barre Woods Harvard Forest LTER site, Petersham, Massachusetts, United States - Inc-BW-H-32-M | ecosystem: Environmental > Terrestrial > Soil >... | reverse complement strand
TACTCATCACCAGCTCGACTGAATCACGACGGCGGTCCCACGCTCTTCTGCGGAGCGAGGCCGCGACTTCAAGATCGACACGGGACTTGGTCCGGAAAGTGAACTGCGTGTCCGCAAAGTGAACAGTGCCCGCCTGCGTGCTCAGTCCCCCTCCCAGCCCGCGTTCAGTCCGGCTTCAATTCATCCCTCAGTTGTCCCATTGCATTAACGTATGTTTTTGACAGCTACGTTTTACGGCTTACCGACCACGCACATTCAATGACTTGCCACCCCATCTTGAAGGGGGTTTTTGGAACGCGCCTGTATTTGGCCTGGCTCCATTGCGTCCCTCCTGTACACTGCCAGCCTGCGATAGAGTGTCGATACGCTGATTCCTAGCCGCTGCGCCGTTTCCTCCCGACTCCCTCGACACAGTTCTAACGTGGACAAGATGGTCTTACGCTCAATCTCAGCCAAAGACACAAGCCTTTCGACTGCTTGCAACCGTTCACGTTCTTGCGCGACTCTCGAGGTTAGGTCGGTCATTTTGACAGTGTTCCCCGTGGAACGTTCATGCCACCCTGTTTGAACAAGCTGTTGCCGCAGCATTTCTCTTTCCGGGCTCAACAGCCAGCGCCACTCGGAAAGAGAATTATTTCCGGTGGCCACGTCCATGCCGATACCATGTGGCCTTCCGGACTATGTCGAGCAGCAGTTCCATGGTCTCGTATTCAGGCCTTCCAGTGAACTTTGACTCGACATAGACTCGGTCCTCCCACTGCGACAGCAGTGCACAAGGAGGACTACATGGAACGGTTCTTTAAAAACCCGCAAACCATCCGCCAAAAACGTCAGGGCCCCTTGGCGCATATATCGACGATTTCGCACAGCTGCTGAGCGACCAGGGCTATACCCGAGAATGCGTTCGACGGCGCCTTCGACTGGTGGCCGAATTCAGTCACTGGTTGTGGTGCCGCCACTTGACTGTGAGGGATATTACAGTCACCAGCGTAAAGCGATTTCTTAGATCGAGAGTGCTGCGTCAGCCTGTCGGCCCTGGCTCTGCTAGTTGCCTGAGGGCCTTTCTCGAATTGCTGTATCGGAATGGGGTAATAGCTGCACCGATTAGCACCGTGAGAAAGACACCGGTTGCCAAGGTACTCGGCGAGTTCAGTCTGTGGGCACACCGTTTTAGAAGGGGCCCCATCAACATGTCCAAGCTGACGGTCGCCCAGGTTGTCGAATCGGTCCGGCACCTGGCATTACCCATTGGCCGTAAAAGAGCAAAAGTGATGACGAGTGCACTGCGGACATTCCTGCGGTACGCGCGATATCAGGACCTCATCCGAGCGGATCTCGCGGCTTGTGTACCTTGCGTAGCAGACTGGTCGGGCGCATCGATACCAAAAGGGTTACCGATCGTGCATGTGAAACGAGCGCTGGCGTGTTGCGATCGCAGGAGTGCCATCGGGCGGCGGGACTACGCAATTTTGTTGCTTCTGGCACGACTTGGTCTGCGCGCAGGCGAGGTTTGTTCGCTTCAGCTACAGGATATTGATTGGGAGGTCGGCAGTTTCACAAACCGAGGCAAAGGAAATTACAGCGCCGAACTTCCGCTGCCAAAAGATGGCGGAAGGGCGATCGCTGCGTATCTAAAAATGGACGACAGCGCTCGTTAAACCGCTCTTTGTTTTTGAAGACATGTGCGCCGGTCGCCCAACTTAACAGTGGGACCATAGGCCTAATCGTTAATAAGGCGCTGGCGCGGGCTGGAATCAATACGTGTCACAAAGGGGCGCATCAGTTCCGACATGCCCTAGCAACGAAAATGCTGCGCCAGGGTGCGTCATTGGCCGAGATTGGTGAGATCTTGCGGCATCGGCACCCGCCAACCACCGCTATCTACGCCAAGGTTGATATCGCTTCCCTACGAATGCTGGCACTTCCATGGCCGGGAGGTGTCCGATGAAAAGGTTGCCGCAAGCGGTACAAGACTATTTGGCGATGCGCCGGGCTTTGGGATACCAACTCCTTAACGCTGGCCCTGCTTTAGAAGATTTCGTTTCCTTTTTGAAGCGCAAGCGAACGTCCTATATCACCGTCACAATAGCGCTGAAATGGGCGCAGAAAGCGGGCACTCAACCACCAACCTGGGCCAATCGATTGGCATTGGTTCGCGGTTTCGCCCGATATCGCAGTGCTACTGACCCTCGAACGGAGGTTCCTCCGTCAAGGGTATTGTCCTGGCGGTCGAAACGAGCGACTCCATACTTGTATACAGACGATGAGGTGCGCTTGCTGCTGAACGTGTGTCTGAGCTTGTCGCCACATGATGCACTCCGGAAGTGGACATATCACGGTTTGTTGGGTCTGCTGGCCGTAACCGGTATGCGACTGAGTGAAGCTCTGTCGCTGCGCTTGCGTGACGTCGACCTAGCAAATGCGGTATTGACAGTTCGGGGCACAAAGTTTGGTAAGTCTCGTTTGGTCCCAATTCATAATTCGACTCGCAGAGTGCTACTACGGTACGAGTCGCGTCGGGCTCAGTACCTGAAAGGCCGTTCGACCTCAGACTTTTTCTTCGTCACAACACGAGGAACTCGCTTGGAAAAGAACAACGTCCGCACGACATTCCATGCGTTGTCCCGGCAGATTGGGCTACGCCGCGAGTTCGATAGCTACGGGCCACGCCTGCACGACTTTCGTCACCGACTCGCTATCCGTGCTCTTGTGCACTGCTATCGTTCAGGCAAGGACGTCGAGCAACGGCTTCCGGCACTGTCCGCTTATCTGGGGCACGTCCACCCCGAGGATACGTACTGGTATTTGACAGCATGTCCAGAACTGATGGGAGAGGCGGTCAAACTCTTGGAGAGGCGCTGGAGGACCGATGATGAAAAGTAAAGCCAACTTTCCCGGCCTGCTAGAGGGCTTCTTCTCCGAGCGTTTGATGCAGCAGAAACAAGCAAGCCCTCACCCCATTGCCTCATATCGGGATAGTTTTCGGTATCTGCTCCGGTTCACCGAGAAACGCCTGCACAAACCTCCATCTCGTCTCACGTTAAAAGAGATCGACGCCCCTTTGATTGCGGCATTTCTCAACGATCTCGAAAAGAACCGATCTATTTCACCGCGGACTCGTAATCTTCGCTTGACTGCGATTCGCTCCTTCTTTCGCCATGCCGCCCTTGAAGCGCCAGCACACTCTCATCAGATCCAGCGTGTGCTAGCAATTCCTAGCAAACGGTTCAACCGTGCTCTGATTCATTTCCTGTCGCGCGCTGAGGTGGACGCACTTCTCGCGGCTCCTGAGCCCGATACCTGGTCTGGCCGTCGAGACCAGGCTCTGCTGATGGTTGCGGTGCAGACGGGATTGCGTTTATCCGAACTCAACGGGCTGAAACGACAGGATGTCGTGTTGGGTACAGGAGCTCATGTGCGTTGCACGGGGAAGGGACGGAAGGAGCGATGTACGCCGCTCACCAAGCAAACCAGGGCTGTACTGAAAAACTGGTTGAATCAACCCGAAAAGGCCAATACTGGGGTTTTGTTTCCCAATGCCCGAGGTGGTCGTCTTAGCAGTGACGGAGTGCGGTACATTCTTTCAAAGCACATCGCGACGGCTTCGAAGACCTGCCCTTCACTGGTCAGAAAAAAAGTAACGCCACACGTGCTGCGCCACACAATGGCCATGGAACTCCTTCAGGCCGGAGTTGACCGTGCTGTGATCGCACTCTGGCTCGGACATGAGTCCGTGGAAACTACGCAAGTTTACCTTCACGCCGATCTTTCCCTGAAAGAGAAGATCCTGGCCAAGTCTCGGTCATCACGCAATGAGAGGCTTTGCCGCTACAAACCTGATGATGAGCTCATGTCATTTCTCAAGAGCCTTTAACCTTCTTGAAGCTTCAGGACTATGTTGAGTAGTGAGTGGACCGGTTCCTCGAATCGCCACTCGGCCAAGTCGTCTGGGCCCGGTTTGCACACCTCCTCGACATAGTCCGGAAGGCCACATGGTATCGGAATGGACGTGCACAAGGAAGCGATTGTGATCGCCGTCCTCGATGGCAGTGGCAAGCTGGTCATGGAAACCATCGCCGAAACCAAAGCCAGCGGCATTCTGCAGTTTCTCCACGGTCTACGGGGCGAGCCACATGTGACCTGGGATGAAGGCACCTGGGCGGCCTGGCGGTACGATCTGCTGCAGCCGCAGGTGCAGGAAGTTGTGGTCTGCAATCTGCGCCGCAATGCCTTATTACTTAAATCCGGCGTGAAAATCGACGGTTTCATACGAAAGTGGCCGAAAACTGCGCATCTGCACGGAAATTTATGCAGCAGTCGATCAAAGTTTCATGAAACTGGGTTCAGGCCTGCAGCGGTTTCAACTTGTGAACTCGATGCAGGATTTTCTCAGCCCTCATCACTACGAGGGGAGAGTTGGTTAATCGCAGAGTAGGTTGGTGCTGCGGGCGCGTAAGTTCACCCGGCAGCCAGAAGAGCCTATGCCGGAGTTTGGTTAAGGTCAGGGTTTGCCATTCTTCAGGGAGACACGCTCGCTGAAAAGCTGTCACTAGGTTGTAGGCCAGCCGAACTACTTCCAGGTAGAGTGCATTGGCCTCAAAAGCACGAGTAGGAATCTTCGACAGTGCATAGTCCTCGCGGATTTCTCGAATGCGCCGCTCCATTGCGGCGCGACCATCGTAGAAGTGCCACACGCCGGCAGGTGTCAGTTGTAGATTCGTGTGCCAGGCTCGATAAGCATAATGCTTCATGACAAACAGCGTCGGCTCTGGGTCGCTTGCCTGGATTGGCCTACGCGCCACAATGCAGCGGCGGGCATGTGGCCAATCGTGGGGATGGTGCTCAAATTCCGCGATTTCCCAACTGGGATTCAGTCGCTCATAGCTCAGCCTCCCGAGTTCACGCTTCAGGGAGGGGATCATGCGTGCAACCACGGTGTATTGCGCGCTCGGACGCATTTCCAACAAATCCAACACGGGTCCGTAACCGAAGCCGGCATCGGCTCGCACTCGGAACTCGCGAATGTCAGCAGGGCTGGAGAGGAAACAACAAGCCAACAATTGCTCGCTGCCCGCCCAGGTCCCCGCATCTCCACGTCGCAATTCGACGTCCCAGAGAAAGGAGGAGTTTGCTTCCACACAAAGCAGCGGGTCATAGGACCTCTTGCCGCGATAACGCGGATTGTAGCCGACTTCCGCGCCTTCCTGATGACCAAAGGATGTCACCACTGTGCTGTCTAGGTCGAAAAGGAGACGCGAGCGATGCTCCGGCAAGTGGATGAACCTTTGCAGCAGACGATCGTTGGCACGGTGTAACTGCTCTCGGAGGTAAACCGGGGCGTTCAGCAAGAATCGTCGTAAGGTTTGTGGATCGGGAAAACTCGGCAATCCAGTCAGGTATTGAAAGGTTCCGTTTGCACGTAGCAGTGACGCGGTCTCAATGCGATCTAATCCCAACACGATGGGATAAACCAACGCCAAGAGTATTTGCGGAACGCTGTAGTGTCGGTTTCGTCGCGGGTAACGGATCTGCTGGGCGAGGAACTCTCGCAAATGCAGCACTCGCGTAAATTCGTGGAGTAAATGGATGCCCCCAAAGTGCGTGAGACCAGCATGGTTAAAGGCAATTCTCACGTTCTTTGGCGATCGACGCACTCTAAGCCTCACTGCACCGAAAGTGATGTGAGGCATAAAGTACCACGATCGTGTTTCCACCCGCTCCAGAAGGGCCTCTCGGCCGCCTTTCAAAGGTCAGAATGCGCCGGATTTAGGTATTAAAGGAGGGCAGCAAGAGCGACCAGGTGGATGCGCGCAAGCTGGCCGATCGGTTGCGCAGCGGAATGCTGCGACCGGTCTACCACGGAGAAAATGGACTGCGAACGCTGCGCGAGTTGGCGCGCAGCTATCAGACCATCGGCACGGCTTGAGCGCAATCACTTACCTCTCGGTAACTAGATTTAGCGATGCGTTCAGCAGCGTGGATGTTTCGCCAATAGATCGCCATTTCGTCGGCGCTTGGTTTATTGTTCTTGGGGTAAGAAATGCTCGTATCTCCTGAACCACAGATCGTCCGAGCATTCGTCATCCGACTCTCAGCCTTTTGGTCTACTTTGGCGCAAGCGTCTCCATAGCAACTAAGTCCGTAGCGGCTCTGCCCCGAAGCGGACGTGAAAGCGAAAAACAAGCCAAGTACCATTATTGTTGATTTATTGTTCATGGTTCATCATTCGCGGCTATAGCCATCTGGCTACACCTCCGTGATGTGAACATGTCCCACGTCGGCTGTGGCTGAAACTGTAACTTCCATCTCGACACTGTGCGGTGGCTCCTCATGGTGGTCCGGAACAATTCTCCGGTCTCTGAACAGTCTGCCCTTTGCTGTTCACATACGTGCCGTTGTTCGTGCAATTTACCTTGCCTGTGCTCGGTCCGGTGTCCCCTGTGGCGGTTGAATTCGTGCTCGGCTGAGAAGAAGATTGAGTCTGAGAAACGATCTGTTGAGAAAGCAGGATTACGGCTAGAACGAGAGCGTAGACAAACTATCGCGAAGGGCGCATGGGTCGCATAGTCCTCTCCCTGGGTTGGAGTGACTCGCTCCCCCTCGAAGCAAGTCGGGCCATCTTTGGCGACGGCCTTCGATTTGAGATCATACATTTGGACTTGAATCGCCACAATGGCCAGAAAGTGCTAGCCGGAACAAGGCAACCAGACCTCGGAACAACGCGTGATAGGGTTGGTGGGCCCCTGACCGCGCACATCGAAGAGGAGCCTGGTCATCGCAACGGCTGGCTGTCTGCCTAGAAACGAGGAATTGGTTGGGATTGATAACCCGCCAGGCAGGTCTGTTGTACTCCGTCCAAGAACAGGAGGCAATCGCAGAATTGTCGCGGGAAAGCGCTCGGCTCACGGCTGGGCGTTGGAAAAAGTTTTCTAGAGGGCTTTCTTTGCCCAGTGAGAGACTTCCAGTCCCGACGGCTGATTGTCGGTCAGCCGAAACCCGCTACGAATTTGCATGGGTTTTCACAAGCTCGCGTGTCTGGATTGTGCCGCGAAGGCAGAGGGCTATTAGTTCCGCATTGCCGACGAACCACGCACTGGCCTAAGATTGCTGCCGTGGAACGCCAGGCAGAACGATTATGAAATTGGCGTTTAAGTATATGGCATCGCAGCAGTCGCTTATGGCATCACGGACCTCGTCTGGGGGGAGTTCGATCCCTCCGATCAGCCCCTTCAGGCTTGGGGCGACCACATTCCCGGTGCCAAGATCTTTGCGTACATTGCCGCCATTTGGCTCGTGGTGGCGGGCGCAACCCTGCTGTGGCGCCGGAGTAGGCGGTCGGCCGCGGCGTCGCTAATCATCCTATACGGCATCTTTGTGCTGTTTCCTTTGCCTCGCTTCTACTGGGGGCCCCACGTCCACGGACATCGAGCCTCAGCGATGTCTGCCAGGAAATCATCATTTTCGTCGCGGCAGTGATTGTCTGGAAATCGCTGTCAGGACGAGATTCACTTTCGCAGCGAGCGGCCACGCTCGTTCGTTGGACGTTCGGGCTTTGCTCGATCGATTTCGGCCTCGCGCACCTGACCGCCGTCTGGACGGTGGTTCCAATGATCCCCAAATGGATGCCGTTCGGCGCAACCTTCTGGGCAGTGCTCACCGGAATCGCATTCGTCGTTGCGGGAGCGGCCATCGTTTTGGGGGTGCTGGACGTCCTCGCGGCCAGACTTCTTGGGCTGATGCTGCTCGTCTTCAGTGCGCTGGCATTGGCCCCTCTGATCTTTTCTTCTCCCCGCGATCATGCGTCCTGGGGTGCCAACGCGTACAACCTGACAGCGATAGGAGCCGCGTGGATCGTCGCAGAGTGGCTCGCCGCCCGGCAACGGCCAGTCCCGAATAATCAGCCGAGCTCGCAGCAAGCGAAGCCGTCGCTAGCGTAGAACGCGAAATTGGCAGAAAGCTCGCATTATTGCAGCTCAGCAGAATTGTTTGAGCCCACATTTCACTTCGGCTCAATCGGTGAGGCCCCCACGTAGAAGCAGACCCGTACCGATACGTCGGCTTGTGAGAATCGAATCGCGATCAACTCCACGATAACGAGCAAACCGGAAGTTACAGGACATGATTGAGCCCCTACTGCAAAAAACAACTGCAATTGGCACCTCGCCAAAGGATCTTAACGTAAATCTCCAACCCTCATAAATTCTCGCCAACACCCTCGTCGGCGAGGCCAGCGTATCTCGCCCGCAGGCGCCACACGTTCCGCGCTCGGCCAAAGGCAAGCCGCTTTGCCCATGTCGTCTGCCAGTCAGCCAACTCCCTCTGCGAGATTTTCTCGGCAGCTACAAAGAGAATCCCAGCTTGCTCATAAAGGCGTGGCAGTGTTGTTCTCATGTGCTCTTCATCCAAACCACCGGCCCTGAGCGGAGCCCTTTGTCGTGCATCGCGTTGCTCGTCATATGACAAGACGATCTCAATGGTAGCTTTCGGAAGACACAGACAAGCGATGTGCCGAAGAGCAGCAATCTCGGGTACCGCAACCGCCCTGAGAAGGCTTCCCCAAGGCAAAATGATGGTTATGCGATCCGCGACCGCTGCAAGTGTCACGGCTAGTACATCGAGCGGCTCCGCAATGCAGATGAAATTCGAAACTCTGCCACGCGCAGTTTTTCGACCGGCCCTCCAGGCTATCTCCGCGAGGGCGAAAGGGTTTGCATCGGTGGCAATGAATAGGCGTGAAGGTTCGCGGGATGCCCAGCGGTACGGACCGTGACCATCGCCGCTCCCCAGATCGATGTGAACACGTCCGGCGTAGGGCGCTATCTCAGATCAGATCTAAGTGCTGCCTCGGATTGTGATTCCGTGAGGTGTTATGACTCGCATGATCCTCAAATCCTAGCGCGACATTACCGAAAGGCCGAGTTTATTACAAGGTGTAACGTCCCGACCGCTCATCCCGAATCGTCCGATACGCTGCGCACCGACGCTGAACGGTGAGATCGGGAAACGGTGGGCTGATCTTGAGTTCTCTGCTCTAAGTTTGCAAACAATCATTTGACAATTTCGAGACACCTGCGCCGCATCCCAACTTGACGTGCGTTACTCAAATATTCCATGCGACCGAAAGCAGCTTAGAAGAGAAGGCGGGGATGACGATGGCAAAAATAATTGAGTTCTACATACCGAACAACTTCCGAAAAAGTGTGAAATGGGTTTCCCCTGAACGACGTGGGAAGATTATCGAGTTCCCTTCAGAGATGAAGAAATCGGCTTAGTAAACACTATTCGCGTAGCCGATCACCCCGCCTGGAGTAAGGCTGCTTTCTGCCCTTCATCCGTCGCGTCGCCTTGCGCGATTCCGAGCGAATAACTGGCCACTGGACACTATTAATATGGCTGGGCGCCCACAAGAAACACATCGCCCCTTGGCACTTCGCTAGGCCTTTGACTTTAACCCCTCACACACTCGTCGGCACCATCTTACCCACGATACCCCGAATCACGTCCGGTGGACTGATCGGCAAGGGTGGCCACATTCGCAGCGAAGGCCCTCAATTCCGGCGTTTTCTTTTATTGCGCGACCCTTGAATTCACGTGGCCGCGGCAGGGCATCGAATCCTAATACTTAACCGAACAGCCGTAGGGACGCGTCACGGGCGTCTCCACGTGCTTTCCAGCCATGGCCTGCTCAAGCGCAACACTGACGTAATTCGTCGCGCCAGGAACGTCGTTGAGGTCGGTAGTCGGTTTGTCGTCAATAGCGCCATCGTAGATCAAGACCCCCTGGGGGTTGATGACGAACATCTGCGGAGATGTCTTCGCCTCGTAAAGGTGGCCAATCTCACCGGTCGGGTCGAGTAGGGCGGCGGTCGGCACAGCGTGCATCTTCGCCATGTAGTCGTTCTCCTCGCTCGCGGTTACATACCCCTGCTTGTGCGGCGCAGAAGACAAAATTGTGAACCACACAACGCCTTCGCCCGTCCATCGCTTTTGTAGCCGCTGCATGTTTCCGCTGTTGTAGTGCTTGCCTACGTACGGACACCCGTTGTTGTGCCACTCGAGAACTACATACTTTCCGTGATAGTCCGAAAGGCGAATCATCTTGCCGTCACTCGCTGTACCCTTGAATTCCGGTGCGGCCTCGCCAACTTTCGCAGCGGAGGACAGTAGGGGAAAAGTACACAGCACTAGAGCAACGAGCATCGAGTATAACGTCGAGTGCTTCATATCTGTAATCCCTCCTTTAAGATTGCGGAGTGTGAATTTCAATAGCGTAGCCACCTCTAGCCGCGCCAGGCTTGCTTAAAGGCACATCAATCAAGTAGGCCCGATCGCCGGAAAGTACGAGCACGCCCTTTAGCCGCTCGATCGGTTTGAGAAGCTGATTAGACTTCCGCAGCCTCAGTCGGAAGCCCCCGGCCACAGGTAGCAGCGTCTGCGGAGCCGCGTTTTCAATCTGCGACTCAGCCAGCGGGAAGAAGATCGCCTGCGTGATCTGGTGACCGAGGTTCGCTGTCAGCGCGAAAGAATCGTCCGCCTCGGCCACGTTGAATCTCCAGTTCCCCGGCACTGGGCGCGGCAAAGACTTACGTGTGGCACTGAACAAATCAATGCTTCGAGCATCCGGCGGAGGGGGCTGCGATTTGATGGGGAGAGTAAGCGAGAGTTGTGCCTTCCCCGGGATGCACATTTCGTGGCTGCAGACCAGTAGCCTTACTCCGGCACTGATCCGAATTGGCTGCTGCGCCGCGAGGTTTGGCTCCGCATGCAATTGCACGATTAGCATCACCGCGTCTTCGTAACCAAAATCCACAATACTGGACGCCTCAAAACGCCGCGGCGTAGGCCACTCCATTGCCCCAGCGGTAAGACCCGCCGGCAACTGCCACTTCACGCGGGGCGGCTCGCCCGAGTCACCTGGATTGACCCAGTAGATGTGCCAGCCCTTCTCAAGTTGGAAACGTAACCCGAAACAGAGGTTCCGGCCCGCCGCGATCCATTGATTCTCGGCGATGAGTTCTAACGTGCCATGCGGGATGGGCGTGCCTGCCGCCTGTGCACTTGCCGCGCATAGCAGCATAGTGACTCCAAGCGTAAGCGCCCGGGACAAACACGAACTCGGGTTACGCCCTTGCATTCTTGTTTTGATGCATAAACCTTCCGGCATGTTTTTAATGATCTGGTGACCCGCACGAGTCATTAGCTTCCTCAACCGCGGCAGTGGGCCGAGCGGATCGTGAAGAAGATCGGCAGCGCGTTCGCTATCAGACGGAAGACCGATTCTGAGTCGGCGTGAATTCCACAGGCCGAAGACGTTCACCGAGTATTTAGCCCAACATCAACTGTACAGCGCAACCACTGCGAAGCGTATTCTGAATCTCTGTGACGGCGTCAGTTGTGCGAATGAGATCATCGATGACAGCTTGCGGCGCGTTGGCACGCACTTGCACGCAGTAACGGATGTCGCGTGCTGGCTCGCCGGGGTTTCCGAATGTGCCTGAAACTTCGACCTCGACGTCCTGAACCGCAACGTTGCGTTTGGACGCCTCACGATAGAGATCGTTGCAAAAGCACGTAGCGAGAGCCGCAAACAATAACTCCCCTCCGTTAACGCTGGAACCTCGTCCACCGGCCTTTGGAGCTATTCCGATTGATTGCCGCCGACCATCCGTTTCAACTTCAACGGTGTGAGCAGAGTTTGTGTTTGACACGCGCGCAGCGATCTTCATGGTAAGCTCCTCGGTCGAATTTCACGAAAATAGATGGGGCTGCATCTGGACGAGCTCCACGCGCTGCGAACACTCCTCGTCGTCGTTCCCCACATGGTTGATCCGCGTGCTCACCGGATAGCACCCCAATTGCCCATTTGCAGATAGGGCACGCCACAGGCGCGAAGGAAAAGATTGGTGGGATCGGGACGAACGGCAGTTTCGCATTCCTGGGCAGATTCTCGGATAAGCCCACATATCGCAGAATGTATGACATGGCAAGTGCGAGTCGGAGTCGTTGGGCCATTTACGTAGCAGTAGTCGCTCCTGTGCCCAGGCGGCGGTGGGCTGGTGCGACTCAGCTTTCGTGATGGCTAAACCACGCTGCGCCTGAAGAAAATCCGGATCGAGCGCTACCGCGCGTTCGTGATACTCGATGGCGCGCTGATACTCCGCGTCGTCCCCGCTGCCGTAATTAACGTCGTCGTAGTACCGCACGCCCAGCTGATACCAGCCGGCGGCGTACTGGGGATCGAGCTGTATCACCTGCTCAAGCAGACGAATTGCCTGTTTGCCGAATCTGGCATCATCACGCGGTATCGCCAGGGCTCGGAGAAATAGCTCATACTCCTGCGCATTGTGTGCGGTTGACACTGGCCGATTCGTGGGCACACTACCTAATGCGGGCAACAAGCGCTCCCTAACTAACGGCTTCCGACAAGCGCTCCTGCATCTCGATAGGCGTGCTGACCTGCACATCGACGGAGTCGCGCCAGGTGACCTGGTCCTGGTCCACGTCAACGAGTTCCAGCGTGATGTGCCAACGATGGCGGCTCACCGGTTGGTCAGCTGATGCAGGACAAGCAGGGCAATCTGTATGGAGTAGGCTTCGCAGGGGGCACACTCGGGGGAGGTGTAGTTTTTGAAGTGACGCCTTGACATAGGCGAGTAGCCCGGCCTGGTGCCATTCATGAGATCCTGTTGCTACCACGATGAGACTCCAATTACGTTTCCCACGGCTTACGCTTGGTTCGCATTTTCCATATCGATTTGGAGCACGTTACTTACTTTGCGAAGCATCCACGTTCTATGTCAAGACCGGGCGCGATTCTGGGGTGCGGCAGCAAGAGTTTCTTGCGTTGTCTACACAATCCTCGCGACTTGCGTGAGCACTCCACATTACAAATTCCGCTTCTACGGCCGGTGGGTTGCGTTCGCAATCTTGAGGTTGAGCTTGGTTGCTCTTACCCAGAGCCTCTATTGGCTCATCCGAGGGGAAAAGCAAACCGGCCCGAAAAACTCTTTGACTGAACGGACGGAACCGACAAAGCGCAATCATCCAGGAAATGCTCCGGTGTCGGCGACTCCGACTTTCTTCCATCCGCCACCGGTTGTGAGGAGCTACAATGACTCCGCCAGGTGAAAAGGAAGCGGGCTCTGCAGCGATGCAACTAAGTTGAGGATCACATCGTGGCCCGCTCCTGCAAATTGGGTGCCGAGCTTGCTGCCAATCAATCCCTAGGCAGAATGCCGCTACGGATGTGCTCTCATTGTAGCCAGAATCAACATTCTTAAGCGACAGCACTTTCCTCTACGATGCTTTCCTTCAGGTCAAGGTTTGATTTGAAAAACGTCGCCAATACCGACACAGCTTCGTCGACATACTTCAGCACATCGTAAAGACTCATGTGATTGGGGCCTTCTACGATATGGAACTTCTTGTCTTTACTTGCGGCGCGCTTGTACAAGTCATCGCTCATCCATTTGCTTCCCGCCACACTCCCGGCCACGATCTGCAAAGGCTGCGTAAGAAATACTTCCGCCACCGCAGCGTCGACCATCGTCATGTCCTGCGTGCCGTATTACTTAAACAACCGATGAGCTATCGCATACGAATCGGCTCGTGCCTGGTAGAGTGAGGCGCCGTCTCGTAACCGCGCAACAAGCCGCCAATTATGGGCGCTGCGACTCGGCAACCGCGGATTCGCATTCTCTCTCGACAGCCATACTTGGCTGTTATCCGGAAATCCAAACCCAGGAAATTGGATGACGAGACTTCGGGAAATGCCGATTTTTCGATAGTTGAAAAGGAGGGACTTGCTACTACTCCGACATAAACTTGTGTTTCTTGATTTTCAGCTGCTTAATTTTCGAGTCCAGCGTCGATCGGGGAATTCCGAGTTTTGCTGCCGCACCTTCTGGGCCCGCAACTTTCCCTTTACTTTCAGCTAAGGCAGCTTCAATAATTTCTTTTTCCTGATTCTGGAGGGTATCTGGCAAAGGACCTGCTAATTCCTGCCGGGGTGGCTGCACGCTTGCCAGCCAGGCCTTTTCGATCCAAAAAGTGTCGCCGCTGCACAAGATCACCGATCTTTCAACGATGTTTTGCAGCTCACGGATATTTCCCGGCCATGCATACGACTGGCACCGTTCCAGCGTATTGTTGTCGATTTTGCGAATTTGCTTCCCGGCTTTCTCTGCGTAGCGTTTAACGAAGTACTCGACCAACATCGGAATGTCCTCCCTCCGCTTGCGCAGAGGAGGCACCTCAATTGGGAAAACGTTCAGCCGGTAAAACAAGTCGGATCGAAACGTTCCCGCGGCAATGGCTACCGTTAAATCACGGTTGGTTGCGGCTATGACGCGGACGTCGGTGGGAAGAATTCGGTTGCCTCCCACTCGTTCGAACTGCCGCTCTTGAAGTACTCGGAGCAATGTAATCTGGGTCTCTGCGGGAAGATCGCCCACCTCGTCTAGAAAAATCGTACCGGAATGCGCCAGCTCAAAGCGGCCCTGGCGGCGCTGCACCGCGCCGGTGAAGGCGCCTTTCTCGTGGCCAAACAGCTCCGACGCGATTAAGGAGGAAGGAATCGACGCACAGTTTACGCTGATGAACGCCTGGCCGGAACGTTGCGAGTGCTTGTGTATGGCGCGAGCAATCAGTTCTTTTCCGGTGCCGGTTTCGCCCGTGATCAGCACCGTGGAATCGGTGGGGGCCACTTTCACAATGCTGGAGAGCACGGTTTGCAGCGCCGGTGACGCGCCCACAATTTCCTCAAACATGAATGCCTGATCGATTTGCTCCCTCAGCGCAAGGTTTTCGTTACGCATCCTCTCCTC
>Ga0210401_10004339_pt1 | contig 14830 bp, 16 predicted proteins | sample IncBWH32MmetaG_FD_150866 | JGI IMG/M metagenome (GOLD analysis project Ga0210401, IMG submission 150866) | Forest soil microbial communities from Barre Woods Harvard Forest LTER site, Petersham, Massachusetts, United States - Inc-BW-H-32-M | ecosystem: Environmental > Terrestrial > Soil >... | reverse complement strand
TGCTCGAGCGCAGCTCGTTGCTCGGGACTCAGTTCGATGGCTGGGGCAATTCGCATTCGCTCACGTCTCCTGAACATTAGACGCGAGCAGAATAATAAAGGTTGTTACTTGCGACGCACTACACTAGGTCAAGCATTCATTATAGGGAATCTGCGCTTCTCATTGAGTTCGAACCGGCTTTGTGCGCGTTCAACCGCTTCAAAAATGCCGGCCTTGGAGGTGTGGTTTACCCCTAGTTCAGCGGCGCAACTCGTAACCTGAAAGCACGGATCAGGCTGAAAGCATTCCCGCGGCGGCACACTGAACAACCTGGCGTCGTGGCCGATCGTTTCTACGACACACAGACCCGGCCTTCGGATGGGTATCTGATGGCTAACGTTGAGGGATGTCCATATGACAATAGCAGCCATGCCTCCCTTTTTGGGATCATCGGAGACCTCTTGAACTCCAGGGTACTTCAATTCTGGGCTATTGGTTGATCGTTGAGTTCAATCTTCGATTAGGTTTCCGTCTTCCTTCTTTTCAGCGGCCATTTGGACAGCTGGCTTATCAATACCATTGCGGTTGACCAACCTCGCAAAGTCTTCTGCCTTGAAGGGGTACTGGTGAGTCCAAGGCGAGCGAAACATGAAACATATCGCGCACGATAATGCTACCCGCCTCTTGGCGCTTGCCACTGTCACGTTTGACAGTGTCGTCAGGTTCGGCAAATTCCTACCGTGCCTCCTTAGAAAAGAAAGGTGCCCGGTCCAATAAAGAAATTTCCAGTTACTTTCTTGATTTTGGATTCTGGAAGGGCTGGGATCATCTATAAGGCACGAATGCAGCTCTGACCTTGTGTGCTTGGTAGTGCTTGCTTCATGCCGAGTGGATTGTTCGCACGCCGATCCATCGACTTTTGGATGACTCTCGCAACATGGGACAAGGTCTGTGAGGGCGAGATAGGGCGAATGATGGAGGTCGCCGCCGAGTGCAAATGCCGGAAAGAGTCCGGGGGGGTAACCCCAAAGGAGAATCTATGAAAAGCATCCATTTACTGGCGACAATTCTTGTATGTATGTGTGCTCTTCCATCGGCCGGACAGAAGAAGGAGCACGAGCGCCTCGACGAGGCGGCTAGCGTGATGAAGGAAGTTCTCGGCATGCCCGAAGGTATTCCGAAGGATCTGCTCAACAAGGCCGAATGCGTTGTGGTTTATCCGTCGGTCAAAAAAGCTGCGTTCATCGTAGGTGCAAGCTATGGACGCGGCGTAATCGTGTGCAGGTCTGGAAAAGAGTTTAACGGGCCCTGGAGTGCTCCTGCCATGTTTGCGTTAGAAGGCGGCAGCTTTGGTCTGCAGGTTGGAGGTCAAGCAACCGATTTCGTGCTTCTCATCATGAATGAATCAGGTGCAAATTCGGTAATGTCCAGCAAGGTAAAACTGGGCGCCGACGCCTCAGCAGCAGCTGGACCGAAGGGGCGCACGACCTCCGCCGAGACGGACATCGTCATGAAGGCAGAGATTTTGTCGTATTCCCGGGCACAAGGAGTGTTTGCAGGAGTTTCGCTTGACGGCTCAACCATGCGATCTGACGACGGAGCGAACAAGAATCTATATGGAAAGGATCTCAGTGCCAAAGAAATTGTGCGTCAAGGTGAGGTGAAAGCACCACCCTCAGCGAGCCGCCTGCTGGCGATCTTGACCAAGACATCTCCAAAGCACATTTCCAAGTGACATTGATCGCAGAGTTGTCGAGGGCAAGATCATGGGTAAATCGAAGTCACGAAAATTGGGCTTGATCACGTGCCTTATCGTGCTGCAATTAGTAACCGCCTTCGCTTGGGTGTTTCCGGAGCACAGGGACATAGCAGTGCTCGCGGTGCAGCGGTTAGACCAGGAACAGCAGGCGCTGCTGCAGAAGATCTGGTCTGAGGCTCGCGCCGGACATGAATCTCGGCTGTGCGAGTTGGTAGCCGACCCTGCACAGGGAGCGAGTCCCAAATGCATCGACTATGCAGCCTGGGCTGCCATCGCCGGAGATCATTCCTGCTCTGCTCGCGATATGCTGAACACTGTCCTTAGTGCGCCTTGGATCATCGGCGTAGCGCGAGTTAGCACGCGGCTTAAGATCCATTTGGCCAACTCTGAGCGACGCGACCAGCGCGTTAACGCAGTGCGCGACTCCGACCTAGCTCTGGAACGGACCGACCCCGAATACGTCACCCGCGCCAGTTCCAATAACGCGCACTTCTTGTTGGCGCGACCAGATGTAGTCATAGAGCCTGAAGCGTATGCGAGGCTCGCCCTTGGCCCCAAGGCTGAGCTTAATGCTCTCGCAACCTACGTGTGGTATCACCTGCGGGCATTAACCGCGGCCGAGCACATTGCCAGCGGTAATACTACCCCAGAGGTGATGTCACAAGCTGTGCGCGCGGCTCTAGCGGATGAGGCCTTTGCGTTGCATTTCTTGGAGGACAGCTTCGCAGCGGGACATGTAGCGGGCAACTGGGGCAACACGGCGGTGCGCAAGGGTACTCACGACTACTACAGCGAACACGGACTGCCGTTGGTCACATGGAGCGGTCATCCCTTTGTAGCCTTGGGCGATGCCTACATGCGACCCGAAGACGCAGAGCGCGCCGCAACCGCCGTCCGCGATAGCCTTGCACAATTCCTCGAGGCGTTTACCGGCAAGGTTGTGGTCAACGGACCCGACAATTTCACGGGCATTGAGCCGGAAGGATTTGACGTTTGCCACGAGTCGCGTTTTCCCGCCGCAGGTTCCAATACGGCGGACGTTCGAAGGCTCGTATCAATCGTTGCGCAAACGCCAGTACCCGCGCTGGGCGCAGGCTTGGGTGAACTTCCTCGTTTCCGAGCAGAACTTGGGCCATTCGTGGGTCTATCCACCGCCTTGCGTGCGGGAGTGCTGACACGTGGGTTTGGATCCACACAGGCCGATGTGAGCACGACGGGTGGGCTTGAAGCGGCACTTCGCTTGGGGGTCGGTTTGGAAGGCGTGCTCAATGAATCCAGCGATGGGCTGGTATTCGCCGATGTTGGCATTCGTGAGGATAAGCATGCGAGTGGCACATTGACAGTGCCGGGTCGTGGCGCCATCACCGCACGGTTTCGCGCACCCTTCTGGCTGATCCCGGGCGACTTGCTCCTCTCAGCCCCGGTGCTGGCGTTTGCGTCTCCCAGAAACCTCCAGAAGATGGCTGTACAAGCGGCCAATGGTGGCTTGATCCCGTGGCAGACCGGGATCGCAACACGCGTCGGCCGCTTTCAGTTTGTCCTCGGTCGCGAAGTAGGCGTGAGTTTCTTTCGCAACGGTCACGATCATCCGCTTCTCATCCCAACTCCTGGTGTGCCGCCGGTCGATGCTACCCTCGTTGCGTTGGACTCGATGCAGGTGGAATTCCCCATTCTCGACTACCGGATCTTCCGTGCATTCTCTCTGAACCAGAGCTCCGGCTTGATGATTCAACCCTATATCGGATTTGACACTCCGACCGGATCTTCAGTCGTCTCTCCAACGGGTGCGCCTGAGCCACATCTGCACGTGATCACAACAGCAGGAATCCGAGTGGTTTTCGACTGGCGACATTACTTGAAATGAACACTGGTCCAACGAGCCATCTCCTTGTCTGTTAACGTCAACGATGGTTCCTATATGGCAGGGGTCAAGGATCCGTGGCAATCGGCCGCGAGTTTTGCATTGAGACCCAACCCTCAGAATTTTAGAACGATGCCGGCCGAAACCCTGCCCTGATTGTTTTGGGTTTGGCCGCCGAACTTAGTCATAAGCCAGTCTGCTTGCACCAAGCGAAATCCGATCCCTTTGCGAAATCCAAGATCTAGGCCGCCGCCAACGAGCATGGCAAACGCATTGTCGTTCACCCCTCCACCCGAAACCTTAGCTCCACCGAACAATGCATGTACAAAGGGCTGAACCACTGGTAGCCGTGCGGTGAGTACCGGACCAAAGGTATAAGTGTAAACCGAGGAACTGGTCCTATGTGATTTGTACACACCACTGAAGTCAGCTGTAATTCCTAGGACATGTTTGAAGTTTCCGGTCAACGAACCGTTCCACCCCACAGCGTTATAGCTAGACTGGAGATGCTCGAACTGGGCTCCCCCGTAAATTTCCACTCTTTGTGCGAAAGCCGACGTGCACAGCAGGCCGCCGAGCAGGATTGTGCATATGATTTGTTTGTTCATCGAATCCTTCTTTCAGAAAAACCGCAAGCCTCTCAAATACTTTTGACTACTGGCAGTACGATCTAGAGTCGATCTTCAGCTGCTCGTCCTGCCGTGAGAACTGTCAACAGTTACAGCCCGGCTAATGAGGGAGAGAATTGCAGCGGAGTAGTTGGCGTAACAGCGCCATTTCACTCACCACCCCGTCTAAATGTAATGGCTCGCCATTACACTGCTTAAATCAGGGCCAATCGATGGCGCTATTTGGGTCTCCCCAGCCAAGAGTATTGCCAAGCAATGGACACATTCTGATAGTCACCACCAAACCGAATGTACGTCCCGTTGCTGTAGCTGAATTTCAAAGACTGGTGCTTGGTAATGGGGACCGCGGCGGTGCCTCCTAGACGCGAGTTCCTCTGGCGAGTGAGCGGGTTTTCAATACCGTCCACGCTGGTGCTTCCGCCAAACCAGAAATTGGCGTCGAGCGAGACCCAGAGTTGTGGCTTGAAGTCGAAACTCACGTGCCCTTCCAAGGCTCCTATGGGTTTTTGCGATTGAGACCTCGTACCCGGGAAGGAGCTATTTCGCGACCAAAAATCCTGATTTGTGGTGAAGAACCATACTCCAAGGTAGCCGTCGACGATCCATCTACCCCAGCGCTGGGAATAGGCAAATTCCGGTTTGAAAGACCAACGATTGGTGCCCCAGTTAATCTGCTTCGTCGGATCGTACTGGCCTGTCGGAGCAATCACCTTTAGACTGGCACCTAGCAAGACCTTCTGCTTCCATTTTATATACTCTCGCGGTGGCATCGCTGGGCCACCTTTAAGATTTACCGAGAGGCGAAACACCGAATCCAAAAGACCGGAGCGGTAAAGATGCTTCTCGACCCCGACCACGGTTCCTTGGAAGTTTCCTACCGCGTATGGCAATGAGGCTACGACGTTGGCCGAATGGCCAAGAATACCGAATGAGTGATAGCAGCTTAAGGTGGGTACGCTATAAGTCCCGGTTGCGCCGCGAACGGGAAGCGCGCCATTGGAAGTGATACTGCCGTCGTAGAACGACCAGGCCAGCGTCACTGCGTTGGAATGAAGTGCAGTAATGACATAAGCGCGTGGCGCAAGGTCCTGACCGCTAACCAAATCCGGCGAACATGCAAGGGCAATTGACAACGCGACCTTGAGGACGAATCGCATGGCCGCACTCGCGTCACTCGAGCAGGAATCCGTCTACTGCTTAGACACCGATGTCTTCTCGACGCGTACCATGGTGCATTTCACCTGTTTCCCGGCGGTAGTCTTTAATTTGCCCTTGTTACTGTCGACCTCATACTTCACGTCGCTACCGACAACAAAGTCAGCCGCTTTGACGGAGGTCTTCGGACTAGTCCGGCACGTGTAATTGTTCCCCGACGCTTCAAAGACAAAATCGTACTGCTGATTCTTCTTATCCTTGGCATTGGTAGTGCCCGCTGGCTGCACATCCTTCAGGGTTGTGGCACCTGCATTCTTGTTGGCAGCACTTGCGACGAGAACGCAGACCATTGTCAAGAGCAGTACAACCATCGATCTTTGCATGTCCGACCTCCAGATTCCGACGCGTAAGAGTCGACTAGGCTTGCTCGTGATTGGCAAAGACATCGCCTTGACACCAAATTTCACCTCTGGCGCTGTCAGAGCCGTGAAGGAAAAAAGCAATGATCGACTTCCGCGGACACCATCAAAGATGCATCGCGAAAAGGACGACAGACTGTCTGCATACTAAGGCGGGACCGGCGCACCGGCCAACGACTGTGCCGACGGCCGCCGCGCGTTACGCCATTAGAAACACGCGGGGAAGAGATTTTGTCGTTGGCCTCCGGAATACGAGGACGGAAGAGATCCCTGTCACTGAACCCGCTGGGCATCTCGCTGCGCCTCTCCGGTGCGGACGCAAAAATGTCCACGTTGAAAATTATCATCCTTAAAGAAACACGCTCCCCGCTCGGGAAATCCCCCCAGTCTGCAGACCTGTGTATTTGAAAACACAATTGTCAACCAAACGAATGTCATGAGTCAGCCGAAGGCCAAATGTCTGTAGCCGCACATGTTCTACCTCCTTGAAGACCGCAGAGTAAAACGCACATCCTTCATGCGGAACCTGTCCACATTAACAGTCGTCTGGACGATTGCGCGTTGTGTGAGCAAAGGGTTCGCCTACCAGCCCCCTTCCCGTGGTCGCAAAAGCGCGAATCTGAGTGGTCTTCGATGCTATTTCACCGTCATGGTTGAGATTGCCAAGTTGATGCTGCTTCACCGGTTGCCACAGTCTCGAACGTCGTTTTCATCGTTTGCGTATTCCTTCAGAGTCACACTGCGTTGGTACCTTATACGGCGATGCGCCAAAGCCCAAGAACTGTGCACAGCGCAAAGCGAGCGAGGTTGAGAGCTGAGACCGGAAAAAAGAACTTGTTGAAGAATTCGAACGATCTTGCGGGAGCCGAGCCTCTCCCCCAAAATGGGCGCGTGTCTTGGCAGGTGGACACTAGCTTTCTGGACAGTTGCTCACCTCTCCGAGTCGGATTTAGTTTAAGGTAACGATCTGGAGAAAGTGCTTGCCATCGTGTTTCTGAGTTCGGTCAAGATGAGACGCTAATGCAGAAACCGAGAGTGCTCCTAGCAGATGATAGTGACCGCATTCTTAATGTCACCTCAAGGCTGCTTGGAGCAGACTGTGAGGTCGTTGCGACTGCCGGCAATGGCGACTGTGCATTGCGGGCGGTCAACCAATTCAAACCGGACTTGGTGGTTCTCGACATTAATATGCCCGGCACGGACGGAATTCAGACAGCGCGCCAACTTCAAAAGCTAGGGCCCACACCACGGATTGTCTTTCTGACTGTCCAGGAAGATCCTGACATTGTTCAAGTTGCTTGTGCGATGGGCGCCAGCTACGTTGTAAAGGCACGGATGTACTCCGATCTCCTGGTCGCCATCAAGGAAGCGCTGGCCGGGCGAGTTTTCGTTTCCAGCAGCTTGATGGATCGCCACACACGATTGGGAGTTCGCTAGCCTGCCAACCAATGTTAGGAGGTCCTTGCAGTTGGCCCGCAATATTTTGGATTACTCGATTGCTCCGTCAAGCCGTCAAGCAAGGGTCGGGTGGGGAAGGGTGTAGTTCCCCGTTTTCCTCCCGCTGTCAAATTGGACAGTGGTGAGAATCGGACAGATTCATAGGCTAGGCATCTTAGGAGATTCCTATGACTGCTCGCAGATTTCTCACCTTCGTGGCTCTCGGCATCGTATTCTCGACCGCTTGCAGCAAGAGGGAGTCACCCAACTCCAATTCCAACAGTTCCGACACTAACGCCTCATCGGCGTCGCAGTCGGCCCCATCCAACACGAGTGTTTCAACACCCCCAGCAACTCCGGCGCCTGTTCAGGAGACTCCGCCACCTCCTCCGCCACCACCGCCACCACCGAAACCTATCGTGATCCCCGCCGGGACTGTGCTCACAGTGCGCCTCCAGGACGCGATAGGCTCGAAAACGAGTCAAACGGGTGATCGCTTTCATGCCTCTCTGGCCGAGCCCATCGCTGTCAACGGAAAGACGGTGGCAGGATCGGGGTCGGGTGTCTCAGGAGCAGTTACTGAAGCACACGCTGCAGGTCGCTTTAAGGGTGCAGCGACCCTGAATGTGGTGGCCGATACCCTTACAATTCGCGGAGTTCCTTATCGAATTCAGACAATGCCCTTAACGCAGCAATCGAAAGGAAAAGGAAAGCGTACAGCCGGCATGGTTGGCGGTGGTGCTGGAGGCGGCGCACTGATTGGAGGGCTTGCCGGTGGTGGAAAGGGTGCGGCGATCGGAGCCCTGGTTGGTGCGGGTGCTGGAACAGTCGGAGCCGCGTTCACCGGCAAACGTGATATCACTCTGCCGGCCGAGTCGGCTCTAAGCTTTCAGATGACCGCACCCCTGACGCTGAAAACGCGGAAATCTGAGAGCTCCGATTCGGACACATCTCGCCCTGCGCAGTAGCGACAGGCAAGGTCACCATTCCCGACCGTCTCGAATTCTTGGAGTGTTCCAGGTTGACAGTTTTGCAGCTTAGGTGGTCAATCCATCCGGAAGGTTCGTGATGCGCTTCCGGATAAACTCGCAGATTTCGTATTAACCAATGCGGAGGGGGTCGGGGCGTGACTCTGTACAACGAACGAAGCTTGGCAAGAGGCGGACGAATAAGGCGGCCAGACTTCCACATGAATTCTTTCGCCACAGCAGCGCCCACGCATTCGGTCCATTCGCGACTACTGCAAGGTATTCCAATACATGACCAACAGTTGATTCTAGGCGTCGCCGAAAAGCGCAGTGTTGTCGCGAAGGAAATGATCATCCATGCTGGTGATCCCGCCGTCTCACTCTACCTTCTATGCGATGGACGCACCAAGTACTACAGAGTCACAAAGCAGGGGCAGCAAATTTTGCTCTCCTGGGTCAGTCCCGGTGATACCTTTGGCCTTGCCAGCATCTTACCCCGTCCCCCTGGATATATTGGGAGTGCCGAGGCCATCGAAGACTGCACATTCCTCGTGTGGCAACATTCGGAGGTTCGTTACCTGTCCCACGTTTACCCGCAACTAGCCGAAAATGCACTCCGCATCGCATGTTCGTATCTGGCGGCGTATAGCGAACGCCATGTCAGGCTCGCCACCGGAAACGCCAAGCAAAGAGTCGCCGGAACTATCCTGCGACTTGCCCATAAATCCGGTCACGCGCGCCCATGCGGAGTGGAACTGGATATCACGAACGAGCAGCTCAGCAGTCTTACCGACGTCGGAGTCTTCACTGCCAGCCGATTTCTCAGCGAATGGGAGCACCGTGGCGCGATCATGAAGCAACGCGGAAAGATCTGCATTCACGTGCCAGAGAAACTCCTAGGGGAATAATCCCATTTCGACCCATCCAGGCCCGCGCCCGCTTCCTCCCAATTTCTCATTGCGCCAGGGCAGCGAAGCCCTCTCTCCTCCTGTAAATATTGTTGTTGCAGGTCCACGTCCATCCGCTGCGTACTTGCCTAAATCGTCCAGAGCACAACAGGCGTAGGAGAAGAATAGCTTGGTGGGTAACGGTCAAGCGGCGGTCGAAGCCGTTCTCGAACTTCGACCCGACTTGATTGTCCGGGACATCCTGATGCCCGTCTTAGATTTCATCCAGGTCGTGAGGCAGCTCCGTGCCGCTGGATCGAGTTACCGAGTTCTCATGCTCACTGGCCTAGAGGGCCAAGATTTCGTATTTGCCGCATTGGAAGCGGGCACTAACGGTTTCGTTTTCAAGATCGAATGTGCACCGACTTGCTGCATGCAATCGAGGAAGTTCTGGCGGGGCACACTTTTGTCTCTCCTGCCGCTCCACGCCACGATGAACGATTCCCGTAAGCGTAGGAGCGTTGGCTGATGTATGATGATTTCCACCAATCCACCCGTAAAGATTCGGGACTCACGGAATGGCACGCAATCCCCAAGTCTCGAGCGTCCCAGCACCGCCCACCCTGCGAGCGCACCAACCCAATAATTCGAATTATGGTTTGACATTCTGGCAATCGCTGGCAATTGCAGCCTTGGTTGCGGTCGGCTACTATGTTGGGACAATAGTGGGTTTCTGGCTGACGCCTTCGTCACAACCGATTTCCACGTTCTGGCCGCCGAACGCGATCCTTCTTGCTGCGCTTCTTCTTATTCCGCGGCGCACTTGGTGGATCATTCTCTTAGCTGTGCTATGCGCTCATCTTCTTGCTCAACTAAGGAGCGGAGTGCCCTTGCCGACCGCCGTCGGATGGTTCATTGGAAATACCGCTGAAGCTGTAGTTGGTGCCTTGTGTATTTCGCATTTCACTGACCCGCGTCGTGTATTCGAGAGTGTGCGTGGAGTATTGTTTTTCGCAATCTTTGGTGCCATCGTGGCTCCGCTCGTCACATCGTTTGTGGACGCCTCCGTTGTCGTCTGGACTGGTTGGGGCAATGGCTACTGGGTGCTCTGGGCCGCCCGGTTCTTCGACAACATGCTGGCTGCCTTGACGGTCGCTCCGACGATTGTACTGTTTTCACTCAACGGCTCTTCCTGGGTACGGAAAACCACTCCCCCGCGGTGGGTCGAGTCAGGTCTTCTGGTTGTGGCTTTGACGTCGATTAGCGTTCTCGTTTTTGCCACTCATCACGCGTCGCCGAGCACTATCCCAGCCCTGATGTATGCACCATTGCCGATATTGCTTTGGGCATCTGTGCGCTTCGGGCCAGGGGGGCTGAGCGTATCCCTATTGCTAATCGCGGTGGTGTCAATGTGGGGTGCAATCCATGGCAGAGGCCCGTTCACGTCCGGATCGATGACCACCAATGTGCTTTCACTGCAGATGCTTCTTTCCACGATCGCCTTTCCGCTGCTCTTATTGTCTTCTTTAATGATCGAGCGGGAGATGGCGCGGGCTACCTTACGGGAGATGAGCGCCAAACTGATCGATGCACAAGAGAGAGAACGTCACCGCATCGCGCTAGAACTACACGACGAGGTGGGACAACAGTTATCGCTGGTCGAGTTCGAGGTGGCAAGGTTGCGAGCAGAAGTCGACACTTCCTCGTTTAGGTCGCGGCTGGAGCGATTGGCTGACCTGATATCCGAAGCTTCTAGAACCGTCCGTGAAATATCCCATGCCCTATTCCCTGCGAAACTTCAGTACCTAGGTCTCGCAAAGGCGCTTCACGGCTTATGTCGCGATATTTCGCAAGAGACTTCTCTGTCGGTGGCTTTCGAATTTGAGAACCTTCCTGAAACTTTGCCGGCTCCCATTGCCCTCTGTCTCTACCGTGTGGTCCAAGAGGCATTGCACAATACTGCCAAACACGGTCATGCTCACAAGGCCAAGGTCGAGTTACAAATCAACGCTGGCCGGCTACAACTAAACATCGTTGACGATGGTAAGGGGTTTAAGGCAGAGGGGCACGGATACGAAGGTTTTGGACTCGCCAGCATGCGCGAGAGGTTAAGAGCTGTCGACGGATCAATGAACCTTGTGTCCCGACCTGGCGTAGGGACAACCATAATTGTTTCCGTCCCGGTGCCACATTTGCACAAAGCCCAGACTCCGAACGTAGCATGACTGCGACAACCAGTTAACAATCCTCCTTCCAACCTAGCTGACCTGTAACAAGAAACAGTGTGGGAATCATTCGCGAAGAGTACTGTCAGCCATCAAGTGGGGCAGAGCTCGATACGTGGTCATCTTTACCGCAGTCTCTTCATTGTCTAATCTCGCCGCATCTGCGCGGAGATTATTTTGAGATCGGAGCACACAATGCCGCACGGAACCCTTTGCAGATCAATGCTTTGTGCAGTTGGAATAGCTCTTTTCATCTCCATTGCCTCGTCGCCACTCACGGCCAAGGTGAGCCGCAAAGACGTCATAATCATGAAAAATGGCGATCGCCTGACAGGTGAAGTAAAGAAACTGGAGAATGGCGTTCTCTACGTGCAGACCGACTACTTCTCCGGTTCAGTTGGCATGGACTGGCTTCAGGTCGAGAGAGTCGTGAGTACCGGCGAATTCCAAGTCACTCTGAAAAATGGAGAACGAGCGGCTGGAACGATCGAAAAGGCGTCAGAGGAGGATGCGCCGCGATCAGATTTCGAAGTGCATACTAACGGTAAAGAGGTTCGTACAGCGGCCGCGGATGTTGTCAACATCGAGTCTCAAAAAACAAGTTTCTGGCGCCAGCTTACAGGCGCAATCGATTTTGGGTACGATTTCACCAGTGGGAATCGCCAGACATCGCTCAGTTCAGATGCGAGTGCCAATTACCTGAGCACGAAATGGATGGCAGGTATTACTTTAACCTCTTCTTTCAGTGGCCAGTCACAGGGATCCAAAACAAAACTCCTTGAACTTCAAACACTAGACGGGGTCTTTCTCAGCCACAACTCGTATCTCTTAGGCTTAGCGGACTTCCTGCATAGTTCTCAACAGGACTTGAATCTCCGGGTCACACTGGGTGGGGGCTACGGACGCTATCTGCTGCGCAACAATCACAACGTGCTCGGATGGCTAGCAGGTACTGTTTACACCAATGAGAACTTTGAGTCGGCTAGCGGTCAGCCCGCTAACCACAACATCGAAGCCTTGCTCGGGATGCAGTACCAGTTGTACCGCTTTGACCGCTATAGCATGCAGTCGCAGTTATTTGTCTATCCGGGTTTGTCCGATGCGGGTCGCGTCCGGACAACTACCAAGACTACGTTTACGGTCAAGCTAAGCAACAACTTTCATACAGACTTTTCGTTTTGGGACAACTTCGATAGTCGACCGCCTTTCAATTCCAAACGGAACGAGCTAGGTATCAGCAATAGTCTCGGTTGGACCTTCTGATTCACGATTCAACGATACCTCATGTGAAGCTGCAGGATATCGATCCGGTGCTCTATGGCGAGACCGGGTTATAGTCTGAGCTGATGGTCTGAATCTGGATTTCTTTGCTCTTTGACTCCAATGTTGTCTTTTGAAGGTAGTTTGTTCCATCGGGCAGCGTGGTGAACTGGTTGGCTAGAGTTACGATGTCCTTTGGGCCATCCAGGTAGGTGTCGACGTCATAGGCAAGCAGCTTTTTCGCTGAGGTTTCAAAGGTGAATGCTACCTTGTCTCCCTGCTTGTAATAGTCGGCGAAGGTCAGAGTAGCGGGACCTCCCGAGGAAAGATTCAAGCTTGCCCTGCCCGCCTGCAATGCTGTTTGCAATCTTTGAGGGTCGGGCGGAGCGTAGTGACTGATCAAGCTCTTGAACCGGTCCATGTAGTCCTTCATTTCAGCTATTTTCTTTTTGGCCACTTTTCCCCTTAATCCACCTGGCAGTTCCTTCGGCGCAGCAGGTGGCGGTCCGATGGGCGTTTTCTGCACCTTGCCGTCAGACCCAAAGTGACACGCCATCTGTTCGTTTTTCTTGTTTTCGCCCTTGATGCTGACTTGCGTCGTTTCGATCCATTGGTATTTCTGGAGTTGTGCTCGATTTGCGGCAATTGATCGCCGAAGCTCGGAAACTCGCTGCTGCACAGCTTGCTTGCCGCCTCCATTTGACTGCCCCGCCACCGATCTCATGCCAAATAACAATAAAAATGGAATCATCCCTATCGAGGTCGCTCGAAGCGTCATCACATTGCCTCCGAATCTGGCGCGTCCTGTTCCGGTTTATCGCCTTGTTTCAAAGAAGAATTGGCCGGCCACTGATCCCTACCCGGCCTGAGACTAGCCTTCTGTGGAGCAAACATAGTCAGCCGTCTTCAATGCCCGAAACTGTCCCTTTTGACAGCTCCCATGTATTGCGGCGACGACTGGTTGGAACGCTGTTTCAGCTTTGGAGTTCAGCGAAGAGGAACGCCAACTGCACTCGCAGCTGCCGTGTCGGTGAAGGCAGCGAATCCAGACCGACTGCGTTGTAATAGGCACAGAGAGAACCGTTTACCGGCTGGTGATCCAAAACAGGTTCGTCCAAATCTTCTGCCGATCAGGAACCATCCCTTCTGCACGTTGTAGTTCAGAAAGTACTGCAGGCCCATCGTGTTCACATCGGATCGGTTCGATTGACCGGCGAACGACCAGAGATTGCTGACTAATGCACCAATTGTGAACTTACCCGGCTGCACGAGCGTACTACCGAGGGGGCCGCCAGCCATTTTCCGGTGCCGAGGTTATCGTCGGTTGCAGTCGGCAGCAATAGTGAAGGCCCAGCTCCCCAATGAACTTCGAGGTCTTAACCGGCGCAAAGAAAAACGTTGGCTGAGTGTCGCCTAGTCCGAACGCCCCAAAGTGTTGTTGCCCGACATCTGGAGTGAACACCATGGGGAGTGATCACGCGGACTATCAGATTCCACTTTTCACTAACCTGCCTGGGATAGACCAGTTGAATATTCAACGTGTTCTTGTCGCGTGCATAGGCGCCGATCTTGAAATCTGCATTGTTTTGAAAGGCACGTTGATCAGATTGGCAACTGGATTCTGGGTTTGCTTCTGAAGCTCTTCGGTGCTTGGGGCATGTGTTCCCTTGGGGACTTGCCCATTGTGACAGTGTGCCAGTGGGACATTTAAGCAGAGCACGAGGCAAGCAACAAATATAGGATTGAAGCTCAGGTGTTTCTTTCCCATCGGAAGTTGTGCACACACTTTCGCCTCGATCGGCATGCGGTGCGGTAGAAAAGCCGCGATGCGAGGCCGCACTCGTACCACGGCGGTTGATGTCTTGCTTCTCAGGCTGCCTTGGCTGCCGGTGCCTTACCACCGGTTCCGGCCGCCGCCATCTTCTGCAGCGCGTCGTCGATGGTGAATGATGCGGCTTTCTGACGGGGTGGAAAATCCTTGAACGTCTTAGCGAAATCGGTCGCAATCGTCGTTCCTGCTAATGTCATGTAGCCCTTGTTCAACATCCAGTCCCAGTAGCTGTTCGATGTGATATCGGCCCGTTCGTAGGGATCGGTCCGCAGGTTATACATTTTGGGAAGTCGCAATGTCGTAAACGGTTCCGCCCAGATTTGCAGCGTTCCCACACATCGCTGTTCCATGAAAACGCATTTCCAGTTGTCGAAGCGCAAAGCGACCAGATTGCCATCGTCATCGAAGTAGATAAGCCCT
>Ga0210401_10004338_pt1 | contig 14830 bp, 14 predicted proteins | sample IncBWH32MmetaG_FD_150866 | JGI IMG/M metagenome (GOLD analysis project Ga0210401, IMG submission 150866) | Forest soil microbial communities from Barre Woods Harvard Forest LTER site, Petersham, Massachusetts, United States - Inc-BW-H-32-M | ecosystem: Environmental > Terrestrial > Soil >... | reverse complement strand
CAGACTTCACCTGAGGCGGTCGCAGAATCAATAGCCGCGCCGCTGTGCCAGCTCCCATCGAGAAGCCGATCACATCAACGGCAACAAGACGCAGATGTTCGATGAGAGCGACGACGTCGCGAGCCAGCGCTGAATCCCCATACGCGGCTTGGTCTCGCGGTTTGTCGGACGCCCCAAAGCCGCGCATGTCCGGAAGAATGACGCGGGCACCGGCGGCCAACAGTGCCCGGACCACTCCTGGCCTTCCTTCGGGAGGGGGATTGGGTAAAGGTGGTGCTCCCCCAAATACCTCGCAGAACATTTCCTGTCGCTTCTCCAGTAACGGAAGAATTCGTTCGAAATCTCCGAACTGCCCCAGCCCGTCGACCCCAAATCCATGCAGCAGGATGACAACCGGGCCTTCCCCTTCGTCGTGATAAGCAATCCGGAGTCCGTCAAAAGATGTGAAGGCACGCATTTGAGAGCTCGAATGGGATGAATGACGTTTGCGCGATCAAGGCTTTGGCAGGGCAGGACCTCTGAGTCCGAAGCGCCGCCGCCACTGGGTTGGAGATGGCAGGGTTTCGGCTGTCCGGTTTTCCGTGCCCATCGACCAAGCAGCCGCTGCAGGCGTCTCGTTTTCACAGTTGTCCGGATGATCGTTATCACACGGGATCAATATGTACGCGTGTCCCTTGGTTTCATATTCTTCCGGGAGAACGCCTGGGGGAACGCCGAAGCCCGCGATCTCTCCACGTTCGTTGATCGCCACCGCGTACGTCAGCTGCAGACTCGAACCGGCCGGAATCAGCGTATTCAGATCGACCATCGGGCCGCCGTCCTCCCACAAGAATGCATGTTCGCCCACCCCGATGATCATGTGTGCACGATCCTCTGACGTACCGACGACCTGGCCGCGCGAATTTACGTAATAGGCGTTACTCGATGTGTCCTCAGGGAAAGTGCCGAGGTCGACCATTACGCCATGTCTCCACAACACGGCGTGATGATCCTGAGGCGTGAGCTGACCGGGGAGATCCACCTTGCCGACGATGTCTCCTTTGTCGTTGATCCAGTTGGTGAGGCCGGTATTGCCTCCCAATGTGCCAAGGTCCTGCATGGCTAGCGCTTTTGACCAAACGAAGGGATGGTACGCGAGGTCCCCGGCGAGGTCCGATTGACCTGTGACCTCGCCCCGATTGTTCTGGCCGGTCACCAGGCTGCACGTGCCTCCGAGACCTCCCAGATCCGTCATTTCGCCGTCTTTCCACACGAAAGGATCCTGTGTTGGGAGGTTGACAGAGAACCCGCTGCATGCGTCAACTACGGCATTCGGTGTCGCGTTGGTGTAGGAGTTACCCGCAATCTGCCCGTGATCATTGATGAAGAGCGCATTCGCATCGGGGCCGCCCAGCGTACCCAGGTCCTGCATCACGCCGTTCTGCCACAGAAATGCTCGCGACTGCGTAGCCCCGGGAAACGGAAAGAACGAGTAGGGATCGGACACCGTGTTGGTGGTGAATCCGACGACCTGTCCGCGGTTGTTGATCGCATTGGCGATGCTCTCATGTCCCCCGGCCAACGTTCCCAGGTTTGTAATCCCGCCGTTCTGCCAGAGGACAGCGCGAAACTCCGGAAAGCCGATCAGTGGATCGATCATGCCGTTTTCCGAAATGCCCACAGTCTGCCCAGACTCGTTGATCCAAAGAGCCACGCTGCTCCAGCCGGGAGCCAACGCACCGAGATCCGTGAGTTTGCCGTCTCGCCACTGGAAGGCATGCGAGACAAAACAATCAAAGTTGAAACAAAATTCCGGGTCGGGGTCGGCTGCGGCAGTGTCCGCCGCACCCACGACGGTTCCGTGGCGATTCTGGATGCCGTCGAACCCGTTCGAAAGGTAACTCGCTTGTCCGCCGAACGTGTCTAGATCGATGAGTTTGTAGCGCGTGTGTTGCGCCGTAAGACCAACGGGAAGCGCCAACAGAAGTAATGTCGCGATAGAAACAGTGAAAGCTCGATTCGTTTTCATGTCCTTCCTCCAATAGAGGTCCGATACCCGGTGAAATACCTCCGTAGAATTACAAGATAAGGGCAGGCTGTCCCAAGGAAACGCCGAGGTTTGGACGAGGTTTTTAGACCGACGGGCAGGAAATTGGGGACAATAATTAACGACCACCTGGGGCGACAGTCCTCATGAATTCCGATTTTCAACTCGGTGCCTGGCGAGTTCAGCCCCAATTGAATCGGCTGACCTGCGAGCCCTTCGGACGCCCTACAAAGGGTCAAAACGCGCCAATCACAAAAGCCCGGAGGAGTGCGGCGCCAGACAGCGCGGATGCTTCGCATGACTTGAAGCACTGGGCCGCCCCTAGTTCCAATCTAAGTTTCAGCGCGGTGGAATCAAGCCGCTTCCGACCGAATCCGAGCGGCTGTCTTCTGAGGCGATGAATGCAGAGATTTTCAGTTTTGCAGTGGCGGCTGTGGCCTGTTTGATTTGCGCATCGGTCATCAGGGACGAGAGGCTCTTCAGTGCCGCGGTGGCGCGCTGCTCTCCTCGGTCGGCGGCGGCTTTGTACCCCATGTAGGCGGCGACGTGGTCCATTGGGACTCCCTTGCCTTGTTCATACAGATAACCTAGATCCAGCTGAGCCCGCGCGTATCCGAGCTCCGAGGCGTGCACTGAGCGCTCGGGGGACTGGAATCCCCGACGCGCGCAAAACCAAGCACGAGGGTACGAAGGGAAATCTCGAAATGGAATATCTACTAACAGATATGGGGGGAATCTCCTATCTGATCCGCAAGGGCTTCAGACATACCGAACTTCGACCGACCGGCCGAAACGGACAACTAGCGTTTGTGTTTACCGATCCCACGGCGCGAACTGAAGTGGGTGATTACTTCTGCGGCGCAACGGTGCCAGCGAGAAATTATTTCGATGCCACGCGGGCCGCTAAAGCACTGCTCTACGAAGAGAAAGACATCTGCCGCAAGGATCACGCGGAGTATGTACCGGCGGTGCGAAATGAACATCGCTCAGGAACCCTTTGTGATGGTGCCGGAATGGCTTCTCGACGTTGGGTTGTCCGCGTCGGCGGTCGGTGTCTACTGTGCAAAGTTTCCCGAGGCAGACACCACACGCAAGGATGCGTGCGGTGAGGGAAATAATTCGGCTAACCACACGCAGGACCACACGCACCAGTGCGTGTCTAACCAGAAGAACCAGAAGAACGCAGAAGATGCAGCTACGGCCGCGGTTTTTCAGGAACAGATGGAGAGGAAGTTCTCATTGCATGGAACTACTATCTCGAAGCGTCTGGCAGTAAGGAGATTCTTTCCTCATCAAAAAAGAAAATGGGGTTGGCCGTTGTTCGCAAGATTCACGAAAGGGGACGCCCGAATCCGGTAGTGGACTTAAAGTCGCGATTGACATGGCGAAGCACATCGCGGCGAAGAACCCGAAGAAGGCCAATGGACGGAGTAAGAAGTGATGAACGTAACCAGAGGACGCTGGTGAGGCATGGAATCATCCTCCAAGCGCGCGGCGTGCATTGCCACGCCCGCTCCACACCCACCTGAACTCCCTCCCCACTCCACTGAACTCCCTCTTAACTCCACTCAACTCCACGCCAACCGACACGCCGCTTAAAAATACACGCTGCTTAATAAAGTAGAGGATTAACAAAGGAGAAGAAGTCGATGCTGTTTAAAGTCGATGAGGACAGAACGGAACTCTTTCAGAATATCCTGCCCCAGTATGCCGTCTATCCTCTGGTTCAAGCTGTTCGAAAGGTCTCGGATACTATCCATCACAAGTACCTGTCGCTTGGCCCATGAGACGCCTCCGACTTCCATCGTTGCCTCGAACCATCGTGCGTTGCCAACGAGCCCTGATCCCTTGAGAGGAGGGTGTGCAGATTTCAAGAGAAGAGGACTAAGTCTCAGGACGTTCGTGCTAAGAATTGTGTGACTTGAACCGGTATCTACGAGAAGTGTGACAGGTTGTCCATTTACCTGCGCTCGGATCAATATTGAGCCAAATTGGCGGTTCATTTCGAATGGGATGTCGGACCTTGGATCATTTTCGATAGTCCGATTTTGGCAGGCACCCGCCGTCAATGCCATCATCGGGGGCCAAGCGCGGTCACTATTATTGTGTTGGGCGCCTACCTGTGCAGGTATTGTCAGCATAGCGCCACAGGTAGCCATTACAACGCCGAAAGCCAGAGTCCTCATATTTCTTCTCTCATCGAAGCCGCACAACTAGCATGGTGTCTGAAGGATTAGCAGTTGACGAAGGCAACCGTCCCGAGGGATTGCCGAGGTTCGGACGAGGTTTTTGGCCGCGCACCCAGGGAATCATGGCCTATAATTAACGACCATCCCGCGCGGCGGCTGTCCTCCATGCATTCCGATTTTCAACTTGGCTCCTGGCGGGTTCAGCCCCAATTGAATCGGGTCGCTCCGAGCAACGCTCTATTCGTCTTGAGCCGAAGATGATGGGAGTCCTGCTGCCTGGCGCAATATTGGCGAGGTCGTTGCCAAGGAACAACTTGTGCAGGAAGTTTGGCGGGACACCTTCGTGACCGACGATGTTCTCATTCGCTGCATTTCAGAATTGAGAAAGGCGTTCGGGGACAACGCGGGCAGGCCGACATTGATTGAGACGATCCCCAAGAAAGGCTATCGGTTGTTGGTTCCCGCAACCCGAGTTTTGTATCGCGACCCTACGCGCGATCGTACGGGGAAGAAATTCGTTGATTCGATTGCAATTCTACCCTTTGAAAACACAGGCGACAGCGCTGACTTTGACTACCTCAGCAATGGCCTGTTGGAGACGGCTTTGTGTCGTGTTGGGTTCTGGTGGTGGCCGATGCGTCGAACCACAGCAACGGTATCAACGTAGCTGCAAAGAGAGCTCGTTTGTTCCTCAGCATGTCTTCAGACCTCGTGCATCCCGTGGTGATCCGGATTTCGCAGGGGCGGCTTGTTTCGTTCCCGCCCTGCGCGGAACAATTTCGTGACGTAAAGCTGGATTCGGCAATGCGACGCACGACACAAGTTCGGAAGGCTTGAAGTGCGCTTTTCCGAATCGAACCCCTATCCCCACGCTCATGCAGAGATAGCAGTTCGACCCGACCAACGTCCCGAGGAAATGCCAAGGGTTGCCGAGGTTTTCGGACACAGCCTTGATGGACGCGCGCATATAATGGAGAGTCAAGTTGGCCGGATGTGGCGTATGCTGTCCGACTTTCAACTCGGCGCTTGGCGCGTGCAGCCCCAGCTCAACAGTCTTGCTTGCGACCTGCGAACCGTCCGTCTTGAACCCAAAATGATGGGAGTGCTGCTGTGCTTGGTTCAGCGCTCCGGCGATGTGGTTTCGAAAGAGCAGATCGTACAGGAGGTCTGGCAGGGCACATTCGTCACCGACGACGTACTCATCCGCTGCGTCTCCGAATTGAGAAAAGCGTTCGGCGACGATGCCGGAAAACCGACCTTCATCGAGACCATTCCCAAACGCGGTTACCGTCTCTTGATTCCAGCAGTTCCAATTGACCGAGCCAATCACCATGAGGCGCCTTTGGCCCCTAAGTTTGCCGATTCCATAGCAGTCCTTCCATTTGAGAACGATGGATTGGAGCCGGAGATGGAGTACCTGAGCGACGGAGTTGCGGAAACGATTATCAATAATCTGTCTCGGCTGCAGGATCTTCGTGTTGTTCCCCGTACCACGACATTCGAGTACAAACGAAGGTGCATGAATCCAACCCAGGTGGGCCGTGCGCTCGCGGCCCGACTTGTACTTACCGGACACGTTGCCCAGCGGGGCGACCGCTTAATCGTCGGTGCGGAATTGATCGACTCGGTGCAGGAGTCGCAGCTGTGGGGTAACACCTATGATCGAAAGATCGAGGAAATCTTCACGATCCAGGAAGAAATCGCGCGGCGAATCCCAAACTATCTGCAGTTGCGTTTAACAGATGCCGAGAGGCAGCAAGTTACCAGACGCTCTACTGAGAGTCGAGAAGCATACCACTTCCTGTTAAAGGCGGTGCACTTTGCTCTCAAATACACTCCGGAAGGGTTTGGGAAGGGGCTCGATTTTTGTCGCCAGGCTATCGAAGCAGATCCGGTCTATGCGGACGCCTACGCGCTTCTAAGCTTTTTGTACAGCTTGTTGGGAACCTTTGGTGTTGTGGCGGCTCTGGAAGCCTTTCCGCGTGCGAAAGCCGCTGCCCTCAAAGCCTTGGAAATCGACGACAGTTTGGCAGATGCTCACGCAGTGTTGGGATTCGTGCATCTGGCGCACGATTGGAACTTCCGCTGTGCCGAAATGGAGTTCCGCCGGGCAATTGAGCTTGGTCCACACATGCCGGGCGGTCACTACGCCTACAGTCAGCTGTGCCTCGCCGAAGGCCGGTACAGAGAAGCAGTACAGGAGGCAGAGCGTGCGGTCGACCTGGACCCTCTGTCGCTGCCCAAGAACTATCATCTTGGCGCTATTTGCTATTTCGCAAGACAGTACGATGCTGCGATCGCGCAACTGAACAAGACAATTGAACTAGATCCGTCATTCGTCGTGGCGCACAATGTACTGGCTGCCGTCTACGCTCTCAAGGGGATGCCCGAAGAAGCTATAGCGGAAGGTGAACGAGCACGCTCCCTTTCTAAGGGGCTCTGGACCCGAATCACATTGGGGCGCGTACACGCGATCCTCGGGAATCAGGCCGAGGCACGTGAAATTCTCACAGAAGTAAAGGAGACATCGAAGTCTCCGAATCTCTCCCGGGCTGCTTACTGTGCGATGATGCATGCTTGGCTAGGCGAACCAGACCAGGCCGTTGAATGGCTGGAAAAAGCTTATGGGGAACGTGAACCTACGCTGATTTATCTAAGGCAGTCTCCCGACTTCGAGATCTTGCACGACGACCCTCGGTTTCACGATTTGCTTCAGCGAATTGGGCTTGCGGTGTGATCAAAAAGGCTCTTCCGAGCGAATCCTCGGATTCGCGCCGCGATCTCCCTCGGTGTCAGACTCACTTCCATGGCAGCAGTCGCGATCTTGTTCGTAGTTGCTGGATTGCCTTCGATTAGTCTTCCATCGTCCCAAAAGAAGGGATGGCAGTTTGCGGTATCGCCAATGCCAAGACATGCTCCTGGATCCGCGGCTAGGCTCGAGGTGCCTATGACCCGACCACGATTATTAACGCGCACCAGCTCCACCCCAGACACCTCCCAAAGTTCCCAGGTCAACCATTCCGCGGTCCTCGCTCCAGAAGAACGGATCTGCAGGCGGAAGCCCCGTAACAGGATTTGGGGTGGAATTGATGTGCGAGATTCCTGTCACTTGACCGCGATCGTTCAAACCGAGAGCCTGCGCATCGGAGCCCCCCAATGTGCCCAGATCCCGTACCTGCCCATTCTGCCAGAGGAACCCTCGGGTCTCGGTTCCATTCGTGAGCCCTCCTCAGGAAATAGAGCAAAGAGAAAGGATCAGGAATGGTGTTGACGCTGAATCCGACTACTTGACTGCGGTTGTTGATGGCGACGGCAATGCTGTGATTTCCTCCGAGTGTCCCGAGATCTTGGATCTCGCCATCTCTCCGAATGACGCCGCGAATCTCCTCCAGGCCTACCACGAAGATCAATTACGGCATTTCCCGATCGGCCGGGAATCTCTCCCTGTGAATTAATCGAGACGGCTTCGCTGCACTCGACGCCAGGAAGGGCTCCCAGATCTTTCTTTTCGCCCTCTTGCCATACGAACGCGTGAAAACGAAAGGGACGAGTCCGTCTGGGCCACCGCAGATCTGTTTGTTCGGGAGGGGCGGGTATGTCTGTAGCTGCGGCCCCGACGACTGTGCCCCGGCGGTTTATTTGATTGGGACTTCCCAAAGAGAATGCCGCGTTAACATAGCTCTCCGGACCGCCGAAGGTACCGATGTCGATGAGCCTGTAACGATGGTGCTTGTGGTGGTGATCTTGCTTGTCCTGCGCGGCGAGCTGAACTGAAATTGGCAGCAGCACGAACAGTGTCACAACAGCAGCAGCGAAAGTCAGTTGCGATTTCATAAGACGTCTCCCGCGGAGGCACGGTACCTCCTGAAAAGCCTCTATAAGAGTTAGCAGTCAAAGAAGTGAACTGTCCCGAGGAAACGCCGAGGGTTGGCCGAGGTTTCTCGCGCACAGCCACAAAGCGACCCGCATATAATTGAGCGCCAAATGGGTTGGATGGGCTTATGGAATCCGATTTCCAACTCGGGGCCTGGGTGGTTCGGCCCCAATTAAACATTCTTGTCCGTGATCAGAGGACCATTCATCTTGAGCCCAAGATGATGGGAGTCTTGGTATGCCTAGCGCAGCGGTCCGGCGAGGTGGTTCCGAAAGAGCAACTCGTGCAGGAAGTGTGGCGGGGTACGTTCGTCACCGACGACGTCTTGATCCGCTGCATTTCCGAATTGAGAAAGGCTTTTGGCGACAATGCCGGAAGACCGACTATCATCGAGACGATTCCGAAGAGGGGTTACCGGTTATTGCTCCCGGTAGTGCCTGTTGCGTGCGGGATGCAATCAGTGGGTGATTCGCGCTCTGGGCCCCTCGATTCCATCGCCGTCTTTCCATTCGAAAATGCCTCCGGAACACCAGAAATAGAATACCTGAGTGACGGCATCTCAGAGAGCATCATTAATAGTCTTTCACGGCTGGCGTGGTTGCGCGTCGTTCCTCGTACTACGATCTTCCGATACAGGGAAAGATCGGCCGATCCAATTCGAGTTGGGCAAGAGTTGCGTACCCGTCTTCTGCTGACCGGCCGTGTGAGAGAACGCGACGGCGACCTCATTGTCGATGCGGAGCTGATTGACACCGCCCGCGAGTCCCAGGTGTGGGGCGGGAGATTCAGGCGGAAGGTCTCTGAAACCATCGATGTTATGCAGGAGATTGCGGAAGAGGTCTCCAAGAGGTTGCAGTTAAAACTCAGCAACCATGAAAGCGCGTTCCTCAGCCAGCGTCCTACCCAGAATCGCGAGGCATATCTCCTCTTCCTTAGGGCCATGCATCAGGCTAATAAGTGGACTCCCGAGGGACGCCGCAAAGGAATTGAATTTGCCCGCCAGGCCATCGAGGCTGACCCCGCCTATGCGGCTCCTCACTCCGTTCTGGCCTATATCTATGGAATGCTTGGCTACGCTGGCGCGCTCGCACCCGCTGATGCTTTTCCGAAATCACGCGCCGCGGCACTCCGGGCGCTGCAGATCGACGAAACGGATGTGAGCGCGCAAGTATGGCTCGGACTCGTCAAGCTCTTCTACGATTGGGACTGGCAGGGAGCTGAAATTGAGATCCGCAGGGCTCTATCCCTTGGCGCAAACGATCCGGCGAGTCATTTTGCCCAGGGAGTCTGGCTGCTCGCCATGGGGCGTTGTGAAGAGTCAATTCTGGAAATGAAACGTGCCATCGAGCTTGATCCACTCTCCAGTCCGATCAATGCATTTACCATTGCAGCTTACAGTGGTGCCCGGCAGTATGACAATGCGCTGGAGCAGTGCCGCAAGACCCTTGAACTCGATCCCACATTCACTGCGGCTTGGGCACTTCGTGCTACGCTACTTGCCCGGTCCGGACGTTATGACGAAGCAATTGCCGAGGCGCAGAGGATCTATGCGGTTACTGGCGCCGATGTGGGAGGCAAGAGCGCACTCGGGAGGGTCTACGCAATTGCCGGCAAGGCTGAGGAGGCCCGGACGATCGCCAAAGAACTCGAAAGCCAGGCCAAGCCCGCCAACCTTGCCTCGGCCCTTCCCTATATTTATGCCGCCTTGGGGGACCACGACCGCGCCCTTTACTGGCTGGAAGAAGCTTATCGTGCGCGTGTCAGCGAACTTGTCTTTATCAGCCACGTACCAGACTGCGATAGCTTGCGAGGCGATACTCGTTTTGAGGATCTGCTGCGCCGGATTGGCCTTCCCGGCGGGTCTTTAGGGCCACAGATCGGACACGACGGTTGAGCAGATCGTGAAGGTAGTAGAAGAGCACGATCGCGGCTTTCAATGTCGAGTCAAGATTAAGCACGTAGAAATCTGTTGGGTTCTGTTGTCGAAAAGATCGAGCAACGTGCCTGGCTATTTGTGAGATGGCTCCTAGTATATGCCGCGAATTTCCGTATCGTTCTATGCCGACAGGGGCTCCTCTCAGGTCGTCGGATTGTAGGCAATTCGGAAATGGGAATTTTCCGTTGGTAAGTTCCGGCTTGCCCGTCAGAACGAAGCCGCTGGCGCGGCGGACGCTGCCGCGTGGGTGCTATCGGCAGTCCGGATTTTCGGCTCAGATAAGTTGTGGGTCACAAGGAGGTGTCCCTGTGACCCATCTACGCAAAATGATGCTGGAGGAACTCCAGCGTCGTCATTACTCTGAGGCTACCACACAGCGTTACATTCGCTTCATCGAGCGGTTCGCCCAGCACTTTCACTGCTCGCCTGATCGTCTGGGGCCGCGGCACATCCGCGAATACCAAGCCCAACTCTTCACCGTCCGCAAACTGACTCCCGGTTCGGTGACCAATCATCTCTGCGCTCTGCGCTTCCTCTACCTCCAGACGCTCAAAAGGCCCTGGAGCATTGCCGACACTCCCTACCCCAAGAAGCGCTATCGCCTGCCCACCATTCTCAGTCAGGAAGAAGTAGCACAGCTCATCGAGGCTGCGCCGACTCCTTTCTATCGCACCATCTTGATGACCCTGTACGGCACCGGCGTCCGCCGCACCGAGCTCACGCGCCTGAAGGTCAGCGATATCGATAGCCGACGCATGTCGTGCACATTCAGGACGGCAAAGGAGGGCAAGACCGCGATGTCATGCTCAGCCCTGTCCTGCTCGAGGAACTGCGCGCTCACTGGCGCCACTTGCGAAAAAAGTCCGTCTGGTTATTTCCCGGCAACCGCTGGCACAGCGGTGATCACCCCACCGATGACAAGACGCCCTACAACGCCTGCGTCGAGGCCGCCCGCCGCGCCGGGATTAAGAAACGTATCTATCCCCACATGCTCCGCCATTGCTTCGCCACCCACTTGCTCGAAGCCGGCGCCGACCTGCACACCATCCAGATTCTGTTAGGCCATCACGATCTGAAAGAAACCGCTCGCTATCTCCACCTCTCGCAACGGCACCTGCATGCCACGGCGAGTCCGCTGGATACGCTGGTGCTGAAGAAAGGCAGGTCGTCCGAGGAGGAGTAGATGAGTCGGCCACAGTTAGAGGTGGCCGACATCATTCGCAGCGCAGGAGTAGACTTCATCGCGCGCAACCGTCACTGGCTCCGCTGGACCCACCTTAAGGTCCTGCTGGCCATCGCGCGCTGTCGCACCGCCGCCCTCGGCGGCCATATCGATAAGTGCACTCGCTGCGGACATCGTGCCACCATCTCGTACAACAGCTGCCCGCAATCGGCACTGCCCGAAGTGTGTCAGACCGGTGCGCGGGAACGCTGGATCGCGGCACGTCGCCGGGAACTGCTGCCCACGCCCTACGTCCATCTCGTCTTCACGCTGCCGCCGCAACTGGCTTCGTTAGCACTCCAGAACAAGAAAGTCATCTATGGGTTGCTGCTCCGCGCCAGCGCAGAAACTCTGCTAGAAGTCGCACGCAACCCCGCCCATCTGGGAGCCCAGATCGGCTTCTTCAGCGTGTTGCACACTTGGAATCAGAAACTCCAACTTCATCCCCATGTCCACTGTGTCATTCCCGCCGGTGGACTCTCCCATGATCACGCCTGCTGGATTCGATCCCGCCCACGCTTCTTCCTTCCCATCGCCGTACTGCGGCGCGTGTTTCGCGGCAAGTTCGTCGCCGCCCTGAAGTCTGCCTTCGAACACCGCCAACTGCACCTGGGCGGAGAACTCGCACCACTCACCCATCCCAAGTTCTTCGCTGCCTGGCTGCGCCCGCTCTTTCGCAAAGATTGGATCGTCTACTCCAAACCACCCTTCGGCGGACCCGAGTACGTGCTGCAGTATCTCGGCCGCTGCACTCATCGTGTGGCCATCTCTAACCATCGCCTCGTCACGTTGACCGACGATCATGTCACCTTTCGCTGGCGCGACTCTGCCGAACACAATCGGCAGAAAGTGATGACCGTCTCGCGCGATGAGTTTCTCCGTCGCTTCCTACTTCACCTGCTCCCTAAAGGCTTCGTCCGCATCCGCCACTTCGGCTTCCTCGCCAACCGAAGGCGCGCTACTCTCCTGCCACGGTGCTTCGCCGCTCTCCACACCTCTTCACCGAAATCGGAAACATCGACCACTCCTACACCGCACCCGCTGTGGCGCTGTCCCAACTGCGGCGGACCGATGGCGGTCGTCGAACGATTCACCGCAGACTCCAACTCCGTTCTCCACCTCCCTGGCCACAGCTGCATGAACTCACTCGCTCACACACCGCACTCGCTACGCTTCAGAGCGTCTCGCCGACGTGTCTCTCCCTTCCATCCAGACATCTCCTTTCTATCCCTGCCTCGGTTCACTTCCGCCATCGACTCGTCTTTGCACCGTGCGCCGACTCGTTCTCCACCGGCCTTGACGACTCCCGCCAACTTCTAAACCCCTTCTCACTCCATTCAATTTGCATAAGTCCCGCGTCCGCCGCGCCAGCGGCTTCCTTCTGACGGCTTTTTCGAACGCGACGCCTCACACCTTCTCTTAGCCTTGAGCATCATGCCGGCGTCGCGTCCGAAAAAGCACTAGCGTGATACGGCCACAGCTAATACTCCCTAGCATTCGTCAGTGACTTATTTCGAAGGGATTCATTTGGCCTTGAAAGCCGGAACGCATCGTGGTATTTATGCGGGGTGCGCTCCAGGCGCCAGCAGGTTCGCGCGAAGGGCCAAGCCCACTGCCAATCCGAAGGTTGAACGCACGTCTAGATCCCGTGCTGCCTGATTGCGAACCCAGGCCAAAGCATGGAGGTCACTATGACGTTGCAGCAGCTACCCGAGCGCGCCAATTTAGAGCAGCTCAAAAAGCAAGCCAAGTCGTTACTCGCCGCAGCCCTAAGCCAAGAGCCAAACGCAATTCAGAGGTTCGAAGCGGTCTTAATCGGGCGATCCCTAAAACCAGACGCGATTGCCTTACATGACGCGCAATTTGTGCTTGCGCGTGAGTATGGCTTTAAGTCGTGGACTGAATTGAAGCAGGAAGTGGAAGAGCGATCGCTTTCGTTCGCAGCGGCAGTGGATGAATTTGTGCGCTGCGCCACCGGAAGCGCGCCCGAACGAGCGATGCGATTGCTCGGGAGGCACGCCGGCATCGCAAATGCCAATTTGTACACGGAGCTGCTGCTGGGCGATGCAGACGCGGTGGAAACGCGGCTGAAGGCGAATCCAGCGATAGCGCGGCAACGAGGCGGAATCCAGAATTGGGAGCCGCTGCTGTACGTCTGCCACACATTTCTGCAGAAGGATTCGCCCGAGCGAGCGAAGGGGTTTGTGAGAATTGCACGGGAACTACTACGGGTGGGCTCGAACCCAAACGCCGAATATGACTGGAACTGGCACCCGGAGCTGCCACGGACAGCTCTTTGGGGAGCGCTGATTGCGACGGGGCAGCCTGAGCTTGCAGAGTTGCTGCTCACGAGCGGCGCAAATCCTACGGACGGCGTTTCCGCCCACATTGCGGCGGGCAGTGGAAATGTTGCGGCGCTGGAATTGCTGTATCGATTCGGCGTCAATGTTAACGGAATTCCAGGAGGCGTTCCCCCACTTGCGTACATTCTGGGTTGGATGAGGCCAGACGACATTTCCGGAGCGAAATGGTTATTGGAGCACGGAGCCGATCCGAACTTGGCATGGGCGCAATCGGCCGAGTCGCCGCTCCACGTTGCGGCACAACGATTGGACGTTAAGATGGTGGAGTTGCTGGTCTCCCACGGGGCGGATGTAAATAAGCGCCGGCCCGATGGACGCACGGCGCATACGCTCGCCGCGCTGCACGGGAATGACGAAGTGGCGGCCTGGTTGTTGCGACATGGCGCGAAAGACGAACTCTCGCGGATCGACCGTTTTGTTGCGGCGTGTACCTCCGGCAATGAGGCGCAAGCAGACTCGGTGCTCAAGGAGCATCCGAATCTGCGCAACGAGCTTCGCCCAGAGCACCATTTGATGATGCACACTCCGGCCGAACGCGGCGATGCGAAGACTCTCGAAACAATGCTGCAATGTGGCTTCGATCCGAACGTAAAGGACAGCAACGGAGTGGAAGCACTCCATCGTGCCTCGATGGGAGGCCACGTGGAAGCAGTAAAGGTTCTGCTGACGAAGGGCGCGTCGGTGAATGCCGTCGATGGCATGTTCGCCGCGACACCCCTGGTGTGGGCATGTGAAGGCTGGCGACACACGTCGCAAAACGGCGCAGATCACGTTGAAGTGGCGCGCTTGCTGCTTGCTGCCGGCTCGCCGCGCGAATGGGTGGCGCCGGAGAAAGCCCCTGATCGCGAGGGCACACAGGAGCGCTTGGCGGAGCTGTGCAGGGCAGCGGAGGCACCACGAATACTTCGCGAGTAGTCGGCTAACCTTCCAGAACCCTCCGCCCCTAAGCTCAAGGATTAGGCTCGATGCCAATGCGATCATTGACGGCTGATCGAATCCGCTGCTTGCAGCCCAGGTAGCGTTCTGTCGTCTGCACCGAAACGTGCCCCAAGAGAAATTGGATCTGCTCCAACTCACCTCCCGAAGCATGGCAGAGCCGAGCACAGGTCCGTCGCAGATCGTGCGGCGCCAACTTCGACATTCCGATGCTTCTGGCGGATTCCTTCACAATGTGCCAAACCACCTTTACCGTCATCCCATCGCCCCATGCCCTACCTACT
>Ga0210401_10004336_pt1 | contig 14832 bp, 18 predicted proteins | sample IncBWH32MmetaG_FD_150866 | JGI IMG/M metagenome (GOLD analysis project Ga0210401, IMG submission 150866) | Forest soil microbial communities from Barre Woods Harvard Forest LTER site, Petersham, Massachusetts, United States - Inc-BW-H-32-M | ecosystem: Environmental > Terrestrial > Soil >... | reverse complement strand
TGGTTGATCGACGACAGAGGCTGCAGTTCGATATCGGCCTTGACCTTGCCCCCGACGGCGAAGGCGAGCGCTTCGGCCATATCCTGTCGTGATCCGACGAAGGAACCGCGAATGGTGATGCAGTTCGCAACCACATCGAAAAGCGGGACGGGGAACTCGCCCGGTGGCAGGCCGGCCAGGATGCAAGTGCCACGCTTGCGGGTCATGCCAACGCCTTGTTTGAGAGTACCCGACCTGGCGCAGCCTAATGGAATCCCCTCCCGACCCACGGCAGTACCAGCACCGCCATCAGGTACACCACGATCGGTACGATCGCCATCACGACGAACACTCCGAGGTTGGCGGCGGATCTGGGGTTGCTATCTTCGTTCATGGTGCCAAACATAAGCAAGCCGGTTGCCACGGTCGAAAATGCTGCTCACCCGACCGGCGTTCGCCATGCCTCGGCGTAAGCGTTCGATTTGGATCGTTAACTGGATGTTGAGCCGACCGCCCCCGTCGTGCCGTCGCAAGAGACAACCCTCGCCCCACCACGCTCGCTGTGACCACGCAGAGTCGTGTGACCATTTTTCGTCAACCTGTTCAACGACGAAAGGAGAAATCGGCGATGATTCCAAACGCCAATCGCTCTGGACGGAAAACTGCTAGCCTTTAAGCACATTCTCTTTCTAGGGCCGTTGCACACTTCAACAGTGGAGTGGACTACTCTTCCAATCGAGTGTAGAAAAGAGGAGCCATGCAAAGCGGCCAGCGTCTCCATCTCACTCGCTCGGCAATGGCAATCGCGCTGCGTGAGGAAAGACATGTGGCTATCATGATCCCCGAAGGTGCCATCATCGAGGTGATTGGTGGTCCATTCAACGGCACGCGGTTGATGGATGTCAAGTACGAGGGTGAAATGATCTTGATGTTCACGGACGATATGAAAACCCACACCGAACTCATCAAAGCCGAAGGCGCGTGATGCCCGAAAAGAAGGGGTACCCCGTATGATCGGACAACGGTTTCGTATGAAAACTCCCACCCTGGCGATCCTGACTGAGGATCACGCCAAAATCCCGGTCATGATTCCAAAAGGTGCCGAAGTTGAAATACTCGATGGTCCTCTGAACGGCAACCGGCTTGTGGATGTTCGTTGGGACGGCAAGACCGTCATGGTGTTTACCAATGACATCCGCGATCGTGGTGAACGAGTAGACGCCCCGAAAGTAAGTTAGGCGCTAAGGTAATCGGCTTCTTGAGTACTTCGAGGACTTCGACTTTCTGATCCACGAACCCGCAGCCGAGCGTGGAAACTGGTGGTCACGCATTCGAGCGCCACGCATCGGTTCTCAGCGTGCGTGCGGTACATGAATTGTTGGTGAGATCACGCAGAACCAGCGTTGGCACCTCCACGTGTCGACCTTGCTCGCGTACACGTGTCCTTCCGTTCGTGATCTTCTAGCGCTCTGAACGTGGAGTTGCACGCGTTGCGTGCTCGCTCGATCCTCTCACGTTCAGTTTCGTCGGCAATCCGTGGCCGAAGCCTGATAATGTTCCATGCGTCGCCGAATACCGCGAACCAACGCAGTTCGTGGTACGCCGTCCATGTTTTGAAAGTGTACTGAACTATGGAGTATCCCGTGAAAGTGAAGTATCAACTCGTCCAGAGCATTGTCGGGATGTACAACGACGAGACGGAGGTAACAAGGATTCCCGCCGGAGCAATCCTGGAAATGCCACCCACCGACTGGAACGTGGGGATTGCTGAGGTTTACCACAACGGTCGGAAGATCCTGGTGTTCCTCCATGATCTTCTCGAAACCGGGAGGATCGAACCGGATCGGTGAAATGAGGGACAAAGAACGATCAAAGCTTTACGCGACTGCCCCCGCGTTCTGAGAAGTCGGCTCAGGTAGCGGCGAAGGCATAACAGCCTCCGCCATCGGCTCGTGGGCGAAGCCACAGCCTCCGGGCGAAACCCAAGACGGAACGCCCGGTGGAGGAATGATATCACGGAGCAAGAGCGCCGAACCTAGTCCACAAGCCAAGCCGTAGGCTAACGCGACTTCGACGCCCTGTCAGGCTGACTAAAAATCTTAATATCACGATCGGGCAAACTTGAACAGCTAGAAGAATTACCTGAACGGGAAACCGATTGCTCGTCTAAAACGGAAGACCAAGCATCAGGCTTCAATGCCAATCACCCGACGTTCTGCCGAAGAAACTCCTGAACCCGCACCCGAACGGCGTGATACTCCACCAAGCGTAACCCTTCGATTCCATACCGTACGCGATTGGTTCTCAAACATCGCGCAAATGAACTTAACCCCTTGAATACGCTCCCGCGAATGGTGAGAACTTCGCGTGCATGGTGTGGAGCACTCAAATGTTACGAACAGAAACACTGACCTGCGGCGAACGTAATCGACTGACGGAAGAATACGATACCTGCGTCGATCGCTTTCGAGTCGCCGTGTCCGCTCTCAAAAACCTACTCGGCGCTGAATTTGATCGCGCTTACGAGACTAGCCAGAAACAGCGCGTCGCCGTTGAGAAAGCGCGGCTCGCTTTGGATCGGCATCGCGCCGAACATCGGTGTTAGGGTGTGCAGGCATGGGAGGTATTGAGTGGGCTTGGAAAATCAGCGCCAAATAATCAAAAGTCAAGCAAAGGAAGTTCACGAATGGCGTTAGCAAGATGCGAGAAGTGCGGACGACCGCAGGGCAAGAAGGTCCGTTATGCCCATTCCCACCGACTCGCCTCTACGAAGTCTCGCATCTTCTGTGGGTCCGGGAACTGTACCGATCTAGCGATCGTTTGCTGGCTGACGGATGCCGAAGAACAGCAGTCTCTTGGCGGGGAGCGGCGCTTCGCAGTGCCGTTTCGTGGAATGGTCCGGGTGGTGTGATGGGCTAAACGCCGATTAGCATTCCAACGTCGATCCCTCGATTTACGATCTCAAATCCCTTCTGCTGATCCGCTCGCTTCGTTTCGCTACCTTATTATCTTCGATCTTCGCCGTTTGTTCGCATACTCGACCAATCCTGTGTAATTACAACTCCGGCGATGTAACCCTGGTAATCTTCCTAGTTTTGGTGTACGCTTAGAAAAAGCCGTCCAAAGAGCAAATTTCCTCACGGGAATGGTTTTCTCTTTTTCCGACAGAAAGAAGGTTGGAACGATGCCCAACTCTTCCCGCTCTGACGATTCGCCGACGCCCAGGCAAATCGAAGTCCTCGTCGTACAAAGTAATCCCGCCGATACACTCGTGACCGTAGAAGCCTTCCACGCCGCTGGGTTGACCACCGGACTGAGTTGCGTCGAGGAAGGAGAAGACGCGCTTAGTTATGTGCGCGGAGAAGGCAAGTACGCGAATGTCCCCACGCCAGACCTTATCTTTCTAGACTTATCGCAACCAAGAGTTTCCGGGTTGGAAGTCTTGAAGGTTATTAAATCGACCCCGGCGTTGATGCACATCCCGATCGTGGTTGCGGCGGGTTCCGATGATCCCAAGTTTGTTCGGGCGGTCTACGCGCTGAACGGCAACTGTTTCATTCGGAAACCTGGAGAACTGCAGGAATTTGTTCGATTCATCGAATCGTGCTACGAGTTTTGGAGTAAAGTAGTTACCCTCTCTCCTCAACCTCAAGCCGTGAAATACCGCGTCCGCGATCCGCTTCTGGCAGTTCTCAACGAACCTGGAACGCCAACCGTGTTATTGACGATTGGGCGTGGCTCAACGGTTATCAAGACAGACTTCAGGAAGGTGTCTGAAAGAGGAGAATTGGCGCGGCGTGTCCTGCAAATGCTTCAGAATGGCCAGACTGTGCCTACACATGATGCCCTCCAGTTGCGAAACTGGGCTGTCCATCCCGACGATGCCATGCTACCCCTCGAAGATATTGCGCGACGTATCCTGAGGCAGGAAGAAAACTCGAACGAGAAGACGGGATAGCGCGGATAAAGTTTTGCATCGAGTCCAGCAGCTGCAGCTCCCGGCCCGACTGATTTTGTCGGGTATATAAAAAAGGGCCCCGGCCCGCCAATTGCCCCTAACCATAATCGAATTTCGCCTCGTCGGCCTAATCGCCGCAGATTCTGCTTGCCATTTCTCCGAAGCGGAGTGATGGATGTGGACGACCGCAACCCGGTCAAGGAGAATTCAATGAGCGACAACGCAATCGATTCAGTGAAGGCGACGCAGGAGCCGGTGGCCGCAAAGCCCAAAGGCGCGCGCAAAGCCGCCAAGAAAGCCAAGCCCGCGAAGAAGGCGGGCCGCGCGAGGAAGGCAGCTACCAAGCCGAAAGCCGATCGCACCAACAAGAAGGCGGAGGTCATCGTCATGATGAAGCGCGCCAAGGGCGCCACACTCCCAGAGATCATGAAGGCCACAGACTGGCAGCCGCACACGGTACGCGGCTTCGTCAGCATCCTGGGCAGCAAAGGAGTGGAGAAGATCGAGTCGTCCAAAAACGCCGCGGGCGAACGGACGTACAAGATCGGGAAATAGCGGCAGGCAACTCGTCGTCCAAACGCCGCCTCGGCCACGCGCCAGGGGCGGCGTTCCTGCTTGTGGGCACTCCGGTTGCGCGAGTAAGTGACGTCACGGACCCGTCACGGCACTGCCAGGCGCACTTTTTGCCTCCAAATCAATCGTAGACAGAAATGTTCGATAGGGAGTTCGGCCAAGGTTCCGTTTCTTGGCCGCATTTGCGCCGTCAGTGGCGTCGCAGGCGGGGAGGTGGCCGTATTCCTCCACCCAGCCCTTTGCGGCGCGTCGTAGCGCCTGAAGCGAGGGGTTGTTGTCCCGATCCGTCCCGGCCGCCCCGCAAGGCGGAACGGGCCGCGATTTCTTCGGCGTTTTGCGCTGAAAAGGTACCGAAAAGGTACATGTTCGGTACACATCTCGCCCTAAACATTTGATTCCTTGCCAGTTTCCGCGTCGCCAAAACGAATAGGCTTCGGCAAAACTCATTCGTTACGGGCGCCCGAATGCCAAATCATCGCTGGCAGAAACGTTCCGGCGGCACCCGGCCAGACAGCCACTTCTTGGCCGGGCACGCGCGCTCAGTGGCGTCGGGGACCGCCAGGTGGCCCATGTTCCCTGACCTGCTGCCCAGCGGCGCGCCGTGGGAGACCGACGCAGCGGCATTCGTCCGGCGAAGCGCCGCTATGTCCAAAGTGCCATTCCAATTCTGGGGAACTGCATGGCAAGGTCGGACTGGCTTGGAGAGCCGCCAAATGCTTGCATTGATTTCCGTTTACGCGCCGGTCGTGATAATCATCGTCGCCGTTGTCGCGGTCCTGGTTTCCTTCTTCTGGGTCTTCTTGCCGCTTCCGCGCTGGATGTCGAACGCGATGGGACGGCTGCTGGTCCGTTGGTGGCGCTGGCGCGAGCGGCGACGATGGTGAGGATGTAGGCGGCGAAAATGGCTGGCCGTGGAACATGCCCAATGAACTGCTTTCTCCTTCTAAACCGCTGATACAGTAGATTGTCGCGCGTCGTGGAACATTCGAGCCATCAGAGGCGAATCTAACGCTTAGTACTCGGGCTGCCGATGGTCGCAGTATGAAGAAAGCGATTTGCATTACGACCCTGCTCATGGTCGCACTGACAGCAATGGCTTGGGCATGTGCAAACAGCATGTCCTGTCCAATCCATGACGGCATGACTGCGTACTTCACAGGTACCAAGATGATTGATGGAGTGCTCTGCGGTGTGTATCATTGCCCGCGTGGACATAACGTCCTTGCTCGGTGCAATTAACCGCCTAACACCATGCCGTGCGATGTTGTTGGTATTGGCGCGGCGATTGCGTCCGCCATTGCAGCTTTTGCCACCGCCGGTTTCGCATGGTGGCAGGATCAACTTCAGAAAAAGCTGATCAAACAAGGGTTGTACGAGAAGCGCCTAGCAGTCTTCCTCGCAACCATGCGGTTCCTGAGTGAGATTGCATTGAAGCCGGAAATCGAATTCGATCAACCGATCCAATTACTGCGCGAGACTCTCGAAGCTGAGTTTCTATTCGGCCCCGAGATCGAAACGTTCATCAAGCAGGTCTCTGCGAAAGCTTCCGAGCTACGCACCAAGTCAAAGATCTACCCACAGGCAAACACGCCGGAGCAAAGGCGCCAAGAGTTGATGACGGAATGCAACGCTTTGGAGAATTGGCTTGTTGAAGACGCATTCGGCTTGGCTAAGACCCACTTCGCCAAGTACCTCCGGCTGGACTGAGACGGCATTCGTTGCCGCCCGCTCCCGTTGACATCCAATGTCGCTTGGGGGGCTCGCCTTGAGCTTGCCGTAGAAGACGCTGAATTCCTTTGGCAGTCATGAGTTGATTCAGCTAACAGCGAAATCAAAGCGCACGCAGCCGAGAAACCTTCAGCGGGCCGCTGCGCCCTGCTTGGTGATCCTGGCCACGTGTTCCAGCCGCCAAGCGGAACCGCGGCGGGTCCGATGCCCTCGGTCAGCTTGGGCGTGGAATAACAATCCCGGCCGGCAAAAAGCAGGACGTGACCGTCGTCAAGTCGATCGTCGGAATCGGGGATCAGTGAACCCGGCTCACGTCTCGGATCGCTTGAATGACGAGCTCAGGTTGATCCCGCTGGATAAAGTGTCCGCTATGTTCGGCGAGTCGAAACTCCCCATGCGTTGAGCGTTTCGCGAGGTCCTCTTGAAACTGCCTCCAAATGCGATCCCATGCCGCAAACTGCTCTTCAGTCATTCGGTTTGTTTGTGAGTCGCTTCCGTCACGCGCCTTGCGTTCAAATGGCATTCCGCGACAGAGCACGATCAACGGTAGCTCCGTTCGCCATTCCAGCCGCTCACCCGGTTTCACAAAAAAGCCAAGGCGCGCGGTCAAGTCGTCCAGGCCCGGACCCTTCGGATCAAGCTCGTGGAGTCGCAGTGCCTGTTCTTCATGGGATGAGTCCACGAACACCAGACCAATCACTTCGCGCGGATATCTTGTTACAAAGCGGCGAGCATAGAACCCCGAAATCGAATGACTCACCAAGATGAAAGGCCCCTTCTCGGCCGACGCTGTGAGCCACGCGTGCAGATCATCTACGACTTCATCCACCGATTGCAATTTCACAGGCGCCTTGTCGCTCGCGCCAAAATTGGCGTGGTCATAACTGCACACCCGCGTGAAGCTCGATACGGCAGGCTGGATCGTTGCCCAATCCTTGGCTGTGCTCCCGCCGGCGGGAATCAGTACTACCGTTGCTGAATCCGCAGCCTTGCCGTCGCAATAGACGGACAAGCGACGATCTCCAATGCTGATCATCCTTTGTTCCGCGAATGCCGTAACTGACACCGCTAGCAAGCCAGCCCCGATGAGAAAAGTAAATCGGAGCATGCCTGAAGTTATAGCACGGCCGATTCGCTAAAGATACTCAGAGATCAGCCATCGCATCCGTAGTAACGATCTGTCGGGACAAGAATAATTCGGAATCAGCGGGTTTCGGCGGCCTGCTTGGTGATTCTGGCCACGTGCTCCAGCCGCCAGGCTGAGCCTCGGCGTGTCCGGTGCCCCCGGTGGTTCAGCGCGGCAGCGATTCCGCGTAGCGTGTGGCCGCTCTGGCGCAGCTTGCGGATCTCATCCAGCGCTGCTTGCTCGCCCGGATCCGGCTCGACGTGCTTCCCGTCGGCGCCTAGCCGGTAGCCGAATTGGATGTTGCCCACCCGCTCGCCGTTGGTACGCTTGTGGCTCATGGCGTCCCGCGTGCGTTCGCCGATCGCCTCGCGTTCCCACTGGCTGACCGCCGTCATGATGTTCAGCACCAACCGCCCGGCGGCCGAGCCGGTATCGAGCGACTCCGCTACCGATACCAGGGCGACGCCGCGACGCTCGAAGCGCTCCAGCAGCGTGCACAGATCCTTCACGCTTCTGGTGAGCCGGTCGAGCTTCGCGATGATGACCGCCTGCACCTCGCCGGCGTCAACAAGGGCAAGCAAACGCGCCATGCCGGGGCGGTTCAGGCTCTTGGCAGATTCGCCGCCATCGACGATGATGTCGATCAACTCGGCGTTGTGGACCACCGCCATGGCCCGAATCTTCTCCGCCTGGGCCTCGAGGGAAACGCCTCGGTCGGCCTGCTTGTCTGTGGAAACACGAACGTAGCCAATTGTTTTCATCAGTGACATGTTGGGCCATGACGGGCGGCTGATTCAAGAGAATTCTGGAGCGAAACTCCCAGTGATTAGCCTTAGGTTGGGCGGCTGCTTGCAGGGGCACAATGCGGTCCTCGGCAGGCTAGCAAACTGCCGAGGGTTTCAGGGCAAAACGTGGAACGTGACAGAAATTTAGTTTACCGACTCCGCAGGAGTAGAGTACTCCAAGGGTGATGCGGGCAGAAAATGACTCGGTGGATCGCGCGCGTCGGCCACGGCTCCTGACAGCCCCGTCGTCCCGGCTGCTCTCAGACTAAGTCGGGTAGAATACTTCGGACTCAATCGAAACCCCATTCGCCGTTTCCCTGTCGTACCGCACAGTGAAGTCGCGCCCCTCAACCGGGAGCCACTCGTACGTAAGGAGATCGCCGATTGCAGAATGCAAGTCATTCATCCGGCTCAAGGCAGTTGAGAACGCTTCGAATTCAACGATTGCTATACCGTCCTCGGGCTCAACCCAAAGCCAGTGATCCCGCGCGACCAGCATGTAGTGCAAGTGTTGATATTCATTGAGGCGCCTCGGTAGTTTCCCTTGCGTGCTCAAGTGATTAGGATTGTCCTTCAGAAACTGGCGGATCTGCCCAACCTGTCTGATACCTTTCAGAACCTCGGCATCCCGGTCAATCATTTCCACCGGCCGTAGGGGTTTCCTGATCCATTTCAGCTCGGCGATGACAATCGTGGAAGAGTTTTCGTCGGTGACGATCAGGTCAATGTCGGGAATTGGTCTCGGCATTGGCACCGGTCCCTGCAGAGCATGATTGCGGCATTGTTTCTGCAAGTCAGCTAGGATCTCCGGCTCTTTTTCAAGAGAAGTCATATCGAAAACATCTGGCCTGAGAATTGAGCAGACCCGAAGAATATTTTCGTCTGGACGACTGTGAAGAGGGAATTGCGGAGCGACTGCCAAGCTTAATTTCGCCGGGTCGAGAGGAACAAAAGGATGAACATGAAGATCAAGCGAACGAGCAAAGTCAAAAGTAAGATCGCCTATGATGCTATGGCACTTGCTGGGCGGGATACCGCTCAGCTCCGACAAAATAGCGGCCCAGCCCTGCCTCGAGCGAACTATGACCGCCGAATCCAAGGGGTACACCCCATGATTGCGCTCCCATGCGAAACATAGGAATTCGTGGGTCGCGCAGATCGCGAGGAATGCTGCGTAGAACTGGTTGAAGTCACTTAGCGTGTAGTCGCCCACTGACAACGGGCCAGCTCGGCGGGCAATGGCAGTTACCCTGGCCTGATACTCGGGCAGCAATTCGAACCATAAGGTCCAAGGATCTTCATATTCGAATCGCAGCATACCCGTTTTCCGCGAAGCTTGAAACACAGATGCGAATAGCGCCTGTACTGTCGGGGTCTGATCCACTTTCTGCGCCCGCTGACCCTTGAACGACCCCTCCTTCGGCCTGAAGCTCTTCTGATACGCGCTCACTTGGCGGTTCCTCGCACTTCCCGGCAAAGTAAAACGTACCAGTGACGAAGATATCAATTCCGCCGAATATCGATTCTTGTGCCACATCGGCAGGCAGGTTTCAAACCCGTTGTACTGATGGGCGACGTTGAGCGCTTGTTCCACCTTTGAAGCAAGACCGGGAGTCCAGCGTCTCGCAGCCAGCGCAGAAAAAGGTTTGCCATGTTTATAAGTCCATTTTATGGCGACCGGCACAAAGCGGCTGACGTTAAGCAGCGTGGCCGAGAGATCCGGCGTGTTATCTCCACGATGCGCGATCTCCTGCTCAACCATTCTGATTCCACCCACCAGGAGTCCCCATACTGTCACGTTCGAATGAAGCTTGAGGAGCGCAAGGGAGTTGCAACACTCGTCAGCACGCTCTTCGATCCGCCGAATGGCCTCCACTATGTCCGGCGGCGAATCTTGCTTGCTGCAATGCATCGGGTATAACACATTATCGAAGTTAAACGACAAACGTCGGGCGACCTGATGGCAAGACGTCCAATGCTTAGTGCCATGTTCACGCAGAACTCTCAGTAATATGGAGGTTGTTCCACTGGCGCGACGTTGCGCACGCTAACAAAGTGCTCAGAGTTGAGGCGGAAAGCGCCAGAAAGCCTGTAACCATCAAACGCCAAGCAAAAGTCAGGATTTGCCGACGACGCGCCCGAGTGGCCTCGGTGTGAAACCTGTAGCATTCCGAAGAACGCTTTCGCATAATGGTACTGTGCACTGAATCGAGTTGTGAACATGGGCTCGATCCTTTTTGATTTCTTAACTGAAAGCGTCCTTTTCGAATCAGACCACCTGGAAGACAAGTATGTCGCCCTTCCGGACCGTGAGCTCACAGAAGCCCTTCAGGGCTACCGAGATTTTTGCCTTTCCCATCGAGAAGAGCTCATCGCTGAGGCAGTTGGCACGAGATCCGGGCTCCGTGTCTTCCCGGGTACTCATTGGGTAGACCCGAATCTCTTAAAACAGAGCGCGCTATACGTCGAGCGCTTCATTCTATCTGACCCGCTATTTCCGCTGACCGAGCAAGAGAAACCCAGCAACCGCGCGATGCGCTCTTACCTCGGACATGAAAATCCTCATCGGCTCGACAGGGCGAGACTCGCGGAAGCCGTCGCTCAACTTAAAGAACTGACGCCGATGATCGCTGCCGACTACGTGAAGTGCGTACCCGTCTCTTATCTATTCGAGGTTCCGGAGGAGATTCCAATCTACCGCTCCGAGACCCACTTCTCGGAGGTTCTCCATCCAGATCTACTCTCTTTTTTCCGAAAAAACAAGAGTGTCCAACCGTTGCGACGCGACGGAACTGGCTGGGTTGAGGACCCAAGAGCTCGTGTTTCGCGAGGGATATCTGTTTGGTTTGGCGATGATGATTCCATCGGGATGATGTACCAGCTATTCGAGCAGAAGATTGAAAGCTTAGACGAAGTATCGCGAACGTACTCTGGCCGACTATGCCTGCCTCAGAACCCACCCGACCAAGCATACTACGATTCGTGGGTTGAACAATCGATCAACCGCACCGCGATCAATTTCTATGACAGGCTCTGCACAGAACTGAAGCTATCCATGAGCCTGGGAGCTTCGTACATGTGCTTTTCCGAATTTCGTAATAATCTTTTGTCGAAGTTTTTCCCGGTTACGGTAAACACCGCCGAGCACTCAGCCAATGTTCTTTTATCGCTCGACCTTCCCTACCTGGCCGATATTGGTACCGACGCGCTGATGAGACTACGCCGTAACGATGGTGAAGCATTTCAGGTGTTTCGTCGGGAACTCGAACGGCAATTCTGGGACCTCCGCATGGAAGAGGACCCGGACAGATTACGCATCAAAGCGGAAAAAGTGATGCACGAACTCGCGACGGTTCAGCACGAACTGCTAACCGTGAAGCTCAACCAGATCCGCCGCGGAACGCTCGCTAACTCAGTGATCCTGTTCGCAACGTTGGCTGCCACGTTCCTTAGTGGCCATTGTCTGCCTGCACTCATCGGCGCTGCAGCTGGTGGCTATAAGCTTAAGTCGGAATATGATGCCGCACTTCGCCAGAACCCCTCATTCTTTTTATGGAAGGCGCGCACCTCGCGATGAGTATGTGTTGGCAATACGCAAATCGTAGATTAGCGTCACTTGGATGCATAACGTCAAAGCCGGAAAGTTAACGGATTCACTGGACATCGATTTCGAATCAGCGTATAAAGGAAACACAGGACCGGTTCGACAGGCCAGCCCAAAGGGCACCCTCCGAGAGATCCAATTCAGTCCGAGGTGTACGGATGAACGATCTGAAGGTGTGCTGGTGGCCGATCGACAAACCGATCGCTTATTCCCGAAATAGCCGCAAGATCCCCGAGCGTGCGATTGACAAGGTAGCTGCCAGCATCAAAGAGTTCGGCTGGCGCCAAGCAATCGTCGTTGACAAGGACGGCGTCATCATCTGCGGCCATACACGGCTGCTGGCGGCGAAAAAGCTCGGTCTCAAGCAGGTCCCCATCCACGTCGCCGACAATTTGACGCCGGCCCAGGTCAAAGCTTACCGGCTGATGGACAACCGCAGCCACGAGGAGACCGATTGGGACCTCGAGCTTCTGGGCCCCGAACTCGAAGAGCTGCGTGGGCTTGATTTTGACCTCGAGCTGACGGGCTTTGATCCGGCTGAAATCGAAGACTTCCTCACCGATCCCGATCTGCTTGATCGCGCCGAAGTAGCACCGCCGTTGCCGGCTGAGCCAGTTTCGAGGCCAGGTGATTTATGGCTTTGTGGCAAGCATCGCATTCTGTGCGGAGACGCAACTGCTCCTGATGCTGTCGCTCGGCTCTGTGGCAAAGCGGCACCGTTCCTGATGATCAGCGATCCGCCGTATGGAGTTCGATTAGACAGCGAGTGGAGAGACAGAGCTGGATTGAACGGACATGGCCCGGCCGAGCCGAGCTACATGAAGCGCCGTACGGAGGGACACACCAATACATCGATTTCGTCCGACACGAGGGCAGATTGGTCGGAAGCTTTCGCGCTGGTGCCGAGCCTCCAAATCGCTTATGTCTGGCACGCGAGCGTTTTTACCCGTGAAGTGCTGGATGGACTCTTACGGATTGGCTTCCTGTATCCGCAACAGATCATCTGGAATAAGGGCAGAACGGTCTTAACGAGAAGTTTGTATTGGTTTCAACATGAACCGTGTTGGTTCGTGCGAAAAAAGAACGCTCCATGGTATGGAAAAGCGGGCCAGAATTCAACGGTCTGGGACTCGCCATCGCCCAAATTCATCATGGGCGGTTCCAAAGAAGAAAAGTGCGATCACCCAACTCAGAAGCCGTTGGAACTGATGCGGCGCCCAATCTTGAACCACACCAAGCGCGGCGAATCGGCTTACGATCCGTTTCTCGGTTCGGGAACGACGATGATGGCGGCCGAGGTTACCGGGCGAGTCTGTTACGGCATCGACATCGATCCGAAGTACACGGATGTGGCGGTTGTCAGGTGGCAGCAGTTCACCGGGCGGGAAGCAACGCTCGAAGGCGGCGGTCGGACGTTCGATCAGATCAAGGCCGAAAGGCTGGGAGTCGCAGCATGAATGGAACGATGCCGCCGCGAGATCGCGGAAATCGAGTCGCTGATTGTTTCCGGGCACACCGACATGGAGGGATTATGCCTGGCGCTTACGGACTGGAATGCCGAACTTCGTTTACTCGAAAAGGAGTAGTGAACTATGGCGCGGCCTAGAGTGAAGATTGACGTCGCTGAACTCGAAAAGCTCTACGGGATGCAGTGCACGGATGAAGAGGTCGCGGCTTTTGTCGGTGTCAGCACACGCACACTTGCTCGCCGGAAGGAAGTTAGTAAGTTCGCCGAAGTCATCGACCGCGCGAAAGCCAGGGGCAGAGTGTCCGTGCGACGGGCCTTATTTCGTCTCGCGGCCGCTGGCAACATTGCTGCCGCCATTTTCCTGGCGAAGAACCTACTTGGCTACAAAGACATCGTAAGCAACGAACATAGCGGACCGGACGGCACTCCGATCCAGTTTGCAAACAAGCCAGACTACTCTCAACTATCCAATGAAGAACTCGAACAGCTACGCAAAATTGCTACAAAGACCCGGCCTCCTGATCGAGATTGACTCGGAACGGGCGACCCGCAGTCTGCGTGAGTTCGTCCGGCAGGCGTGGATCATTGTCGAGCCGTCTACCCCATTCGTTCCGGGGTTCCACATCGATGCGATCATCGAGCACCTCGAAGCGGTCACCCGTGGCCAGATTCGCAATCTCCTGATCAACGTCCCGCCCCGCCACATGAAGAGCCTGCTTGTCTCCGTGTTCTGGCCGGCCTGGGAGTGGATCGCTCACCCAGAACGCCGCTGGCTTTATAGCAGCTACGCAGCCTCGCTCAGTATTCGCGATTCCGTGAAATTTCGCCGCCTAATCGAGTCGCCTTGGTATCAATCACGCTGGGGCGATCGCTTTTCCCTCACCAGCGACCAAAACACAAAAGTCCGGGTCGATAACAGCCGATCGGGCTACCGGATTGCGACATCCGTGGGTGGTTCCGCCACTGGCGAAGGTGGCGACCGAATCGTTTGCGACGATCCGCACAATGTCCAGGAAGTCGAATCGGATTCCGTTCGTAAAGGGACGCTCGATTGGTGGGACGTCGTTATGTCCACGCGGGTGAACGATCCAAAAACCAGCGCCATGGTGGTGGTCATGCAGCGCTGCCATCAGCAGGATTTGAGCGGCCATCTACTGGAGCAAGGCGGCTTTGAACACTTGTGCTTGCCGGCTGAGTACGAAGGTGCGACACGCAAGACGTCGATTGGATTCTCCGATCCCCGCAAAGAGATGGGTGAGCTGCTCTGGAAGGAGCGGTACGGCACGCCGGAGATCGAGGACCTGAAGCGCAGACTCGGCAGCTACGCCGCGGCCGGGCAGTTGCAGCAGCGTCCCTCGCCGCTCGGTGGCGGAATATTCAAGCGGCACTGGTGGCGCTACTGGCAACCGCCCGGAGCCAATCTTCCGCCTGTCGTCGTCCAGCTTCCTGATGGGACCTACCAATCGATTCACGCCGTAAACCGGCCGATGCGGGGTGTTGAACAGATCCAGTCCTGGGATTGCGCCTTCAAAGATTTGGAGACTTCAGACTTCGTCGTCGGCCAGGTCTGGGGACGGGTAGGCGCGGACTACTTCCTCGGCGACCAGGTTC
>Ga0210401_10004335_pt1 | contig 14837 bp, 10 predicted proteins | sample IncBWH32MmetaG_FD_150866 | JGI IMG/M metagenome (GOLD analysis project Ga0210401, IMG submission 150866) | Forest soil microbial communities from Barre Woods Harvard Forest LTER site, Petersham, Massachusetts, United States - Inc-BW-H-32-M | ecosystem: Environmental > Terrestrial > Soil >... | reverse complement strand
ATGAGCATTACTTATCTTGAGGCCATCCGCGAAGCGCAGGCGAAGCTTTTGCGCGATGACAAACGCGTTTTCATTTACGGGCAGGATGTGGGCGGAAGCTTCGGCGGCGCGTTCAAGGCCACCAAGGGTCTGGCGAAAGAATTTCCGGGACGGATTTTAAACGCGCCGATTAGCGAGGACGCCATAGTTGGCACTGCCATCGGCGCCGCGCTTGAAGGTATGCGCCCAATTGTGGAAATGCAGTTCGCCGATTTTTCCAGCATCGCTCTGAATCAAATTCTCAACAACGCCGGGACGCATTACTGGCGCACTAATATTCCGGTTCCAATCACGGTGCGGTTGCCCTCCGGCGGCACCAAGGGGAGCGGGCCGTTTCATTCGCAATCGATGGAATCCCTTTATGCGCACTATCCGGGATTGATCGTGATGACACCGGCGACGGTGGAAGATGCGTACACCATGCTAATCGACGCGGTCGCGATTGATGACCCGGTGGTTTACTGCGAGCACAAATATCTTTACTACCATCTCAAGGCCGACAGTTTGCCGAACGACGGAATGCCAGTTGGCAGAGCTCGAATCGCGCGGACCGGACGCGACCTAACAATCGTTAGCTATAGCGCGATGTTGCACGAATCTTTAAGCGCGGCCGAGGAGATCGCGAAAGAGGGATTCGAAATCGAAGTAGTCGATCTGCGCACGGTGAAACCACTCGATACCGCGACTGTGCTGGCCTCGGTCGCCAGAACCGGCCGGCTCTTGGCGGTCGGCGAATCTTTCCCCTGGGGTGGCGTGACCGCCGAAGTCATTGCGCGCGTCTCCACCGAAGGTTTCCATTTGCTCGATGCCGCGCCTGCGCGGGTTAACGCCAAGGATACTCCCATTCCTTACCATCCAAATCTTTGGTCGACGCACCGGCCGAGCAGCAAAGTGATTGCCGCGAAAGCGCGGCAACTCTTACGCGAATGAAATCAGAAGCAATGTTTTCCTGACTACCATGCCCCAAGTTCCCATCATCATGCCACAGCTCGGCGAATCGATCGCCGAGGCGACGATTGTCTCGATCAACGTGAAGCCGGGCGAAAAAGTCGCCGCCGATCAGGAAATCATCGAAGTCGAAACCAACAAGGCGGTGATGGGCGTGACGACACCGTGCGCAGGCGAGATCGCCAAGATCGACGCCCAGGTCAAGGAAACGTATCCGATCGGCGCGGTGCTCGGTTACATCGAAGCGAGCGAAAAAGATGCTGCCCGCTTCGCCAGGCAAGCACCGCCGCCTGAAGTACAGCGCGAAATGACCGAGGAAATTCCGGGACGGAACGAAGAAACAGCAAAAGCCGAAAAAACCAAGAGCAATGGCGCCAGAGCTAAAGTTCCGACGGACGGATTGCCCGTTCCCGCTGCCGCAAAAGGGGCAGGATTTTTGTCGCCGCGCGTTCGTACCCGAATGGCGGAGTTGCAATTAACCAACGCGGATCTCGCTGGTATTGCAGGAACAGGCAGCGGCAATCGCGTCACGATTAAGGATTTGGAGAATTATTTCCGCCAGATGGAATCGCAGACCACGAGCGATGCCTCCGCCATCCGCACGGGAGTCGCGGATGCGATGCGACGCAGCTGGTCCCGGCCACTGGCGACGATCGGGTCGTCGGTGAATCTCGATCCTGTCCTAACGGACCGTAGACAGCGCGACCCAAAGCCTGGTCCGGCGCTTTATGCCTTGCGCGCACTCGCGCTGGCGCTTGCGGAAAGTCCCGCAGCGGCCGCGAAACTGGTCGGCGCCCGCGTCTTGCAATCGAACGCGATCGACATCGGGCTCGCAATTGAAGCGCAGGATGGAATCATTGTGCCAATCATCCGCAATGCCGATAAAACGTCGCTCGCTGATCTAACGACGAAGTACGAAGAATTAGTTTCGCTCGGGCGCGCTCGTCGCATTTCCCCAGAGATGCAGAGCGGCGGAATCGCAGCGGTCTCGAACTTCGGCACCTTCGGAGTTGAGTGGGGGACGCCGATCCCCCTGCCCGATCAGACCATGATTCTTGGTCTTGGCGTCGGCAAAAAAACACCGCGCTGGGATGAATCGAAATCGGAATTCGTTCCAATAACGGAGGCGCAAATCACGCTCAGTTTCGATCATCGCAGCCTTGATGGCGGCGGCGCGGGGCGCTTATTGAAGCGCGTGATCGAGCTGCTGGAAGAGCCCACGAAGCTGTGATTCCCCTCCGGGTAGCGCACGCGTCTCGCGTGTTGGCGATCGCGTCCTCGCGATCGCGGACTTTCTGAAAAGATTGTTTCGGCGAGACGCCGAAACCAACACGCGAGACGCGTGCGCTACCCGGATTATTTGCGACGCGTCGCGAACAATTTGCACCGACAGCCAAGCCGACGACAATTAAGGTAATAGCGAAGACTAATATGTACGAGAACACCGAATTCAGCACCAGTCGCGACATTGAAACGATTCTAATCCCGATGGGGACCAAGATCACAATCCCGGCCGGAACGCCCGGCGTGATCACGCAATCGTTGGGCGGGAGTTACACCATCGCGACGAACTTCGGTTTGTCCCGCGTCGCGGAAAAAGATGGCGATGCTCTTGGATTAGAGAAGAGCGAATCGCAGCCAACAGCATCCCCGAACGGAGCGAAAGATGGCGAGGTTTCCGAAGATGATGTTTGGAATCAATTGCGCCAATGTTATGACCCGGAAATTCCGGTGAACATTGTCGATCTGGGATTGGTTTACGATTGTAAGCTGACAAAGAAAGAGGACGGCAGCACGCGTGTGGATGTGAAGATGACATTGACTGCGCCGGGTTGCGGAATGGGACCGGCCATCGCCCACGACGCCCAAAGCAAGATTTTGACGATCGATGGCGTGGACGAAGCCGACGTCCAGCTGGTCTGGGACCCACCGTGGAACCAAAACATGATCAGCGAAGCGGGCCGGATGAAGCTCGGGATGATCTAAGGGAAGATCTTCCTACCGCGTCGCGCCTTCTGGGGAAGTCCGTCATCCCGAGGGCAAGCGAGGGACCTCACACCAGGTAATGGATCACACAAAACAGTTAGCGTGATCGTCGACCGCTCGTGAGGTCCCTCACCGTCTGCGCGGTTCGGGATGACAGACGCGGAAGCTTCAAGTTGAACGCTGATTGTTGATCAGATCTCGACAGCCACGATGAAATTTGCTGAATCAATTGACACCGACTCTGCCGATCCTATAATCCTGCTCCCGCGTTCGAAAAAAATTCGCAATTTTCATCATGCCTTCCACTGAAATCATTTTGACTGACAATGTCCCTGGCCTCGGAGCGGAAGCGGACATCGTGAAAGTGCGTCGCGGTTATGCCAGAAATTATCTTTTGCCGCACGGCAAGGCCCATGAGGTGACGCCGGCGAGCCTGCGCCAGCTGGAGAATTTGAAAAAGAAACGGGCCGAACGCGAAGCCCGCGAGTTGAATGAGGCGGAGGAGCTGGCGCGACGGATCAATAAATTGCGCGTGACGTTTAAACTCGAAACTGGCGAGACCGGCAAAGCGTTCGGTTCGATTACGGCGCAGGATATCGTGACGCGATTGAAGAATGAGATCGGCGACGAAATCGATCGTCATAAGATTCATCTCGAACATCCGGTCAAGACCACCGGTGAACACGAAGTAGCCATCAAGTTGCACCACGACGTGACCGTGAATTTTAAATTTGAAGTAAAATCAGCGCATGAGGAGCAGGCCAAAGCGGTGGAACCGGCCGAATCGGCCGAGTCTGCTCCGAAACGAGGATTATTCCGAAGACGCAAATAAATGCCGAGCTCTCAGGGAAGTAGTCCTGAGAAGCCTCGTAAGACAGCGGGAAATGGCGCTGACCGAGGCTTGGCGCAGCAGAGTGGCGGGAGAGTTTTTCAGAGCTCGCCCACAGGTTCGGCACAGGATATTCACCGCGCGCCACCTCATAGCGTCGAAGCCGAGCAGGGGGTGCTCGGTTCGATGTTGATCGCGCCGCAGGACGTCATCCCGGAATGCGTCGAAAAAATCAAAGAGGAATACTTTTACGTTCCGGCGCATCAAACGGTGTTTCACGTTCTGGTGCAACAATGGAGCGCAGGCCAGGCGATCGATCTCATTACTTTTACCCAAACGTTGCGCGACCAAAATGTCCTGGAAACAATCGGGGGCGCCTCGTTCGTGACCAGTCTGTTCACCTTTGTCCCGACGGCGGCGAATATCGACTACTACCTCGAGATCGTTCGGGACAAATATGTTCTCCGCCAGATCATCGTCACGTGCACCGAAGGCGTGCGTCGCGCGTACGAGGAACAAGGCGAAGTGGGGCCACTTCTAGATGAGGTAGAACACAATATTTTCAAGGTCGGCGACGATCGTTTCAGAGGCCAGCTCCTGACCATGAAGGAACAAGTGATGGGTGCACTCGAATCCATCGAAAAACTTTGGGAGCGGCGTGGTGGAATTACCGGGCTCTCGACGGGCTTCATCGAACTGGATCGACTCACCAGCGGATTGCACGCCGCCGAGATGATTGTCATTGCCGGACGGCCGAGCATGGGCAAAACCGCGCTCGCCATGAACATGGCTGAACATGTCGCGGTAAATCAAAAAAAACCGGTCGCAGTCTTCAGTCTGGAGATGAGCAGCCAGCAGCTTGTTCAACGCATGCTCTGCTCCCGCGCGCGCGTCAATTTGCAGCGGGTGCGCGATGGCTTTCTCGGTGAACGCGACTTTCCCAGTCTGACCGCCGCCGCTTCGAAACTGGCGGAAGCAAAAATTTTTATCGATGACAGTCCATCGCTGGAAATTCTGGAGTTGAGAGCCAAGGCGCGTCGGCTGAAAGCGCAGCAAGACATCGAGTTGGTCCTGATTGATTACTTACAGCTCCTGCGATCGGCCACGCGCCGGGCCAAGGAAAACCGGCAGCTCGAGATTTCCGAAATCTCCGCCGGACTAAAAGCGCTGGCAAAGGAACTGAACATTCCCGTCATCGTCGTCGCCCAATTGAATCGGCAACCGGAAGCGCGTTCCGGAGGAAAACCGCGACTGAGCGATTTGCGCGAGTCCGGATCGATTGAGCAGGACGCCGATTTGGTGGGCTTGTTGGTGCGTCCTGAGATTTACGAAGAGGACGAGGAGGCGCGGGCGGAGAAGGAGGGCGAAGCGGAACTGATCATTGCCAAACAACGCAACGGACCGGTTGGAGAAATTCCCCTCACCTTTTTGAAAGAATTTACCCGGTTCGAAGATCGCGCGCGCAATGTGAAGGAACCGGAGGAAGCGTTTTGAGCTCGTTGCATTGTTAAATCGTTAAATCGGCAATGAGCCCTCCGGTTTAACTATTTAGCGAATCACGTTAGTTGAGCGATGCAGCTTAGCAGACTGTTGAAGACCTGCTCTCACCTCAATCCTCTCGTCTGCCCTCATTGCTCCCGCATTCGGGGGGTGCGTCTCTCCCAGCGGGAGAGAATGGGAGGGAACTGCCGCCGCGCGCGTCGCTGTAATTAGTGCGGTTCCTTCTCCCTCGGGGAGAAGGCGAGGATGAGGGCTTTTCAACAATCTGTTAGATCGATCGGGAGGCTGGCAAGGCTGTTATTAATTGCCGCGCCTCCGCTGTTAATCGGTTTTCTCATATTCAGGGATTGGTGTGGACACCCCATTCTGGGATGAATGGGATGGGACGGCCCCGCTTTTTGAGAAAATGGCGGCCGGCACTCTTGGATTCGCCGACTTTTTCGCGCAGCACAATGAACATCGAATTCTTTGTCCGTGACTGATCTTCTTCGGACTTGGGCGCCTGACACATTGGAACATCCGAGCCGAACTGTTTGTGATTTGGTTCCTCGCGCTCATCTGCCTTTTCAATATCTGGCAAATGACACGGCGGAGTGGCTGGAAGGACTCCACTCGTAGCTTTTGGATCTTGTTTTCCTCAGTGTACCTCTTTTTAGCCCACTTAATCACGATAACTTTCTTTGGGGCTTCCAAATTGGATTCGTTCTTCCTCTCGCCTGTGTGACAGCGTGCATCTGGGTTGCAACCTACGTGCGGCATCCTCTCAATTTCCTGTTCTCAATCATCCTGTGCACCATCTGCACGTTTTCGATCGCGAGCGGCTTAACCAGTTGGTTGCTGACCACGCCCCTCTTGATGCTGGCGCAAGCGCGATCAACATCGTTCAACAAATGGTGGCCAAGCTTCCTATCGAATCTGCCGGTTTGGCCGGTGTTTCGCTTGAGGTCCCACGCGAACCCAGATTAAGGGCCACGTGGGACCCTTCCGCGCTGCCCTCCAGATGGGGGCGAATCCTTCCCGAAGATCGTCTTCCTGAAGGACAACAGTGTCTATTGAAGGCGTGGTCATACGAGGCCGAAGCCCATCGGGCCGCCTTGAGGGCAGCGCAACCGCAACGCGCTAGTTTCGGGTTCGGGAGCGTGATGGTCTTATTTAACCAATCACGACAGTGACCTCGCGGCATCGACGACATGCTGCGCGTCGATTCCAAATTCTTTCATCACTTCCGCTCCCGGCGCGCTCAGGCCGAAGCGGTGCAGGCCGACCACCTTCCCATCGAGACCGACATATTGATACCAGATATCGGGGACGCCGGCTTCGATCGCGACGCGTTTTCGACACTTATTCGGCAGGATTTCTTCGCGATATTCGTCCGATTCGTGGTTGAAACGTTCCGTGCATGGCATCGAAACAACTCTCACACTCTCGCCCAGTTCTTTGGCAGCGGCGAGCGCATGCTGTAGTTCGCTGCCACATGACAGAATGATCAATTCCAACGGCGCGCTCTCGCGTTTGGCGATGTAGCCTCCGCGCCGCACACCTTCCCGTCGCAGTTTCACATCGATCTCATTCAAAATCGGAACGACCTGCCGAGTTAATGCAATGAACGTAGGGCCTTCAGTTCGTTCCATCGCGGCAACAAATGCTCCGGCCGTCTCCTCCGGATCGGCCGGCCGAATGACATCGATGTTCGGCATCACCCGAACGGAGGTGATGGTTTCGACCGGTTCATGAGTCGGGCCGTCTTCACCAACGCCGATGGAGTCGTGCGTGAAAATGTAGGTATTGGGCAGCTTCGCCAGTGCTGCCAACCGAATTGAGGCGCGGCAATAATCGGTGAAAACGGTAAAGGTTGCACCCGAGGCACGAAACAGTCCGTGATAAGAAATTCCATTCAGAATTGCGCACATGCCGTGCTCGCGAATTCCGAATCGGATGTTGCGGCCCTTTGGATTGTCGCGGGTGAAATCTTCGCCGCCCTTGATGTAGTTCAGGGTCGAGCCGTGAAGATCGGCGCTCCCGCTCATGAGCAGCGGCATCGCCTGCGCGATCGGCTGCAAGGCTTCACTGCCGGCTTTACGCGTCGCCAGCTTCGCGTCCTTCGGGAATTCAGGAATTTTCGCTAAGAGATCGCGCGGCACTTTTCGCTCGACCCCATTGTCGAGCATTTCTGCCAACTCAGGATTTTTATCACGCCACTCGTTGTAAATTTTTTCCCACCGCTCGTAATCCGCGAGCAGCTTCTTCTTGTGCTCGGCAAAGTAGGCGTAAGTCTCCTTCGAAACGAAATAATGTTCGTCGGGCAGGCCAAGCCCTTTGCGGGCGGCATCGACGAATTTGGCCCCGGCTTCTCCATGCGCTTTGTAAGTCCCTGCAACCTCGGGAATTCCTTTCCCGATCAAGCTGTGCGAGATGATGAACTTCGGGCGGCCGTTGTTGTTCTCTTTCGCATTGTTGAGCGCGTCGAGAAACGCCTGCATGTCTTCCTCGTTGATTTCCTGAACGTCGAAGCCGTAAGCCTTAAAACGGGCGCCGGTGTCTTCGCTCTGAGTTGCGGTTGCCGGCGCGTCAAGCGTCACCGTGTTGCTATCGTAAATCAGAATCAGATTATCGAGACCGAAGTGCCCCGCGAAAGCACTTGCCTCCGAAGCCACGCCTTCTTGCATGCAACCGTCACCCGCCAGACAAATCACGTGCTGATCGAAAATCCGGTGGTCGGCGGTGTTGAAACGTGCCGCCGCCATTTTGCACGCCACTGCGATACCAACCGCGTTACCGACACCCTGCCCGAGTGGACCGGTCGTGCATTCGACGCCCGGCGTATCTCCAAATTCCGGATGGCCCGGCGTCCTGGAATGCAATTGCCGGAAACGTTTAATTTCCGACATTGGCAAGTCGTAGCCGCTCATGTGTAGCCAGGCGTAAAGAAACATCGAGCCATGACCAGCCGAGAGAACGAAATAGTCGCGCCCGATCCAGCGCGGCTTTTCGGGGTTATGGTTGAGTGCGTAACCGTAAAGGACCGCGCCTATTTCTGCGCAACCCAGCGGCAGACCAAGATGACCGGATTGCGACGCCTGGACTGCATCCATGCAAAGACCGCGGGCTTCGGTCGCCGCACGCGAGAGAGCTTCAAAATTCATTTCCATAGCGTCTTATAATCGCAGCGCGCCTCCCGACAAAACGTTTTTGGCATCTTGCATTCGTGACCAAATCGCCGGTCATTGGCTGAGGTGAATCGGTCTGCATTGCTCCACATCGTCGAGCGTCTCGAGGGGTTGCTCGGAAAACTGCCGGCGGCAATCCAAAAACCGGTATTGCATGAATTAACGCCGTTGAAGGAACTTTTTTTGCAGCAACGCCCCCCGCGTCTCCTCCTCTCCGGGGCGGGGCGCTGGCCCATGCCCCAAGTCGTGAACCTTCTTTTTAACGGTGTCGCGGTTGAAGATTCCAGCCAGGTCGTCTTCGAGATTTTTCGTTGGCAGGACATTGAGATCAAAGATCGCGGCACGATTTCTGTGCTCGATGCCCGCGGCGCCGATGATAAAGCGGAAAAGACGATTCGCCGAGAACTCGAACGCGAATCAGCGGACGCGATCATCATCCTGAGCGACGCCTCCGAAGGCCGCACCAAGGTGAAACGAAGCGCCGAAAACGGCATTGAATGCGTGCATTGGAACGATGCCGTGCGCAAAGAAGCCGGCATTGTAGCAATTCACCTCGAGCCGACTCCAAATGCCGGCCACAATGGGGAACCGGTCAGGATGGATTGGTCGGAAAGAATCCAGCCCCAACTACACGGTCGCGTCTGGGGCGGGTTTGAATTTTCCGGCGAATCAGGACACGCCTTGGCCGACCGGGCAGCGTCACATCAGTTCGTTTCCGTTCTGGGGAAAAAATTGCCGAATGAGTGCCGAGTCGAAATTGTACGCATTTCGGGCGACCGCGAAGCCCAACGCGAGATCGCAAACATTCTCATCAAATCGACGAGCGCAATTTGCACCGCGGTCGGCGCGCAACCGATCCCTCTCGCCGACCTCCCTGTCCTCACCACCCTGCAATTGGTGATGGTCTCCGGGATCATGTATCTGAGCGGGCGCGAGCGAAGTTTGCGCGCGGCCACCGAATTCGTCGGCGCGCTCGGGGCCAACGTCGGGGCCGGAATGCTCCTGCGCGAGGGTGCCCGCGCGCTTCTTAAATTTTTCCCCGGTTGGGGAAATGTGGTTTGTGGCATGGTGGCAGGTGCGGGCACTTACGCGATCGGACACGCAGCATCCGCTTATTTTCTGGAAGGAGTGACGCTGGGTGAAGCGCGTCGCACTTATTTGAAGGGGCGGAAACGCCGAAAGTCATCGATCCCGCAGCTCAAATGAGGATTAGAGAACTGAATTCCGGTGGGGTGAATAACTTGTGTACAAATGCGCAATGCTCTTCGCACTTTGTTCACAGCTTTTTGTGAACAGCAGGCGCGCTCCCAGCCTTTCTGGCTGATCGGTGGATGAATCTTTCACAGATTCGCGTAGCGCTCGACGACGCGGGCGTGCGACCGGCGAAAAAACTGGGACAGAATTTCCTGCACGATCAAAACCTGGCGCGCTGGATTGTCGAGCAGGCCCGGATCAGTCGGGACGATTTTGTCCTGGAAATTGGGCCGGGGCTTGGCGCCCTGACCAGCGAGATTCTGAAGCGCGGCGCGCGTCTGCTGGCGTTGGAGAAAGATGCGCGGCTGGCGAAATTTTTGCGCGAAAAATTTCGCGACCCGCGATTCGAACTGCACCACGGCGATGCGCTCGATTTCGACGGGCGGATTCTATTCGCCGAACGCAACGTCAAATTGATTGGGAACCTTCCGTATTACATTGCGAGCCAGCTGCTCTGTCGCTTCGTGGATTTTCCAAATTGTATCTCATTAGCATTGTTCATGTTACAAGATGAGATGGCGCGACGTCTCTCGGCGAAGCCGGGAAGCGCCGATTACGGCGCGCTCACGTTGCGACTCCAACTTCATCACCACGTTGAGTATTTGCGAAAGATTCCGCGCACAGTTTTTATCCCCCGGCCCGAAGTCGCTTCGGCAATTGTTCGCTTTACTCCGCACAACGAAAAACGAATCGGAATTTTCGATCCCGCAGTATTTCGCGAGATTGTGAAACACGGCTTCTCGCAACGGCGAAAGCAATTGCGAAAACTACTCGCCAGTCATGTCGGCGATTGGGAATGCATCTCAAAAAAAATTGCTGCTCCACTAACGGCGCGCGCAGAAGAACTTTCGCTTAAGCAATGGATCGCGCTGGCCAACCACATCGCTCCGCGCGATGAAAAAATTGCGGCCCGGGCGTCAGCTGAACGCTTTCCGGTAGTGGACGAAAACGATCGGCAAATTGGCACCTCCTGTCGCCTGGAAGTCCATGAGAATAACTTTCGTCATCGTGCCGTTCATATCCTCATTTTCAATCATTCCGAGGAGATCCTGTTGCAAAAGCGTTCACCTTGGAAAGACCGGCATCCTCTGCTCTGGGATTCGAGCGCGGCGGGTCATGTAGAAGCTAACGAAGACTATGACGAGGCCGCCGCGCGCGAACTCATGGAAGAACTTGGAGTGAGCGCAAGACTGGAGCGCATTGGTAAGCTGCCGGCGTCGGAAAAAACCGGCCAGGAATTCATTATGGTTTATCGCGGCAAATACAATGGGCCATTCAGCTTTCCGTGCGAAGAGATCAGCGCAGTCGAGTTTTTTCCGGCTGAAATTGTGGAGCGATGGGTGCAAAACAAGCCCGAAGATTTTGCGCCAGGATTCATCGAGTGTTGGCATTTATTCAATGGCCTTTCGCCTTCAGCCAGTTCGTTGTAGTTGCCGCTGTCTCAGCGTCAGAAACTAGAGGCTCTGCCGCCGTCGACGGCGGCAGCTACAGACTGACGCGCAGGCACTCCTCGAAAATCATTTCAATCCGACCAATTCCGGCTCGGGCAGATTCCAGCTCCGCCATTTTGACAAATAATCCGCCTTCGTGAGCAACGCGTAGCAGGGATGCTGGGGCGCGCGCAACCACGCGACTAGCCGCACCAAGTCCGGCTCCGCCATTGTCGTGCAACCAGTGGTTGGCCGATTTAGTCCACGACGAATGTGAAAGAAGATCGCACTGCCATCGCCGGGCACGGGCGGATCAGAATTGTGCCGAATCTCGACCAGCCAGCGATAAGCGAAATCGCCACCGCGCATTTTTTCATGGCTATAATTGTCGGGCGGATTACGCGGATCGATCACAACATGGCGGTTGTAACTGGGAGAACGCGGATCATCGCTCCAGACATCAGCGTTGGTCACCTGATGAAATGGATAATTTGCTCCCGGCGGCAATGCTGAATCGTAGGTAAAGACCTCGCCGATGCGAAAAATGCCGGCGGGTGCCCGACCATCACGCTCGTGTTTTCGCAAACCCGGCTCGTCCTGACCGGCGATCCCACTTCCCCAGGCCAGACCGTTTTTTCCGAACAATACCGGCACTGGCCCAGCCTGCGCTCGCCATTTGTCTCCGCCCTTTTCCAGCAAATACAAACGGCCATGCACGGAATTCCAGTCCGGCGCGAGAGCGACGATGAGCTGCGTGCATTCATTCGGGAGCGCGGCGGCATGAGCGTTGCTCGCAACTAGCCACGCCATCAGCGAAATGAGGAATCGTCCGTAATTCACGCTTAACCTAGACCCTGATCAGGCCAAAACTGCAACGCGTTTCCTCAATGAAACAACGAATGATCATCTGTGGGGCGCTCGTCGCCCTGATTTTCGCTGCGCATGCTCCGGCGTTACGAGCGACGTTTGTTTGGGATGATACCGCGCTGGTTCTGCGCGATCCTCTCATCCGCAGTTGGCGGCTGATCCCGGAAGGCTTTCAACGTTCTCTGTTTGTCGATGCGACCCCGTCGAATTTTTATCGTCCCGTTCAACGGCTGAGCTATACGCTGGAATATTGGGCGTTCGCCTTTCGTTCCGCGCCTTATCATTTGACCAACATCCTGCTTCATGCCGCGACCGCGATCGCCTTGTTTATTTTTGCGCTCGCGTTTTTGAGGCTCTATCAAGTTGATGAACGAAAAAGCTTGGGTGTTGCGGCCATCGCCTCGCTGGCGTGGGCATTGCATCCGCTCCATTCCGGAGTCGTTGACTATGTAGCGGGCCGGGCTGATTCGCTCGCGGCTCTTTTTGGTTTCACAGCATTATATTTTACAGTTCGGGCACTTGATCGGGAATCCGCTTGGAAGTTCTACGCTGTCACCGGATTTGCGCTTCTGGCCAGCGCGCTAAGCAAAGAGAGCGGGCTCATTTTTTCCGCGTTGGCGATCACTTGCATTCTTCTGAGGAAGAACTGGAAAGGGATTGTGCCGATTGGAGTGGCGATCGCCTTTGTTCTCACCATCTACGCGACCCTGCGCAATCAGGTGCCGCCGGTGGATGTGCCCCGGCTTTCGCCGCCGGCGCCGGCGTTGGTCCGTCCAATTATCGCGGCCCGCGCGCTGGCGGAGTACGCCGGTCTTTTGATAGCGCCAGCGAATTTGCACATGGATCGCGATGTGGAGAATCATCCTTGGGGATTTAATCCTGCTAGTCTCACGGCCGGCGCCTGGCGGGAGTTAGAAACGCTGGCAGGACTTATCGTCTTCGGTGTGCTGCTGTGGTGGGCGGGTCGCGCACACAAACGTCAACCGGCAATCTTCGCGCTTCTTCTCTGCGCCGGGATTTCGTATTTGCCGGTATGCGGTCTTTTTTCCTTGAACGCAAACATTGCGGAACACTGGGTCTACGTCCCGTTAGCCTTTATTCTTCTCGCCGCTGCACTGCAAGTCGCGTTAATCGTCCGAACTCGGACCACTTTTTTCTCGGCCATGACGTTCGCGGCTCTCTGGATCGTTTTTCTTGGGGTGCGAACATTTTACCGCGCACAAGATTGGCAGGACCCGCGAACGTTTTTCACACGCACAATCGCCGCCGGGGGCGATTCCGCTCGGATGTTGATTAATCTGGGAGGGCTTGAGTTATCGGACGGTCATCTCGAACCAGCGGACATTTTTTTGCAACGCGCACTCGCGAAAAATCCCGAGCAGCCGTTCGCTTTGCTCAATCTTGCCGCTGTCGCCTTGAAACGAAATGATCTGCCGACCGCCCGAGATTTTCTCAAACGAGCGCAGAGAAATCCGTTAAGTCTGGCGCAAGCGGAAGAGATGCTGGCGCTGGTGCAACAAAAAGAAAAGGGTCAGATCGATTTGTCGCGTTTGCACATGGCTTCGCGAAAAGATCCGCCATCGTGGTCGATCATGCGGCGTTATCTTGCCGCCTTGTCGATCACCGGGCAGACAAAAAAAGCAGTGGTGGAATTGCAAACCTTGCTCAAGACAGAGTGGTATCGGGCGGAGTCGTGGCAACTGCTCAGCGAATATCTAACGCGTCTTGGACAGGCCGACGAAGCTGCTAAAGCGTTGGCCCAGGCACGCGCCTTCGACGTTCACTTAAACAATCACTGATCGCATCAGCTTTCGACCTTCGATGTTCCGTATTCAATGGTCAGTGTTCGATGTTCCCTGCCGTTCTATTTTAATTCCGTCTCCGCAACCGGGAAAGAAGAATAAGAATAGGATTACAATTAGGAATAAGAAGGATTCGTAGTCGACCTGCAATCACCGGCGCCTTCGATCGCATCGGTATCGGCTGGCAGATATTGTGCGCCCCAAAACCAAAGCGCACCGGCCACGATCATCAGAACCGCCACGCCCCACAGGGCGACATTCATGTTCCAGCGATCACGCACTACACCAATTAAAGGTGGTGAGGTCGCATCGCCCAGGAGGTGAATGATAAAAATATTCAGTGCGAATGCGCTCGCCCGCACCGTGGGCGGGGTCACATTGGCCAACGCGGTGTTGGACGGACCGGTATTAAAGAAAAGGAAAAAGACCGCAATAAAGATCATCAGCCAGGCCATCGGGAAACGAACGTAAATCACGGCGATGGTCGCCGGAACGCAAAGCAACATTCCCATTCCGGAAACGAGAAAGTAAGAGCTGGGAAAACGCTCCCGCAGTTTGTCGCCAGCCCAGCCGCCGAACAACGTGGCCAGCAAGCCAGCTCCGGCCAAAATCGCGCCGAAAGTTAAATCAATATTTCCTAACAAGTTTTGGCTGGACGTAAACTCGGCGCGTCGATCTAGAAAAATGTAATCAGGCATCCAGGCGGAAAAGCCGCCGATGGCGAAAGTCATTACCGTCATCGCCGCTGTATTCAGAACATAGGAAGGAATGTGGAACAAATTTCTGTAATCGCGAAGGGTCGGCCGAATGCGATTGCTCGAGACAATTGTCGCCCGCGGCTCCCGCATAAAAAAACAGAACGCCGCGAGCAACAACCCCGGCGGAACGACCAAATAAAAAGCCCATCGCCAGCCCAGCAGGTCGGCAATCTTTCCGCCAAACGCGTAGCCCAACGCGCTTCCCACCGGGAGCGCCGCGTAAAACCAGGCCAGGACGCGCCCTCTTGTTTTGAGGG
>Ga0210401_10004333_pt1 | contig 14843 bp, 13 predicted proteins | sample IncBWH32MmetaG_FD_150866 | JGI IMG/M metagenome (GOLD analysis project Ga0210401, IMG submission 150866) | Forest soil microbial communities from Barre Woods Harvard Forest LTER site, Petersham, Massachusetts, United States - Inc-BW-H-32-M | ecosystem: Environmental > Terrestrial > Soil >... | reverse complement strand
TGAGCGGAGCTTCGGTTTGCACTACGGGCCGCTGCTGGACCGGTGGTGGAATCGCGTTGCTGGGCGGCGGTGCAGCCGATGTAACGACGGGGGCTGTGACGAGCAATTCGCTGATCTTGGTCTCCGTGGGAATTGACGGTGGTTGCTCGATCTGGACATCGTTCACAGCCGCGGAGGTGTTGGAAGAACTTAGCGGACGCGTCGGAGCCACGAAAAGCAACGGCTTGGGGGAAGCTGCCGGCGAGCTCAACCGCGCCGTCTCTTGGCTTGGTTGCTTTTCACTAGCACCCATAGTGGGCGCCGGTCGCGATGTAGTAGGCGGTGATGACTTTTCGCTTCGCGAAGGGTTCTCTGTGGTGACAATTTTTTTCTTGGGGTCGGACAATACCAGCGGATTTGTTGAGTTCGAGGCCCCTTCGCGTGCCGAGACTCCAGCCGGGATAGTCGGCAGGAGCAAGTGAACCTTTTCGGCCGCACTCGGCTTACCACTGCGATCGATTTCAAAACGTAATTCGATGTCATCACCGGACGGGGCAAAAGATATTGCACCTCGTCGTAGCTGACTCGGATCGAGATGGAGGGCTCTTTGATTGCTTCCGTCACTGATGTACAAGATCGCCGCGTCTGCACCTATTAAATCCCGGGAGTTTGGATTCCACGTCAGCGCGAGTGACCCTGGCTGCCGTTGGACATGCAGTCCTAGGGATGTGCTCGCCGTTTCCTGCGGATGGGACCGTCGGGATTGCCAATAATTGAAGCCCACGAGAGTAACCACTGCCGCAGCCACTATCGCCGCTGAGCCACGGATCAGCCAAATTCGGCGAGGGCCCCGGACCGATTCTAAAAATCGCAGCGATTGAACCGCCGAAGCTTTTTTGGGGTGCTGCTTCGCTGCCGGCGTCAGGCGGTCGTTGACCCTGACCGTTGCTGGAAGCATCGGTTCGGCGACCGGGAACGATAGCGGGCCAAGTGGCACCTCGAGATACGTGAACTCGGTTTGGATTTGTCCGTCCTCCCAAAAAAAGAACCCGGCCGTGCAAGCTCTGCTCGGTAGCGTCTTGACCAGCAGAAAAATTTTATCCGGTTCCGAAAAGTACCGCTGAATGAGATTGAGGTCATCGGACGACAAATAAAGATTGTCACGCTTGTGGCTGCGATAATATCCGACGACGGACAGACCGCGGGGGTCGGAGGAGCAACGCGCCAGCGCCGACTCGAATTTGAGGGCATCCTTTTCCGACAAGCGATAAAGTGGTCCACTTCGATAACTGCATGGGACAGGTACAAAATCCTCGATTAGAGTAATCGTCCGTTCTCCGTCAAGTTCCGTTCTGCCAAGGAGGATCCCGCCGACCTCCACTTCATCCGAGGGAATACCGTCCATGCCGCGAAGCACCTCTAATTGCAGGCGATCGACAGTCGCCAGATTCGAGTAGATTCGTATGCCTCTTTCTGGCTCCTCCCACAAGTAATAATCTGAAAGCTGGGATTTCAAGCTCAAGGGATGGCTAGGTCCGACCGATGGCCCCGCCGCCGTACTCATGAAAGGTCACCCGTTTCGTGTCGGGGTGTCAATCTGAGCCTTCCCCTCCACTTGGTCCAGAGCGAAGCCTTTGGATCAGAGCCATTGTAAGACTCCAAATCCTGAACGGTCTCGATTTCCGGTGTCACGGCCGCGGCAGGATCCGCCGGTTCTTCCGGATGGGGCGTGGTGCTCAAGTGTAGATCCACCGCGGAAGCTTGAACGTGGCGCGTTTCCACCCCCGATGAACCCTCGCCAAATGCCAGTGTCAGAGCGTTGTCGCACAGCCCATTTATGAGGCGTGGGATGCCGTGCGATGCATCGGCAATGAGACTTATGGCATCCGAAGAAAATGGCGGATGGTTACCGCCGGCTCTCAACCATCGATGCCGGATGTACTGAGCCACCTCTGGAGAAGCCAGGGGCGCGATGGACAGCCGCACTGCGATCCGCTGCTTGAGCTGACGGAGATCCTCACGGTTGAGAGCCTCATCCAGTTCGTTTTGCCCAATCAGCACGATCTGGAGGAACTTCTCGTCGGCCTCTTCGAAATTTCCCAACAGACGGATTTCTTCGAGCACTTCTCGGCTCAGCTTGTGTGCCTCATCGATGATCAGGGCTGAAACTCTTCCCTGTTCCCGCGCCTGGAGCAGCAGGTTTCGCAGCATCCATAGGCGCTGGGCTTTGCTGGAAGGAACGTTGTTCACGCCGAAATCGAGCAAGGCCATCTCCAGGAACTCAGCCGGCGTAAGAGTGGGATTCAGAATCACACTGGATTGCACCTGGCTAGCAGGGATGAACTGGAGGACCCGGGCAAGAAGCGTCGTCTTCCCCGTTCCCGCCTCGCCGGTCAGCACGATGAAGCCTTTGCGTTGCATTATGGCGTAAGTCAGACCGACCAAAGCCTCGCGATGCTGCACCGTTAGGAACAGAAACGACGGGTCCGGGGTCATATTGAACGGATTCCTGCGCAATCCAAAAGACCGGTTATACATGTTGGCAACTCACGAGGTTAGAGGTACGCGGACGCAAATCAACGGCCAAACCTGATGGTCTTGAAAGTACTAAGCAGTACAGAGGAAGAAGGCGAAGTCGAATCCTGAGACTTAGCAAAGCATCCCAAAGATGTGAAAAGTCTCCCGGTCCTGCGGTCGTTCCGGCAAGCTGCCCAATGGTGAGTCGTGAATCTTGTTAAGAAATATTAAGCCTAATAGATTCAGCCGATTAGAGGAGGTACAAGCCAAAAGTCCCCATAATTGGGTACGCCCAGAGCGGCCACCGGTGCGTCAACGTCCCGAGCCCTCATCCCGTAACGGTTGGCCGGGTAGGGCCGCGCGTGGGGCAAACCGCCAGCGATCTATCGCTTCCCACCACAGTAAGTGTTGCCACTCGACGATCGCGGTGCGGATCCATTCCCGCTTTCGCCACCAAGCCCCGCCGAATCTCATCGGGTCCTGCACCGCTGCGATCGACCAGTGGTAATTGGGAAGGAGGCGCGAAAAGATTGCCAGCGAGCGACGAGTGTGAAAGTCGTCTACGACCAGAAGAACGGAACGGATCAAATGCCCCTTCAGGCAGTTTCCGGCTTCGTATACCTCTTCAGCCGTAGTGTCCGCCGCTATCTTGCACACCCTTACTTGCCCGGGCAGGTTCGCCGCCGTCCTTGCGATGAAATCGCCGGCCCATTCGGCTTGGCTACGGCCGAAGAAGGTTCGATTCGATCGTGCATCGAGAAGCAGTTCACTGCCATAACCGTTAGCCAGCAGCCGCCGGCCCATCCAATACGATTCGTCCAGCGAATCGCCCTGGGTGATCAGAATCGCGTCGGATTTTTCGCGATTATCGACGACTAGGAAATTTCCGCCGTTACGAAACACCATCACCAGCAGACCTAGCCCTATCGCAGCTAGCGCTAAGGCGGCAACTACGGGAGGATGAATCTCTCGCATTACCGGATTATAAGGCGTCCGTACAGGTTCACCGGAGATGCGCCCACGTTGTTGGGTGGCGTAGCTAGGTAGGAATCGTTACTTGAGCTTCGTTTGAAGGACCACTCTGGCCTCCGCCCGAAACCGCTCTGACCGTGACACATTCACAGTCGCGGGGCGCTTACCCAGTGCAGCCAAAACATTCCACGGCGTCACACCTTCGCGCCGCACTTCCCCGGCCTTCTGTTTGCTATCTTTGCTGGCCGTCACTTTGGTCTCAACCGGCGCAATGGGCACGCGCTCTACATCCCAGCCAACCGCCATTGCGTTCTGCAACCGGACCCTTATCCGGACAAGCTGCGCATTCTCAAGGATCTTGAGCGATAGCGAGGTCACCTTGCCAATCGGAATCTGTTTCTGGCCGCCAGCCAGAACGCACCGCAGAGTACGCGCATCGGGGGTTTCCTTAGTTCTCGCACAAGTGACCGATTTCCCGGCCTCTTGAACGGCGATAACAACTCGCATCGCGCGCTCATTTGCGAGGTCCAGTTGCCTAGCCGGAATTTCTACTTCCCACTGCAACGCAAGAAGGTCTTTACCTGCTGGAGACTTCAGGTCAATTTCGATCGCGACGCACTCGCCTGGAGCCGCTGACGGAGAGGAGAGCTGCAGGCTCTGAGCAAAGAGGCGGGCGTCGGTACGCTGCCAACCACAGCGTCCCCGACACGAATAGGAGCAACCGCCCCATTCCGGGCTCTCCGGCGCGAGTTCGACTCAAGTCCATTCCGTCCACAATTGCGGACAGCGGCCGCCATCCACTGCCTCTAACAGCAACAGTCTTGGATAGCTTGGGGTTATGTGGATGTAGAAGACCGTCCCGCACGTCAACGAAACTCGATCCCGGAGCGTGCTATATGCTCGCCCGATGTGCTTAACTAATAACCGCGCCGGCCGGATGACGTGATAAAGGAACTGCAGCTTTTCCGGAAGCGCAATGAGGGAGCGGTCATTATGGCTCACTTGGCCGAATACGCCATCGAGCCACCATCCTGGATACTGGATGCACAGGTACTTCATCCACGCCAGCAAACGTCCGTCTAGCTGGCGCAGAGTCGCATGATTGTTCCTGTTCGCATGACCCGCCAAGAGGATCTCTTCGCGAATGGTTGTGGCAACGCAAATCGTGCGTTGGGTGACCGGCAACACCATACGCGCTTCGGATGGCACCCCGTCGAAAGTCCCACGGCTGCCAGGAGAGCCCTGATAGCGCACAGTGACCTCATCCGTTCTGAGGATGGCGCGCCGAGCGGTTATGATTTCCTGGTGGTCCAACGCCGCCGGTAGTTCCACGCGGCCAGCAGGGCGAAACCTATGCAGGCCGCGGTCGCACGATAGGACGGCTCGGGAACGGCGGCATCAGGCGTGACGGTTCCGGAGACGGCTGGCGCATGTCGGCGAGTTGATGCGCTTCGCTAATCACTAGCATATTTATCTGCTGCGAAGTTTCGTTCGATCTCGCCACATCTCGGACTTGAAATCGTGGCTTGCGGCACCAGTTGGGTGTCTTGAAACCAAGGCCGCCTTAAAAGAGGCCCCGAGAGGTGCAACTCGTCGGCGGACCTCCTCCACACTGGCCGGGACCGGACGTGCCCAAGGCTAAAGACCGCCTCCAGAGAACGAGAGGATATTGCTGAACGCAGCGACGGTAATGCCCGGCTGCCCGGCCGTGTACACATTGTTGCTGTCGGTATAGCTGATCAGCAGCACACCGTTGAAGTAGACGCGATGGGCGTTGCCCTGCGATTCCAGCCGCAGCCGCCGCGGCGCGACGCTCACATCCACGTTCGCCGATACTAGAAGCGGGAAATTCAACGACCCAGTGTCATCCACCCGATAGAGCCGCACTTGCCCACCGTATGCGATTGCCAGATAACCGCTGCCGTTCGTCGGCCCCTGTATCCGTGTCATCGCTCCCGGCCAACCGCTCGTTCCGGGATCGTGGTCGTAGGTGATTTCGGCAAACTGGTCCGGAGGCGCCAAGGGGTTCGCCACTTGCGCTGCACTGGTGCCCAACGAGTATGCCCCGTTATTCTTGCTCATGGCGGCCCACGATCCAGCCGTGTCCCACATCCCGTTCTCCGATAAGGGGGACTCGACCCCGGAGAACGTGCTACTGGCCGTCGTGCTCGTACTGCTCACCGTAAAGGCGATCACGTAATCATACGAGTTGGCGTTCCCCGCCGCGTCCTGACAGCGAACGTAATAGCTGTAATGGCTGCCGCTTACCAAGCCGGTCGCCAGCGTCGAGTGCGTCGTAGCCCCGGTGGTGCTGAACGTGTTCAGCATCGACCCGTATGCTACTCCAAGTGTCGTCGCATACCGGCAGGTCGCATTTTCATCCGTGACCAAGCTCAGCGTCGTCTGGCTCGTTCCAGCCGGCAGCGTGCCGGCCGGTTGCCCGCCACTCCGCACTGGCGTACGTGGTAACGCGCCTCCCGAGAACGTGAGAATGTTGCTGAACGAAGAAACGGCAATGCCCGGCTGCCCGGCCGTGTATACATTGTTGCTGTCGGTGTAATTGATCAACAGCAAACCATTGAAGATGACGCGATGGGTATTGCCCTGTGATTCCAGCCGCAGCCGCCGCGGCGCGACGCTCACATCCACGTTCACCGACGCCAGAAGCGGGAAATTCAATGATCCAGTGTCATCCACTCGATAAAGCTTCACTTGCCCGCTGTATGCAATTGCCAAATAACCGCTGCCGTTCGTCGGCCCCTGAATCCGTGTCATCGCTCCCGGCCAGCCGCTCGTTCCCGGATCGTGGTCGTAGGTGATTTCGGCAAACTGGTCCGGACTAAACAACGGGTTCGTCACTCGCGCTGCACTGGTGCCCAACGAGTATGCCCCGTTATTCTTGCTCATGGCGGCCCACGATCCAGCCGTGTCCCACGTCCAGTTCTCCGATAGTGGAGACTCGACCCCGGAGAACGTGCTACTGGCCGTCGTGCTCGTAATGCTCACCGTGAAGGCGATCACGTAATCATACGAGTTGGCGTTCCCCGCCGCGTCCTGACAGCGAACGTAATAGCTGTAATGGCTGCCGCTTACCAAGCCGGTCGCCAGCGTCGAGTGCGCCATTGCTCCAGTGGTGCTGAACGTGTTCAGCATCGACCCGTACGCTACTCCAAGTGTCGTCGCATACCGGCAGGTCGCATTTTCATCCGTGACCAAGCTCAGCGTCGTCTGGCTCGTCGTCGCTGGCAGTACCCCAGCCGGTTGCCCGCCACTCCGCACTGGCGTACGTGGTAACGCGCCTCCCGAGAACGTGAGAATGTTGCTGAACGAAGACACTGCAATGCCCGGCTGCCCGGCCGTGTACACATTGTTGCTGTCGGTGTAATTGATCAACAGCAAACCATTGAAGATGACGCGATGGGCGTTGCCCTGTGATTCCAGCCGCAGCCGCCGCGGCGCGACGCTCACATCCACGTTCGCCGATACTAGAAGCGGGAAATTCAACGACCCAGTGTCATCCACCCGATAGAGCCGCACTTGCCCACCGTATGCGATTGCCAGATAACCGCTGCCGTTCGTCGGCCCCTGTATCCGTGTCATCGCTCCCGGCCAACCGCTCGTTCCGGGATCGTGGTCGTAGGTGATTTCGGCAAACTGGTCCGGAGGCGCCAAGGGGTTCGCCACTTGCGCTGCACTGGTGCCCAACGAGTATGCCCCGTTATTCTTGCTCATGGCGGCCCACGATCCAGCCGTGTCCCACATCCCGTTCTCCGATAAGGGGGACTCGACCCCGGAGAACGTGCTACTGGCCGTCGTGCTCGTACTGCTCACCGTAAAGGCGATCACGTAATCATACGAGTTGGCGTTCCCCGCCGCGTCCTGACAGCGAACGTAATAGCTGTAATGGCTGCCGCTTACCAAGCCGGTCGCCAGCGTCGAGTGCGTCGTAGCCCCGGTGGTGCTGAACGTGTTCAGCATCGACCCGTATGCTACTCCAAGTGTCGTCGCATACCGGCAGGTCGCATTTTCATCCGTGACCAAGCTCAGCGTCGTCTGGCTCGTTCCAGCCGGCAGCGTGCCGGCCGGTTGCCCGCCACTCCGCACTGGCGTACGTGGTAACGCGCCTCCCGAGAACGTGAGAATGTTGCTGAACGAAGAAACGGCAATGCCCGGCTGCCCGGCCGTGTATACATTGTTGCTGTCGGTGTAATTGATCAACAGCAAACCATTGAAGATGACGCGATGGGTATTGCCCTGTGATTCCAGCCGCAGCCGCCGCGGCGCGACGCTCACATCCACGTTCACCGACGCCAGAAGCGGGAAATTCAATGATCCAGTGTCATCCACTCGATAAAGCTTCACTCGCCCGCTGTATGCAATTGCCAAATAACCGCTGCCGTTCGTCGGCCCCTGAATCCGTGTCATCGCTCCCGGCCAGCCGCTCGTTCCCGGATCGTGGTCGTACGTGATTTCCGCAAACTGGTCCGGAGGCACCAACGGATTCGCCACTTGCGCTGCACTCGTGGTCGTGGAGTATGCCCCATTGTTCTTGCTAATTGGCTGCCACGATCCCGCCGTATCCCACAGTCCGTTCTCGTATAGTGTGGACTCCACTGCGGAGAACGTGCTACTGGCTATCGTACTCGTACTGCTCACAGTGAAAGCGATCGCGTAATCATCCTTGTTCACTCTCCCCGCGGCGTCCTGACAGCGAACGTAATAGGTGTAACTGATTCCGCTTACCAACCCGCTCACCAGCGTCGAGTGCGCCATTGCTCCAGTGGTGCTGAACGTGTTCACCATCGTCCCGTATGCTACTCCAGGGGTCGTCGCGTACCGGCAGGTCGCATTCTCGTCCGTGGCTAGGCTCAGCGTCGTCTGGCTCGTCGTCGCTGGCAGTACCCCAGCCGGTTGCCCGCCAGTCCGAGGTGGCGGCAGAGTACCGGCTGTTGGTGCAGTTAGCATGGTCATTGCATCAAGGCCGGCCACCGCACCCGGCAACCAGCCGCTATTCCAACTGTGGGCGCGCGGGCCCCCTTGCACCCAGGCGTGAGGAATCGAAGCTGCTGTCAGTTCGTCATGCAAGCTGTTCATCTGGTCAAAGAACAGCGCCTGGTCACCGCTGATCCATATACGAATCTGTTGCTGAAATGGATTGGCATCACTCGTCACAAGATTCGGGATAATGTAGGAGCTGAAATTTGCCTGAGTTCCGAAATTTATCGGCGTACCCGAGTACGATGAAACATCAGTCAATTGTGTCGGGGAATCCCAAGCTGCCACTCCATTGAAAACTCCTGGATGTCTGAGGATTAAGTCAAGGGCACCGTTTCCGGACTTGCTGAAACCAATGAGATAGCGCTGTGGGACGGAGCCGGTCGCAAAGCTATCGCCCCACGGAACAAGATCATCGATAATAAAGCTCTCCATTCGCTTCGAATCGAGGATGTCGTCACCGTACCATGGCTCGTAGCCAAACGACGGCGCGATCAACGTCAAATTGAATTGATTAGGAACATTGAGCAGTCGTAGCGCTTCGAGCCCATCGCTATACGTGGACGAAAGCGTGTCGACACCGGAATCAACGGGCAATACGTACAACAGTCTTGGAGGCTTCCCCGGGGCAGGGTTGGTTGGCTGGAGTACCCGGATGATTTGCTGAGATCCCTGATAGACGGAGGTGACCGGGTAATACTTCACGCCGTTGGCATCAACCGTGGGAGTCCCGACCCTCATCGGAATGTGTCCACTTTGGGCGAATGCGGTAGGCGCCGATATAGTTAGAATCCAGAGCACTATCGCTAATAAGAAGGGTCTTACATGTAAGGGTCTTACATGTAATGTTTCATCTTGCTCAGATCTTAGACACGAATAGCTTTTTGGCTTCGGCCGTTCATAAGAATCGCCCCGATATTCGTGAAAGCCGTATGTTGACATTACCAAACTGGTCTGTACGAGACAGGCCAGCTCCTTAGGACACATTTATCCTGTCGAGTCATGCTGAGTACTTTGGTCCAAAATCAGTTGCAACCCGTCACATCGCAGCGCAGGCCTAGAACCTCGCTCGTGATGTGTCGCACAGCGACAAAACGCACCCCAACGGACCTTAGCGCCCGAACCATCTTTAACGTATAGCCAATGACGTGAGCGGTCAATGGCACCAAAGGGCAATCGGTTACAGCGGCGCGCCAATTGAACAGTACCAAATTGAGCCTGCTCGCTTAGCGCGTAACCTAAGGACAGTGGCACGGTGGGAAAAAGGGGCGGGTCGGGAGGTGCCGACCAGATCTGGAAATTGCAGGAAATTCTGGAGGAAGGCCCGCACAGCCAAGCTAACGAAGTAGGAGCGTTCGGAAATAGCCCGCAGAGTGGCCACGGCGCAGTGGGGGAAAGGGAGCCGGTCGGACGGAGGCAGGAGAAGTTGATCAACGTGGGTTTTGAAAAATGTGGATGTTGCGAGACCACCTAAGGAATAGCCACTCGAGCTTCGTTTGAAGGACCACTCTCAACTCCGCCCGAAACTGCTTTCACCGTGAAATAGTACTTTCTGCCATTCTGTACAGTCACGTCCTGATAGGAAGTCCCAGCTACCGATACAGAATTCAATCGCACGGGGCTCGGGTCGTTGGGCCTCGTTCCCCGGTAAATGGTGTAGCCGGTCACGCCACGAGAATTACTGGCCGTCCAGCTCAAAGAGACGAAGTGGCATCCCAGTCCTAGTGCTGCCTTGGTCACCAATTGTTGGGCCAATTGATTGCACAATCCCGGGCCGATCACATTCACCGTCGAAGGGCACTTCCCCGAGGCGGCCCAGTTGGCAATCAATTGAACGTCCACCACGTCGACAATCCCATCTCCATTCAGGTCGCAGTTAGGCTGGGCACGGGTAAGACAGGCCAGGGTCGTGAGCACTCCGATGTAGAATGTAGCCCGAAGAATCTTCCGTGCACCGCGATCCCAGAAGGTTTCGGTCATAGCGCTCCCTGCCTTGATCGCTATCTTGGCTGGACCGTCACCGTGGTCTCGACCGGATCAAAAGACACGCGCTCAAGATCGCCACTAACCGCGACTGCGTTCTGCAACCGGACCCTTATCGGGCCCGGCTGCGCATTCTCAAGGATCTTGAGCGAGAGCGAGGTCACTTTGCCTTCCGGAATCGGTTTCTGGCCACCAGCCAGAACGCACCGCATAATACGAGCATCGCGGGTTTCCTTAGGTACCGCACACGTGACCGATTTCCCGGCGTCTTGAACGATGATAACGGCCCGCATCGCTCGCTCATTTGCGAGGTCCAGCTGCCTGGCCGGAATTTCCATTTCCCACTGCATCGCAAGGATGTCTTTTCCCGGCGGCGATTTTAGGGCCATTTCGATCGCGACCCACTCACCAGGAGCCGCTGTAGGAGCGGAGAGCTGCAGGCTCTGAGCAAAGAGGCCGCCGGAACACGCGGCCAACCACCTTACGAGCGACACAAATAGTAGCGAGCGCCCGAATGCGGGCTTCCCGACCCCCCGGCACGCTCGACCCAAGCTCCTCCTCATCTCGCTCGGTTCACAATGGCGCAATAGCTGCCGTCATCAGCAGAGACCATATCACAGTTAAGCTCTTCTGGGTACGAAGAACTTATTGGCAACGATGAAGATGATTGACTAAAGCGTGCTGAATGCGCGTCTACTGTGCTTAACAACTAACCGGATCGGCCGGATGAAGTGGTAGAGGAACTGCAGCTTTTCCGGAAGTGTAATGAGGGAGCGATCATTAGGGCTCACTTGGCCGAACACGCCATCGAGCCACCATCCTGGATACCGGAAACACAGATACTTCATCCACGCCAGGAAACGTCCTTCTAGCTGCAGCAGAGTCGCATGATTGTTCCTGTCCGCATGGCCCGCCATAAGGATTTCTTCGCGAATGGTTGAGGCAACGCAAATGGTGCGTTGGGTAACCGGCAACGCCTTACGCGCTTCGGGGGCCACCATGACCCCAAGCAATTCACCCGCCAGCAAGAGTGCCAAGGCGGTCGACGCGCCAGCCAGCGACGTATCTGCCGTCATTTCCTGAATGAGTGACCAGTCCAATGTCTCTGCCTTGCGCAAGAGCTCCGCGATGTCCAAGAGCCACTTAAGACACGACCATCGATGCTTGGTCCCGTGGTAGCAGAGGGCCAACAAAAGGTCTTCACGACAAAACGTCGAAACGCTTCCATGGGGCAGCTCTAATCTCTCGGCTCGATCCCACACCTTTTCGATGGCCGGACTGAATGCGCGCGCGTCATCGTTTGCCAATTGCCAATGAAGATCGACAAAGAAAGTGTTATCCGGTGCCCGGAGCGTAACTACGTGGTACTTCGCGATGTGTTTGGGGTTGTCCGGCCGGATATCGTGGGGCACGAAGTGAAAGCCGCAACGAGACGAATAAGGGACGATCCGAAAGCCCCGCTGAGCCGTCAAATCCAAAGTTCTTGAAAGATGCTCCTGGTGAATCACCAGATCAAGATCCTCGTATTGACGAAGAGCGAGGTCACCATAGATCGCCATCGCGGCGGCAGGTCCCTTATATGCCAAAACAGGGATGTGGCGTGCCTCAAGCAGCGAGGTCAAGTCGACCAGGTTGCGCGCTAAGTGATAATTGCGGGCAGAGAGCGCGCGCAAGTACTCGAAGAGCCCTGAGGGGACCGAGTCTCCGGCAAGATCCCGCAGACGACAAAAGATTAGAGGAGCTATCTGGGTGACTGTCGCAAGCCGCGGCAAAAGTTCGCCAGTCCTATTGGATTGAAGGCAGCGAGCTCAAATCGCCGTCAACGGGCGAGCTCAGCAACTGCAGAAGGCAGTGGATCTCACTACGGCGATCTTTGGAACCGTCAAGATACTGATTTGTAACAGCATGGTGATGCGTTGTGGAGAGTCGACCCAAAAAGGCATCAGGGCTAGACATTCTCGGCAGCCATTCCTGCAGGCTATTGAGGGGGGCCGCTGCTGCCACTCTGTGCAAGTGCAGGCCGCTCGGCTATCGAAATGACCGCAAGTACGGCCGGCGCAATGCAGGCGGCCTTCTTGGCGATCTCTCGCCGCGAAATCGAGCCGTCGGTTTTCTGATCTGGATCTTTCTGATTCGGAGTTTTTGGATCTTCAGTCATGATTAACCTCAGTGTTTGTTGACAGTCATCGCCTCAACGGTCAATGGCACTAAAGTGCAGGCAGCCAATCTGTGGCATCTCAAACTTCTACACGCTGGCTTGCTTTCGACTGAACCGTACCCAAGTTGAGCCTGCTCGCCCAACGCATTATAACTGGCGCACCGGAATAGGGTGGCGGAGTGTTTCAAGATTCGTAAGCGTTTTTGGCCGAGCCTCTTTTTCTGAATCGCACTGTTCTTCGCGGGAATCAGTCAAGTCGAGGTCGCGAAGAACCTGGCGGACTTGGTCGACAGTGATCCAAGAATTCCCGACGGCATGAGCAAGCAATAGAGCGCTATCACAAATGGAATTCACGAGACGGGGAATCCCGCGAGAGGCGCCGGCAATAAGTGATATCTCCTTTCCGAAAAGGGTAACGCTGACCTGTCTCCGAGCCGTCCGCACATTGCCAACGATGTCGCATATAGTTTCCGACGTCTTCCCGCGCGAGTGGCCTTACTTGCAATGGAAATCTCGATGCGCTGCTTGACCTGACGGAGATCATCGCGGTTCATCCGCGCCGTACATCCGTCACACCGAAATCCACCAGCACGAGCTCAAGAAATCGTCCGAGTCCAATGTTGGGTGGCGAACGACAGCGAAAATGGGCCGAATTCGCGGAACGAATCAACCTGGCCAGGAGTGTAGTCTTGCCAGTCCCTGGACCTCCCGGAAGGACAACAAATCCCGAGCCTTTCAGGACCGCCAACTGTAAACCTGAAAGCGCGTCACGGTGGCAGGCTGTCATGAACAGACAGTCCGGGTCGGGAGTCATGCTGAAGGCACTTCGTTGTAAATGGAAGAAGGCCTCGTACATTGTCCGGAACTCGCCCGCCTATTTAACCGGCGAGACACGCTCAAGAGATCAATTTGTCAAGAATTCAGTCGAACGGCAAACTGATGGCCAAAAAAGCCAAAACAGCTTTTGGTACATCTCCTCTGGTGGCTAACGTGTTGAATCTTCATAGCATGGAGAGGTGGCTCACTATCTGAAAGGCGCTCCTGAAAGCAAACTAAGAAGAACTCCTATGAGTCCTTAAGCCTTTCCGCATGTGACCGTTAGTGATTCTCCCACGTCCAAGTACGGTATCCGAGTAATATAACGGCGTTGGCAAGGGTACTATAATGAACCTGGATAAAGCTTATGCTATCTCCATTCGTGAATCTCGCGCGGGTGTCTCGCGCGGTTATTCTGACGGTTGTACCGCTTATGATCTCTTCCTCCGCCTCGGCCCAGATCCAGGTCAACGCCTGCGACCTGAATGCGGACGGAGTCGTCAACAGCGCGGACGTCACGTTGGCAGTAAATATGGACATCGGTCTGTCGGCTTGCACCGCCGCCATTATCGCCGCCAATACGTGTAATGTGGTCGTTATTGAGCGGGTGATCAACGCTATCCCACCTGGAACATGCGCGACGGCAGGCAACGCCCATACCGTTGTGTTGAACTGGACGGCGAGCACTACGCCGAACGTTTCGTATAACATTTACCGGTCGGGAACCTTGAATGGAACTTACACCAAGATAGGTTCTGTTGGCGTGGGTGTACTCACCTACACAGACATTGCAGCGCTAGCCGGCGAGACTTATTTCTATGTAGCCACAGCCGTGGATAGCAATAACAACGAAAGCTCCTTTTCGAGTCCTCCAATCCAAGCGACCGTCCCCTTTCCATAGCATATCCTTCGGGATTTGATTAGAGTGGGTCTTTCGAGATATTGTCAAGAGTTGCTCGGGCGCTGGCTGCGAACTGAAAGTTGGGGTCGTTCTTAAGCGCCTTCTGAAGGGACTGCACAGCGGAGTCGCGGTGCCCTGCAGCCGTGTAGGCCATTCCGAGATGATACTGGAATAATGCGTTGTTGGGAGCCTTCTGCACGCACTCCCGCAGTTGAGCGATCGCTGAATCGTGCGCTCCCAGTTTGTAGTAAGCCCATCCAAGCGTGTCGGCCGCATGGAGAGAATCGGGCATCTTCTGCTTCGCCATTTGCGCGAGCGAAAGCGAAACGTTGATATCGCCCCCATGCTCAACGTAAAGATAAGCCAGTTCATTGGCTACCTGAGGGGATTCCGGATCGATCTCGCGGGCGCGCTCCAAGAGCTTTTTCGCCTCCTCCCAGTTGTTTTCGCTCTCATATTGAGCGCCAAGAGCCATATAATTCGTCACGTTTCGCGGGTTGGTCTCAATCGCCATGCGGAGGT
>Ga0210401_10004332_pt1 | contig 14844 bp, 11 predicted proteins | sample IncBWH32MmetaG_FD_150866 | JGI IMG/M metagenome (GOLD analysis project Ga0210401, IMG submission 150866) | Forest soil microbial communities from Barre Woods Harvard Forest LTER site, Petersham, Massachusetts, United States - Inc-BW-H-32-M | ecosystem: Environmental > Terrestrial > Soil >... | reverse complement strand
TAGAGACGGCGTGGACGGGACCTTTGGAGCCGAAGATGATCCAGCGCTGACCGACTAGGGCTTCGTCGAGCCAGCCACCTAGCATCTGCATGGTGACGTAGCCGTCGGGAGTGACGCGACGAACCATGGCGCCGAGTTCGTCCATGTGGGCATCGAGCATGATGCGCGGGCCGCTGTTGCCTTGCGCGGCGATGACCGAGCCGAGGCCGTCGTAGGAGATGTGATCGGCGAGCGGGGTCATGCGTTCAACCATAATTTTGCGAACCGGCTCTTCGAAGCCAGGGGCGCCGGGAGCGTCGGACAAGAGTTGGAGAAGTTGCGCGGTTTGATCTTGCGCGGGAGCGGTCGCGCAACAAGAGCCAAAGAGAAAGGCGATGGAGAGAATTCGGAAGGCGAAGGCTCTTGTTGAGAACATAGCAACTCCCAGGGTTTAAGAAAATGGCGAAGCGAGCGTGGAGCATTTTGTCGCTGGGAACGGGATGACGTCAAGCGATGAGGAGGATGGGGAATTGGTTTTTTGTTTGGGGCTTCTATTTAACTTTGTGCGTGAACGCAATTCGTGGAGAACCCAAGAGCACAGCCAGGAATGGCTGTGCTACGGATGGGATTGAGTGCGTAGTGGCATCAAGGTCAGACGGCCGGGATGGGCGGAGATCGAAGAGGGATTCCTCTCTCCGAAGACTCCGCTCGGAATCACGGGTTCGTTGGTGCTGACGATGTTGTGGAACGCTAGGTGACGAGCACAGCCAGGAATGGCTGTGCTACGGGTGGGGGCAGACGTGAGGCGAGTGGCGGCAGTTTGGTGAAAAGTGTGCTGTGACGTTGAGGCGTAAAAGTAAACGTCAAGTACGTAAGTACTACGTTCCTAGTGGGCACAGGCTATGGTTCCTAACACGAACGCTAGAGAAAATCCTAGGTAGTAGATTTCCCTCTCAGGGCCCAGCTTAGCAACCTCGTGGGGCTAATCACGTAGTAAGCAGAAGGCCGGTTAAGTCACTGCTACTGCGGATTAGTCGATTTGCAATGTTCAGGCTCAAACAACCGGCCTCAAGTACTGGGTGAGGAGACTCAACGCTAGCGGGCGTTGAACGTATGCAAGATCGCAAAAGGAAAGGGTCAGGGGAACGCGGGTTCACGCTGATCGAGTTGACGGTCACGATGGCGATCATCATGACGATCGCGGCGCTGGCGGTGCCTAATTTGGTGTCGGCCATTCAGTTGGCAAAAACGGCGAGGGCGGTAGCGGACATAACCGATATCGAAGAAGAGATTGCATTGTATCAATCCATTTATGGAGTGCTGCCAGACGATTTGTCGCAACTGGGGCTCGCCTCGTACGTTGATCCCTGGCAAAACCCATACGAATATTTGAATCACTCGACGATGAAGGGGAATGGGAAGGCGCGCAAGGACCGGTTTCTGGTGCCGCTTAATACGGATTACGACTTGTACAGCGACGGGCCTGACGGAAAGACCTCGTCTCCGATTACGGCCGCGCCGAGCCAGGACGACATCATCCGTGCAAGCGATGGAAGTTATGTGGGAGTAGCCGCGGATTTCTGATGGCTGGCAATGAAAATCGAAAAAACATTCCTGCATAGCAAACTGGCGCGGCGAATTTTCTGGCTATTCGTGTTGTGTGCGCTGATTCCCATCACCGTGTTGGCGGTAATTTCGCTGCGTGACGTGACAGCACAACTCCGGGAACAGAGCCTGCGGGAAATGCGGCGGGCGAGCCGGGAAGAAGCGATGAGCATTTACGAGCGACTCAGCTTCCTGGAGGCCAACCTGAGGCTGGAGGCGGTGAAGGTACGCGGTGGAATGGCGGCGAGCGGGACGGGATCGTCAGAAGCGGAGAAAGAAAGCCGGAAGGGATTAGAACAGAGATTTACGGGGATGGAAGTTGTACGACCAAACGGGGAGTGGCGGGCAATTTTTGGGAAGACCGAGGGTGTTACGTACACGGCGGAACAGCAAAGAATCTTGAAATCGGGGATGAGTGTGCTGTCGACGGTTCGATGCGGCGATGAACCGTGCATCTTGCTGAGTGAAGTGGTGAACGCGGAGGACGCCAGCGCGGGAATTATCGTGGGTGAAATTCGCGGCAAATTTTTGTGGGATCCAGAAACGCTGCTGCATCCGATGACCGTCTGCGTGCTCGATGAGTTGGGAGCGAAGCTGTTTTGCTCGAGTGAGGGACCGGAGCATTTCCCCGCAGCGGCGACAGATAAGTTTTCTGGGGAATTTGAGTGGACGGGGAGCGGGAAGGAGAATCTGGCGAGTTACTGGAATCTGCCGTTGCGAAATTCGTTTGGAGTGTCGCACTGGACGGTAATCAGCAGTGAAGGAAAGCCGGATATGGTAGCGCCGCTGCTGCGGTTCCGGTTCAGCTTCATTTTAGTTTTTCTGCTGTCGGTGTGGGTGGTGTTGCTGCTGAGCCTGGTACAGATTCGGCGCAATCTGGTGCCCTTGGCGAAGCTGAAGGAAGGCACGCGCGGCATTTCGGCGGGTAATTTTAGGACGCGAGTGGCGATAAAGAGCGGCGATGAGTTTGAAGAACTGGCGGGGTCATTTAACTCGATGGCTGGGCGCATCGAGAAGCAGATTAAAGCACAGCAATTGGTGAACGAAGTGGACCGGGCGATTTTGTCGGCGTGGGACATGAACCGGATTGTGGGAACGGTGTGTTCGAGAATGCGGGAGTTAATCCCCAATGACCTGGTGTCGGTGAACCTGTTTGACAAGAAATCCAGTCCGCTGATGATCAGCCAGATTTACAGTGCCGGGTCGGAAAGTCCGAAGGAAACACAGACGATCGAATTAACCGCCGAGGAAGTGGCAGCATTGTGGAACAGGCGTGAGGTTGCTGTGGTGGACGGAGATGAGACGAAGGCGATTTATTTGCAGCCGTTGTATGCCAAAGGGATGAGGCGCTTTCTGGTTGTGCCAGTTTTGGCGGAGAAGGGGACATCGGCAATCTTCGTGTTGGGACACGGAGACAGTGCAGCGGTGTGGAGCGAAGAGGAGAAGCAACAAGCGAGGCATCTTGCGGACCAGATTGCGGTGGGATTCGCGAACTCGCAGTTGTTGGCCGAGGTTGAGGAAGTGCAGTGGAGCACACTGACGGCGCTGGCAAACGCAATCGACGCGAACTCGCCATGGACGTCAGGTCACTCAGAACGAGTGACGGATGGAGCCATCAAGATCGCGCAAGCGATGGGACTGCCAGCGCGAGAATTGCACATCATGCGGCGCGGCGGGTTGGTGCACGACATTGGGAAGATCGGAACGCCTGCGAAGATTTTGGATAAGCCTGGAAAATTGACAAGTGAAGAGATGCGGATCATGCGGGAGCACGTCAACACGGGGGTGAGAATTCTGCAGCCAATTTCCGGGATGGCGGAATCGATGTCCATCGTGGCGCAGCATCACGAGTGGGTGAATGGCGGCGGGTATCCGAATGGCTTGACTGCGAAGGACATCACGCTGCACGCGCGAATATTCGCAGTGGCAGATTGCTTTGATGCATTGATTTCGGACCGACCGTATCGCGCGGGGATGCCGGTGGAGAAAGTGATGGAGATTCTTGAAGAAGGCCGTGGAAAGCAATTTGATCCAGAAGTGTTGGACATTTTTCGAAACTTGATGGAACAAGAGCGAACTGCGAAAGCTGAGGAGAGTCTGGCGCGAATAAGTTGAGGATCGGGTTTTCGGGTATTGCGAGCCAACGCGATTGTGAAGGGAAGACGCAATGGGCGAACAGATAAAAAAGAGCAAGCGCGGGAAAGTAACAGGCGCGATTGTGGCGGTGATTGTGTTGGTGGTGCTGTTCACCTGGAAGCCGCCAAACCGCGATGTGCCCGATGCGCTGATTGGAGAATGGCGCACGACGGATGCGATGTACGCGGACCGGACGCTGGAGATCAATCCGGTGAGCATCAGCTTCACGACGGGCGAAGGAACGGTATCGACAGGAACGATCGAGAAGATTCAGAAGGTGCAGGATGGAGCCCGGACGCTTTATACATTCGAGTACAACGTGGATGGTACGCGAAACGTAGTGTCGTTTTATTTGGAACCGGGAAAACCGAAGGGTAGCGTGATTCGATTTAAGAATCAGCAGAAGACGGTGTGGACGAAGGACGAGAACAGCTAGAGGCTTAGGTAAGAGAATTATCGGAATCGGGAGCGGCTAGCGCTCCCGATTTTTTTGCGCGTGGACGGCGGCGACCCCAAGAGCACAGCTAGGAATGGCTGTTCTACGAGGTGGCGTGGGACGAGATGCGCGCGGAGGGGACTGGCCGGGTGGGCAGGGGGGCTGTACTTGGGGACTGTGATGCTTTTGGAAATAGGGGAGCAGAGAGGCGATGGGAAAAGGAAGTGGAGTGGGTATCGTAGGGAGAGCTAAAACCGGGCCAAAAATCGCACACGCTCTTAAGGGGAATCGCCATGAGGAACCCGCTCCTCCTCGTTACGCTTGGAATTTTAGTGGTTGCTGCTGGATGTGGTGGCGGAGGTTCTTCCTCGTCTGGTGGCGGGGGCGGAACACAGCCGCAATCGATCGCAGTGACTTTCGCGGCGGCGCCGCCGGCGACGTTGCTGCTGGGCGCTACGGCAAATATGGCGGCCATGGTGTCGAACGACACGGCGAGCAAGGGCGTGAACTGGAGTTGCGCACCATCGTTGGCGTGCGGCACGTTTGATCCCCCATCGACGGCGAGCGGGTCGATGACAGTTTATACCGCGCCAGCAGCGGTGCCAACCGGCGGAAGCGTGACGATCACGGCCGCGTCGATAACCGATAATACGAAGACCGCGAACGGCTCGGTGACCATACCCGCGCCATCGATAACAATTTCCACGCCCGCGCCAAGCTCATTGCCAATAAGCACCGCGGTGTCGATCGCGGCGACGACGGTGAACGATCCAGCCAATCCATCGGTGAATTGGAGCTGCACGCCAGCAGCGGCTTGCGGGACATTCAGTGTAGCGTCCACAGCGAGTGGGGCAGCGACTTTGTACACGGCACCGGCGGCGATACCGGTGGGCAACAGCGTGACGATTACGGCGACTTCAGTTACGGACAATACCAAGACGGCGAATGAGACGGTGACGATTACCCCGCCACCGGTGGGAATTACGATAACGACCGCGCCGCCGGTAACGCTGCAAACCGGCTTGACGGCTTCGGTGGCGGCTACCACAACAAATGATGCGGGAGGCATGGTGACGTGGAGCTGCGCGCCTGCGGGGACGTGCGGTACGTTCAGCGTGTCGCCAACCGCGAGTGGGGCGGCGACCGTGTATACCGCACCTGCGACTACGCCTGCGGGAGGAGTGGTAACGATTACCGCGACGTCGGTGACGGATACAACCAAGACGGCAAGTGCAGTGGTGATGGAGAATATGCCGGCGACGGCTGCGCTGCTGAAGGGGCAGTATGTGTTTCAGATTACAGCGCCGACTTCGACGCGTGGAGTGACGACGTTTACGGGAAGCGTGACCCTGGATGGGAATGGTGGAGTGACGGGCGGTATGGAAGAAATCGTCTCGCCGGGCTACTACGATTTGGGCGACCCAATTTATGCGACGACACCATCCGCACTGCCAAATACATCGAATTATACGGTGGATGCAAGTGGGCACGGTACGTTGCGGATGAAGACGGTACAGGGGGAAACGCTGGATGTGAGCTTCGTGCTGACTTCCGCTGCGCATGCGGAAGTGATTGAGGTGAGCGGCGACCCGGGAAGCGGCACACTGGATCTGCAGACGCCGACAGCCAGCGGATTTTCGTTGACGCAAATATCGGGCGCCTATTCGTTTACGACGAATGGCGTGGACCCTTCGCACTCGACGACGTACGTTTCGATGGGGGGAGTGTTTTTTGTGGATGGAAAAGGGAACGTGCCCAGCGGGATCATGGACTTCAACAATGCGGGGACAGTTGTGAGCACCTCGTTCTCCGGAATCGTCAACACTGCGCCGGACGCGAATGGCCGTGGACAGATTGTTTTTGCGCCGGTGGGAGCGGTGGCGACGAGGACCTTTACCTATTACATCGTGAACTCGCGAGTGCTGCGCATGATCGAGGACGATAACGTCGATCTGACGGGTGGCAGCGCGTACGCACAGGGCGCCGCTGGAACATTGGCGCTGAGCGGAAATTATGTGTACCGGCATGCGGGATGGACGGCGACTTCGCGGATCGTAGCGGCGGGCGACTTCGCGGCATCGGGCGGAAGCGTGACCGGCGGATTGAGTGATGCGAATACGTTTGGCTCGCCATCGGTGCCAGCTACAGGTAAGCCGGTGAGTGGAACGTATGCATTCACGACGAACCAGGACACTACGGTGAGTGGAACCGCGACGCTGTCGGATGCGGCGGGAGCTTCTACATTCAACGTATATGTAGTGGATCCGACGCTGAATATACTGGATCCGAACAACGCGAGTGGCAGCGGCGGCGCATTACTGATGCACACCGACGCCGCGCTGATCGGAATCGGAGTGGTTTTGCCGCAGAGCGCTACGGGGATTTCGACGTTGGCGGGAAATTATGCGGTGAAACTGAAGAATTCGATCGCGGGCACCACGCCGGATGAGTTGGATCTGGTGGGCGTGGCGACGGCGAGCAGCGGCGTGTTTGCGAATAGACTGGCGGATTACGACGAGAATGAAACTTTCAATCCGCCAACGATGTTTGGAGCTCTGCTGACCGGGACGTTCGCGGCAGATGGTGCGCATGCGGGACATTCGACTGGTTCGTTTACGGTGACGCCGCCGGCGGGTGGATACGTGTTTGTGCCGGGGACTACCGCGCCGACGACGATTGGTGTTTCGATTTATCAGGCTAGCGCGGCGCAGGCGTTTGTGGTGGAGACGGATACGGCGGCTAGTGTGGATGGGGAGCTGGTGTTGCAGCAGTTGCCGTAGGTTGGCACGGGCGAGAGCGGTTTTGTTTGACGCGACGCCGGGGCAAAGTCCCTTCGAGCTGAGTTGATTGGTTACGTGTTGCTACGATCCCTCCGCTCCGCACGGAGCGTGCTCCGGTCGGGATGACACTTTACGAACGCGATGGTGGAACGCGATGGTACTGAGACGTTCCCGCTGCTGCTTGGGCACGATATATCGTGCCCCTACTAGAGGCTGAATTCGGTTAGGGCTTTGTGGGCGATTTCGGTTGCGGAGTTGGCTTTGCCGGCTAAGACGAGGTTGGCCCATTCGGAGGCGGCGTGGGAGATGCGGACCGCTTCGGTGGAGAGCGATTCGGGGCCGCCGGAATCGGAATTGGCGAAGAAGATGCGATCCATGGGACGCGAGGCGACCGTACGATTCTGAGTGTACTGGCCGGGAACGGCCATCATCATGGGATGCCCACGGCGGAAGATGCGAATCTCGATGGGATCGACATTAAATTCGGGCAAGGCTTTTTGAAAATCGGTGAGAACTTTGGCGGCAAGCGTTTTGCAGTCGTCTTCTTGTAGCAGCGTGGAGCGTTCGGATTCGCGCAGCGGCGTGTAGAAGCTGAGGATGTGGTGCTTGGGCTTGTAGCCGGGATTATTGCGAATGGTCCAATCAGCTACGATGAAATCGGTGAAGGAATTTCCCGGGCACCAGTTGTCGTAGCCGCGATTGTAGACCGGCTTATCGAAAATCATGTTGACGACCGGGTAGGGAGCGTAGCGCATGCGATGCATGGCTTGCTTCTGATCGTTGGGCAAACCGGCGACGAGGCGCGAGGCGATGTATTTTGGCGCGGCAACGATGGCGATTTTGGCGGTTACGGTGGTGAGTTTGTCGCCTTGCAGATAGGTGACGCGGACGCCGTCGGAATCGTGAACGACGGAAGTGACAGTGGCGCCGCCGAGCATGCGATCACCGAATTTGGGCTTCATCACTTCAACCAGTTTGTGACTGATGCAGCCGAGACCGCCGGGAAGAATGGCGCGGGTGTTGTCTTCCCCTTTAATTAAATATTGCGCGTCGAAGATGCCGATGAAGGCGGAGGTGTCTTCGGTGACGGCGCCCCAGTTGGATGGGCCGTAGGCGTCCCACCATTTGGCAACTTCTGGGGCATAGGCGTTGGTGAAGTCGGTGAAGGGCTGGGCGTCGAGCTCGAGGATTTTTTTACGGACATCAATTTTCAGCATGTCGTCGCGGAACTTTTTGAAACTGGCGACGACATTTTTTTTGTAGGGGAGATGGTCGAGGCCGGAGACCCAGGTGTCGGGAACGTACTGGCCATTGTCGATGGTGGGATCGGGCATATCGACGAGCGGCATGTGCAAGCCGAGTTCGGTGGCGAGTTGATCGCTGAAGCTGCCGTGAAAATCGTAGGCGGCGCCGGTGGCGAAGGGCTGGCCGTCGTATTCCTCTTGATAGGCGTTGCCGCCGAAGTGATCTTCCTTTTCGAGGAGTAGCCAATCTTTGCCGCGAAGGAAATAGGAGGCGGAGAGTCCGGCCATGCCGCCACCGATGATGACGATATCGGTTTTTTGCGTGGCGTCGGGACGCGCGTAGGAATGCTGATCGCGGATGTTGTGGCAGATGGCGAAGTGTTCGCCGTCGACGAGTGGAGATGCGGAGACGGCTGGCGCGGCGAGGAGGGCTTTGTCGATGGGGCATCCGGAAGCGATGGAGCCGGCGACGACGTAGCGGATGAAGTCACGACGAGTGTGGGACATGGGCGGAGGTTCTCCTTGAGATGGGATGCGTGGTTGATTGCGTGGCGGAGCCTTGCCAAGACGCGGGGAGCGAAGAGGAATCCATTCGACTGCGTTCTCCGGCCGCGCCGGAAGACGGCGCGTAGGAAAAAGGCTGGGTCACTCCGCTCCCTTCGCGTTCGCTCAGGGCAAGTCCTTCGCATTCGTTAAGGGCAAGCGGGATGACGGTTTGGTTGCTGTTATTGAGTTTTGCGATTGAGTAGGGATCTTGCCACGATCCCTCCACTGCGAGCCGCCAAATGCGCGGCTCTCCGGTCGGGATGACAGGTTTGCTCGGGCGAGCGATCTCAGAATATCCAAAACGCTTAAGCACACTGCGCATTAGGGACGCTCCAGAAGTTGTTGGGCTTGTGGGCCTATGGAGCGGGTGCGGATGCGATACCAGATTAGGATGAGGATTACGGAGATGGCGAAAATCAGGGTGGAGATGGCGTTGATTTCGGGAGTGATGCCGCGGCGAAGGCGGGCGAAGATTTCGAGTGGAAGGGTGTTGTTGCTGCCGATGAGGAAGAAGGTCACGGCGATCTCGTCCATGGAGAGAGTAAAGACGAGGAGGCCGGCAGCGACGAGCGAGAGGCGCAAATTGGGAAGCGTGACGCGCCAGAAAGTTTGCAAAGGTGTGGCGCCGAGGTCGAGCGAGGCTTCTTCCTGAGCGCGATCCAGTTTTTGCAGGCCGGCGAAGAGTTCCGTGGTGGCGACAGAGATGAGCGCGGTGCCATGGCCGAAGAAAACGAGGATGAGGCTGCGGGCAAAATTGAGAGTGACGGCGAACATGAGGAGCGAGAGGCCGGTGATGATGCCGGGAAGAATGAGTGGAAGAAGGACGAGTCGACGGAAGAAGGATTTGCCAGGGAAGCTGGCGCGATCGAGAGCGAGCGCGGCGAGGAGACCAAGAGTTAACGAGAGCGCGACGGCGCCGAGTGCGACGAGGAGGCTGTTGAGGACGGAATCCCAGATAGGGCCATCGGCGAAGAGCTGGCGGTACCAAGCGAGAGTGAGATGGTGCGGCGGGAAACCACCAACGCCATCACGATTGAAGGAATAGAGGATGAGTACGGCGATAGGGAGATAGAGAAAGGCGAACACGAGAATAGCGTAGGTGGCGAGAAGCGGCGTCGTGTTGCGGGAGGTGCTCATCGGAAGGCCCACTTTTTTTCGAGGCGCTCGGTGAGGAAGAGCAGTGTGACGGTGAGAAGCAGGATGCAGACGGAGATGGCGGCGCCGAGTGGCCAGTCGAAGGCGGTGCCGAAGAGGCTTTGCACGATGTTGGCGATCATGATGCTAGATGGACCGCCGACGAGAAGAGGAGCGAGAAAATCTCCGAGGGAGAGAACGAAAGCGAAGGTAGCTCCGGCGAGCAGGCCGGGTAGAGATAAAGGAAGAATGATGCGGAAGAAGGTGGAACGCGGCGAGGCGCCGAGATCGTGGGAGGCTTCGATGAGATTGCGGGGAATGTGTTCGAGGGAAGCGTAGAGAGGAAGAAAGACGAACGGCGTGTAAATGTGAGTGAGCATGAGGACGACCGCGAAGGGCGAGTAGAGGAAGAAGCTCACGGGCGTGTGAGTGATGTGGAGATATTGCAGGAAGCCGTTGAGGACGCCTTCGGAGCCGAGAATGGTTTTCCATGCGTAGCCGCGCACGAGATAGCTGACCCAGAGCGGAACGATGACCAGTTGATAGAGAAGATCTTTGCGAAGGCCGGCGTGGAAGGACATGAAGTAGGCGAGCGGGTAGCCGAGAAGGAGAGAGAGAAGAGTAACGGAGGCGGCGATGCGGGCGGTGCGGAGGAGGACGGTGGCGTAGACGGGATTCTGGAAGAGCTTGGCATAGTTTTGCAGATTCCATTCGTGAATGAGGAGGCCGTCGCGAACGAGCCAGAAGCTGTGGGCGAACATGAGGGCGTAGGGGATGAGGAGGAAGAGGGCGACCCAGGTTAGTGGGGGAAGGGAGACGAAGAGTTTGTAGAGGCGGGAGTACATGTTAGTGGGCTGGCTCGGAATGCAGCTTAGGATGGCGGTGGTTCACAGTGAGTCGAGTTAAGCAGCGATCTCGCCACGATCCCTCCACTGCGAGCCGCAAAAAGCGCGGCTCTCCGGTCGGGATGACAGGGTTGAGATTGGGGAAGCTCATGATTCCCTCACTGGCGTGACGGACGCGGAGGCGAAGTAAAAATTGTGTTCGCCTGAGAGTTGATTGGTGGCTGGAATGCGGACGCGGAGGGCGTGGTTGGCGCAGTTGATTTCGAGTTGTTCGCTAGAGCCGGAGAAAGTTTGTTGGAGAATGGTGGCGCGGAAGTGGACTGTCGCTGGCGCGACTGAGCTTTCGCTGGCGGGATGGGAAGTTTCTGCAACTTGAGCATCGTTCGCTAGGTGGATGGATTCTGGGCGGAGGGAGAAGGTGGCGGGGCCGTTGGGGGCGGAGGTGGGCCAGCGGAGAGAGGCCCAAGTGGCGACGCCGTAGGAGACTTGGGCGTGGAGCAGATTGGTCTGGCCTATAAATTGAGCGGTGTAGGCGGTGGAGGGATGGGCGTAAATTTCGCGCGGGGTGGCAACTTGTTCGAGGGTGCCACCTTTGAGAAGGGCGATGCGATCGGAGAGGGCCATGGCTTCGTCTTGATCGTGCGTGACGAAGAGGAAGGTGATGCTTAGTTCGCGCTGCAAGGATTTGAGTTCAGACTGCATTTGTTTGCGGAGATTGGCGTCGAGCGCGGAGAGCGGCTCGTCGAGGAGAAGAAGTTGCGGACGATTGACGAGAGCGCGAGCGAGGGCGACGCGTTGTTGCTGGCCACCGCTGAGCGTGGCGGGGCGAGCAGAAGCGAAGGAATCCATTTTCACCATGCGAAGCGCGTCGGCCACACGAGCGGGAATTTCAGATTTGCTGGCGCGGGTGACTTCAAGGCCGTAGGCGACGTTCTCCTGCACGTTGAGATGCGGGAAGAGCGCGTAATTCTGGAAGACGGTGTTGACGCGACGGCGATAGGGAGGAAGGGTGTCGAGGCGCGTGCCACTCATCCAGATTTCGCCGGAAGTGGGCTGTTCGAAACCGGCGATGAGGCGGAGCAGCGTGGTTTTTCCGGAGCCGCTTTCGCCGAGGAGGGTGAGGAATTCACCGGAGGCAATTTCGAGAGAAATATTTTTGAGGACGCGATGAGCGCCGAAATTTTTGGCGATGTTACGAACTTCCAGCAACGTGGCGGAGGGCTCCGCGAGCGGCTGGGGCGTCACGTTGGAAGAGAGGGCGGTCACTGGGCGGCTTTGACCTCGTTCCAGACTTCGATGTATTTGGCGCGGCGCGGCACGTCTTGCCAGAAGTAGATACGCTGCATGTAAAAGTCGGGAGCGTCGAGATGCAGACTTTCTTTTTCGGCGTCGGTCATGAACTGCGCGGATAAGGGATTCGCGGGAGTGTAGTGAGTGACGTCGGTAATTTTTTTTTGAGTTTGCGCCTCGATCATGTATTCGAGGAAGGCGTAGGCGAGTTCTTTGTGCGGACTGGCTTTGGTGATCATGAGGTGATCGATCCAGCCGGTGGTGTTTTCCTGGGGAATAGTTTCGGCGATCGGGAAATTGGCCTGGCGAAGCTGATTGGTCATCAGCGGCCAGCCCATGCCGGCGACGATTTCGTGATTTTCGAAAAGGTTGGTGAGTTCTCCGCCGGTGGACCAGATTTTGCGGATGTTGGGCTTGAGTTCGAGGAGCTTTTGCTTGACGGCAGCGAGTTGGGCGTCGGAGAGATTGTAGAGCAGGGTGGGATCGGGCTTGTCGTAGCCGAGGAGTTGCGCGCCCATATATAAGGTAGAGAGATCGTCCCAGACGGAGATTTTGCCTTTGAGTTTGGGATCCCAGAGCGCGGACCAGGAGTTGGGAGGCTTGGCGAAGGCGGTGGTGTCGTAAAGAAGTGGATTGGGGCCCCACATAAAAGGGACGCCAAAAGTTTGGCCGTTGAGCTTGACGAGAGAGAGGGAGAGAAGTTTTGGCGAAAGTTGTGGGTAGGAAGCGAGATTGGCGAGGTTGAGAGGCTCAGCGAGACCGGCGCGAACGATGGAGGCGGCGACGTCGCTCGAGGGCGAGATGACGTCGTAGTTGGAGGCGCTGCCGCCGCGAAGTTTAGCGACCAGGTCGTCGCTGGAGCCCATGTAGGAGGCAGTGACTCTGCAGTGGTGAGTTTCTTCGAAGGCGTGGATGAAGGAAGGATCGGCGTAGCCTTCCCAGACCAGGAGGCTGAGCTGGTCTTGTTTTTTTTGGCAGGAACCGAGGAGCAGTGCGGCAGCTAGGAAGAGGGCAGGTTTGGCGAGGCGGTTCATGGACGGCACTCGTTGCGGAAATTGGAGGAAACGTTGAGATCGAAGAGAGATCCCTCCACTGCGAGCCGCAAAAGGTGCGGCTCTCCGGTCGGGATGACGGTGGGTATATGTGGGTGCCCGAAGATGATGACAAGGCGAACCGGTGAACTACTTGTCGGCTTCATAGACGATTTTGCCTCCGACTATGGTGGTGACGACTTTAGTGGTGTCGATGTGGCTGGGATCGATGTCGAAGAGATTCTGATTGAGGATGATGATGTCTGCAACTTTGCCGGCTTCGATGGAGCCTTCCGTTTTTTCGCGGCGGCCAGCGTAGGCGGCGCCGGATGTGTAACCTTCAATCGCTTGCGAGACAGTGAGGCGCTGCGAGGCGATGAAACCGCCACCGGGCTTGCCATCGCTGGTCTGGCGCGTGACGGCAGTTTGCATACCTTTCCAGGGATCTAGAGTGACGACGGGCCAGTCGCTGCCAAAGGCGTAACGGCCGCCGGTTTCCGCAATACTTTTCCAAACCCAGGCACGCGAGGCGCGATCGGGGCCGATGTTGGGCGCCCAGACGTTGAGCGTGTCGTCGTCAGGATAGGCGTGGAGCGGTTGCATGCTGGCGATGACGCCGAGCTTGCCAAAGCGCGGAATGTCGGCGGCACTGATGGATTCGATGTGCTCGATGCGGGGACGATGATCCTTGGAGTGATTTTTAGCTAGCGCGAATTCGTAAGTATCGAGGGAGGTGCGAATAGCGTAATCGCCGATGGCGTGGGTGAAGAGTTGGAGATTGCGCTTATCCAGATCCGCGACGGCAGCTTTATATTTTTCGGGATCCCAGAAGAGCGAACCTTTTGTGGACGGCTGGTCGGTGTAGGGCTCCAGCATGGCGGCGGTGTGAGACTCGATGACGCCATCGATCATGAATTTCACCGCAGACACGTCAATCCATTCGTCGTGATATTTTTTGTGGGCGTCTTCAATGGCGTTGAGATCTTCTTTGCGGAGTTCGGGAGGATTGAGGAAATAGGCAATGTAAAAACGCACAGTGAGCTGCTTGGTTTGGCGCAGTTCGTCGAGAAGAGCGAGCTGTTCGAAATCTCCGCCGGCGCTGTGGACACGGGTAATGCCGTTTTGATTGGCCCACTTGATGCCGGCGCGAAGTGCCTGAAGTTTTTCGACGCGCGAAGGTTTGGGAACGACGCGAGCGACGATGTTTTGCGCACTTTCCTTGAGAGCGCCAGTGGGCTCCTTGGATTGCGGATCACGAACGATGACTCCGTTGGGAGGATCAGGAGTGTCTTTGGTGATGCCAGCGAGGGAGAGCGCCTTGGAGTTGGCCCAGTAAGTGTGGCCGTCGTAGCCTTCGAGGAAGACGGGACGATTGAGGAAAAGTTGGTCGAGATATTTTTTGTCGGGGAGGTTGACGGGAGCAAACATGGCGTAATCCCAGCCGCGTCCGAGAATCCAGCCGTCGCCGGGGTGCTGCGAGGCGTAGGCCCGAAGGCGTTTTTGGATGTCGGCGGGATTTTTTGCACCTTCGAGATTTACGCGGCCGAGGCTGAGAGAGCCATCCATGAAATGAATGTGGCAATCGGTGAAGCCGGGAAGGACAAGTCTGCCGCCGGCGTCGATGATCTTGGTGCCGATGCCACGGAGACGGCCCACGACGAGTTCCGTGCCAACCGCGGCGATTTTGCCTTGGCGAATAGCGATGGTGTCTGCCCAGGGCTGCTTTTCATCAGCGGTGAAAACTTTTGCACGGATGATGAGAATATCAGCGGGAGCGACGTGATTATTGCGCTGGGCGAATGTGGAGGACGCGCTCAG
>Ga0210401_10004331_pt1 | contig 14845 bp, 18 predicted proteins | sample IncBWH32MmetaG_FD_150866 | JGI IMG/M metagenome (GOLD analysis project Ga0210401, IMG submission 150866) | Forest soil microbial communities from Barre Woods Harvard Forest LTER site, Petersham, Massachusetts, United States - Inc-BW-H-32-M | ecosystem: Environmental > Terrestrial > Soil >... | reverse complement strand
GCTGGATGATGTTATCTTTGGACACGGCATATCGCTCCTTCGGTGGAGAAGTGGAGGCGTCAAGCACCCCCACGATATGCCGCCTTTCCGATTCCTGCCGTCACCAACTTTCGGCGATAGCTCACGCAGACCTCCTCCAACGTCTCTTCTAGAGTCAGCTGCTCGGGGCAAAGCGGACCCATTGTGCTCATCGCGAGCTATTGCGAGTCTGACCAAAGGCGACTATCGGTCTTGCTGCCGCTTGTAGCGAAAATCGCAGTGGGCGGCGCCTTGCATGATTGTTTGTGTGCGCATGAGCCTCACGTCGGCGCCAAACGCCATGTCAGCTCGAACGCTTCAGGTCTGCGAAACCGATCGCGGTACCGAACCCCTTTGACGGCGGCACGACGTAGCGGCCTCCGGCCTTTGCAAGGCCGAGGGAAGCTAGGTGGGAAAGACCGTGGCATCCGATGGTGAAGCCGGCAAGGTGCGGGCCGTCCTCGGGATGCGGCGCCGGTACGCCGAAGGCCGCCTCGAACGCGTTAGGGCGCGCCAAGATTATGGCGCCCGTTAGCGTCTGCAAGACGGTCAGATCGGCGCCTTTCCTGACGCTGCTCGCCCCCGTGACCTTGCTCATGAAGTCGGCGAGATCCGGCGCTGTCTCGCCTGTAATCCACACGTCTTGAAGCGTGGAAGCGGCGTTGGAGTGGTTCAGGTATTGCGGCTGCGTGTAGAATTCCGGCTGGCCGTACTGGCAGGCAAATAGCCTAAACCACGGCGCTGCCGGATGACTTACAAACGCCAGGGAGAAGCTGAGATTTACCTTTTCTCCGTCGTGCATCGTGGCCATTTTTGAGAAATCAAAGGGCTCATAGGCTTGCAGTCCAGCCTCGCGCCAGGACGCGATGTCGGCACGAGCATCCGGCGTATCGAGCACCAACATCGAAGACCCTTCGTGGCGCGCGAGGTAGTCGCGATTGAAGGCACCGAAGGAAAAATGTCCGGGGCTGTGCTCCGGAACATCACCTGTAACCGACAGGAGTTCGAGATAGCTGCCTTGAAGCTGAACGATCGAGTTGCTGATTCCGAAAGGGAGCCCCCCACGCTTCTTAACGGCAAATCCCAACGCCTGATAAGCTGAGCGCAGCGCCTCCAGGTCGTGGCTGGCGACGACCAAGTGGTTTATGCCTTTCACTGCCAAAACCTCCACGGGCTGTTGGACGGACAAGCACATCCTGCTCGACACATTTCAGATCCAGGACAGGAAGGATCGATGAGAAGCGATGAAGTCTTCCACGGCGGCACAAAATCCGTCGCATTCACGATCGCCAATCTAGAGGCTGAGTGCGATTCTGTCTGAAGGGCTTTGACGAGAGGAACCAGGACCTGAGCCTGTATCTTGGCTGTTCTATGACGAGGATGCTCACGCTTCGCGCTCGCTACATGATCGCGGTCGTTGGTTTGAAACATCTGTAGTCATCTCGTGCAGCGAAAGCGGCCGCAAATCAAACCAGTTCTTCTGCGGCGTTGACTTAGATTTTCTATGTCATAATGTTGCTTGCCCTCGGAACAGCCGCGTTGCCCTGCAATGAGCTATAGACTGCCGCCCTTGAATGGCCTGCGTGCCTTCGAAGCGTCCGCCCGTCATCTGAGTTTCAGGCGAGCAGCCGATGAACTCTGCGTGACGCCGGGAGCCGTCAGCCAGCAGGTCAAGAGCCTTGAAGCGAGCATCGGAGTGAAGCTCTTCCGACGGCTGCCGCGTGGCTTGCTTCTCACTGCGGCGGGTGAAGACTACTTGCCTTCGATTAGCCGCGCATTCCATGCGATCTCCGATGCGACTGAGAAAGTCGCGCCGACGCCCAAGGGACGCCGATTGCGTTTCGCGATTTCGCCCACGCTACGGCGGGAAGAGCATCCGGCAATTGGCCATCTGAAGGGAGATCAGCCCCTCGCAAAACTCGTCTTCACGGATGACCTGAGCCAATTGCTCGACGGAAAAGTCGATGCGTTGCTCCGAGCCTCTCCGCAATCACCGCCGGGCCTGCACGTCGATCACATCGAGTTGCGAACTACCACCGGCGCGTATCTGCCAACCACGCTCGTTACTCTGCCAGGCCTGGCCGGATGCAGAGAGCACCGAGCCCTCGTGAAATTCCTGAGGAACGCGTGACCGCTGGTTCTACCATGACCGCTATTGGCCCAACCGAGAAATCATCACGGCTGGAATCGATCTCTGCTATCTGAGGTAGTGCAGACCAGATTTGCACCGAATGAGACTTTCGGCCCTTGACCCATATGCGACATCGGCCGATAGCCCAAACATTGCGCAATTAACCGTTTTCAAGGGGTTTGCGGCAGACTGTTATCTTACGCTCGACTATGCCGACGCGACGGCGTTCCTCGCGGTGTTCCAGCCGATGATCGATGTGGCACTGACGCGGCGCGCCAACTGATTGCGGCTCACCTCAGTTCTGAAGCGAATTTCTGAACCACCACGCTAGGCCGCGCGCGACAACTTTGCTGGCATGCTAGCGCAGGGACGACGCCATCAACCAAACTCCGATAGCCAAGAATAATGTCCCGGCGAGGCGTGAAATCAGCCGTCCAACCGGGACGACCTTCTCTGTCAGCACAAAAATGACGGTGAGAGCGATCCAAAACACATTCATCACGCCGCTGACGAACAACAGCGTCATCAGCACCCAGCAGCAGCCCAGACAGTAGAGGCCGTGGCGCGCGCCGAGCTTGAGGGAGCCGATCGCATCGGCGCGAAACCCGCCATGCCGTTGAACGAACTGCAGGGGAAACTGGCACTGCCGCAGGCAGGCATCCTTGAGTGGGGTCCATTGGTACATCCCCGCGGCAATCAGCGTCAGCCCCCCGAAGATGCTGCTTGCGCTTGCCATCGACGGCGTTAGCCAACCCTCTCGCTCGATCGCCCACTGGCCAATTGTTGCGATCAAAGAGAAGGCGATCCAAGCCACCAGATAGCCACCCGCAAGGAATGCGCCCACTGCGAATGGCTGCTGCTGTGCGGCAGCCTGCCGGCCGACGCGCACATAGATCAGAAGGAGCGGCGCAACGGAAGGCGTCATCATGCCGACCATCATGACCGCCCACATGACGAAAACGAATGCAAACTCGATTGCGTGCCAAGGCGCGTCCGCCGGCATCATCAGCCCGCGGCCTGCCGGGATCATCCGAAATCCCGTCATGTCCATGCCGCCCATGTCCATGTCGCTTGCAAGCCAGACGATATAGGCCCAAGCAAGCAGGACAAGGACAGCAAGGCAGCCGGCGACGATCGCGCGATCACGCTTCAATACGGCCGCGAGTGCCGCATCGTTCATGATGTCTAGCGCACGATTCCATCCTGGCAGAGATGGATTTCCGCGAATTGCGCGTAGGAATCGGCAAGCTCGAACTGGATGGGATTCGAGACCTTGGTCCAGCCGCGTCCAATCTCCGCAAGCGTGTACTCGAACCCGTCGACCATGTCGATGCGAACGCGGTGCTCGGCTTTCGTCACCGGGTTCAGGATCGGCTCGCCGCGTCCTTCGGTTACTCCTTTGACGACGACATGGCCGCGCCGTGCGGCGACGTTGGACTCGAAGTCGATCGGCGCAAAGATCGGCGGATGCATCTTTTCCAGGGTGGAAGCGAAAACGTTGAAGATTGTCGCTCCCGGTTTGGTATCCTGTCCGCTGAGGATGCGCAGCAAAGCGCCGCGTTGCGCTTCTGTCGCTCGCTCGTCGATGACCACCGCGACTTCGCCTCTGCCTTCGTGAATTGCGCCGGGCCAGCGGAAAATTCCGACGAACTTCAGATCATCGAGCTTGGTTGAACCGTGGTGACCTCTCTCGATCTGCATGCCGGCCACTGCCTGGCAGTGGCCATGAGTCGGAAGTCCATCGAACTGGCAAGGGCACCCGTAAGAGCAATTACAATTGACGAATTCGAGTCCATGGATCGTCCAATTCGTATCCACCATATCGGCCTCCACGAATTTGGCCCCATAAAGAGAGGAGTTTAGCATAGCAGGAGCAAGAAACCACTCCCCCATGATTTGAGGACCGGTGCTAATTGTCGCGGCGCATTTGGTCCGGAAAATGTTGAGGGTTTCGGATGCCGGCCGTGAAGGATCGTGCCAAGTGAGCAGTGGCCGGCGTCCGAAACCCTCAACAAATAGCTGACTTATCGTGCATGGAAACGACGCTCTGTGCCACTTCCGGACTCATGCACTGCGGGCCTTCGCATCGGCAAGCCATCGGTGATGAGCAGTGTCAAGCCCTCAGCGACGGCTTGAGGCTTGCCGCAGCCGTCCAGGGTCATGCGGCCTTAGGCGTGCCCAGAGCTGAGGTTATTTCCCGTCGCAACATTTCTAGCAAACATGGTTTTTGCAGATGTGGTCTGTCGGTAAAAGCGGGTGGCATTGCCGCCTTGGCATAGCCCGTGACGAAGATGAAGGGCAGACCTCGGCGCTCGATGGCTTATGCGACTTTATCGATGTAGTAGCCGCCGATGTTCATGTCCAAGATCGCGATATCGAACGCGGCAGTTTCGGCCAAGGGCAGGGCCGATTCAATTGAGCCCGCCTCAGCTACGATTTGATGCCCAAGCTCCTCGATCATTTCGGCGAGCATGAGCCGGATCAGCGCCTCATCTTCCACTAGGAACACGCGCGCGCGTCCCATTTGAACCCCCTTAAGGGCCTGTTCCGGCCGCATCAAGTCGGACCGTCTCCAATGGGTTCCCCGCCGCGGTGTCGCTTTCCCGATATCGGCGCACGGCTTCGTTGACCTCGCCTTGATTATGCCGGGTTTCCGGGGCGAGCGCCACTACCGGATTGTTGATATCGGCCGGGATGCCGTCGACGGTGGTGGCGAGTCTCGCGTGAAGTTCCTGGATCGCCACACGACTTTTGCGATGAATCGCTGGGTGGTGTGACTTCCGAATCGGCCAATATCGGGAGTACCAGACGCAACGTTGGCGTCCAATGACCCGATATTCGGGGCGGCAAGTTCCTCAATGCCTCGGCTCGGTGCCAATTGTTTCACCTTCCGTCCGAACGGCGTCACGATCTGAAGTCAGGGAACGAAAGCTCCGGTCACGACTTTAGAATCACGAGACCGTCGCTCGCCGTTAACTACATGGCGCATGTCGCGGATAGCCAAAGGTTCACTGCAGGGCCCGCTGTTCTCAAAAACAAGCGCTCGCGCAGATAGCCAAAAGCGGCGGTCTCCGCTTCCGTTCAGAATTGCCAGCCGTGCTCGCAAGCGGGAGAGCTGCGGGAGGTGTGGGCGCCGATGCTGGTGCTTTCTTACCCGAACGAGGCTTCTCATGCGCAACCGCATTGACATAGATTCCAGGCACAGCCGAGCAATCGTGCAAGAGATTGGAGAAAGACTAGCGGCGTTCATAAAGGAAGAGCCGGACCTCCCGGCGGGCCTTAAAGCGCAAATCGACCGGCTCGGCGAATTGGACGAGCCAGCGCCATCAATCATTCCCGGTGCTGAGCGCTGGGACAAACTTCGCCGCTGAGCCCGCCTAGGACAGCACAGACGGCTCGGCCGAACAGGGACGCGCAATGCCATCGGGGAAGCGCCGTGCCTCAAATATCTTGAACGAGTACGGTGCGGCGCAATCCGAACTGATCGGCAAGACCGTCGTCCTTACCGACGGAAAGGCAGGCACGGTCGAGAACGTTTGGCTGGATGAATTGCATGGGCTTCGAATTTCGATCAAAGGTCATGACGGAAGATGGCCGGTCTCAACCATCAAGCTCAGGGAGAACTAGACCTTCGCATCCGCTGCGCGCCGCTACCCCAGAGCACGCGATTCTTTCAGATCATTCCAATCAAGATGAATAGAGCGATCTCAGTCAAGAAAGCGACGCTCGTGATGGCGACTGTTTGGAGCACGTCGTTCGCCGATAGGGGGTTCATGTCATGCCTCGCATCTTGCGAATCATGTCACACTAGTGACCGCCCATCGGATGCCGATGGATCGTGCCGCGCTGTCGTCGAACAACGCGATGCTCCACGTTCGGCATGTGTGACCAAGACTCTTCAGCAGATCTCTCGGCTAACAGTTCCTTCTCTGCCTGGTACCAAAAGGCATCCATCTTGATGTAGGGGTTGTTCTGTTCCGCGACCTTCCAAAGTTCATAGGCTCGCTTTCGGATTTCTTCCTCGGTCAAGGCGCGCATATTCCGCTCCTAACTCTGTGTCTCCCTTTTTAAGAGAACTCACAGGCCGGGAACGCGTTCCTAGGGGAGGTTCCAACAGGGAACGGCATTTCCGATCAAACGTTCAGCGGGGGGGCCGCGACCGGAGCGTCATCTTCTGGTGAAACGCGCCCGGATGCAGGGGTTTCTTGCGACTGACTTCTTGAACCGCTTTCCGGAAGCCGCGGCGCAGATTTCTCAATGGATCAAGGAGGGACGCGTCAACTACCGCGAAGAGATGCATGAAGGGCTAGAGCATGCTCCAGGTTCTCTGCAGCGCCTCTACAAGGGCGAAAATGCGGGTAAGTCCGTAATTCGGTTGCCTACGGCCAAAACCCGAGCCAACGAATAGACGAGGTCGGATCGCCTCCGCCACTACGTTCCGGAACGAATAAATAGGAAATCGCAAACCAGGTCTGCGATCTGCTCGATATGCGAGCGGGTGAAGGGGTCATTTCCGGTGACGAGCTTATATTCGGGCGCCAGCGAAAACGCCGCGGTCGCGATGCCGATGGCGCAATAATGCAATTGACCGGCGTCGCCCGGCCTGACCACGCCTAACGCCTGCGCTTCACGAATGAGCTTTGTACTAATCGCAAAGAATCGCGAGATGTGACGCTTGACCAACCAGACCAGGCGTTCGCTCTCCTTGCGGCCCTCCATGGTCATCAAGCGATGAAGCTGCGGATTCTCCGCTGAGTACTTGACGAACTCACGCACGACCAGTCGCAGCTTGGTGGCCGCATCGACCCCTCGAGTCCGCGAATGCGTTCGCCCAGTTGGTCGAAAAAGCCGGTGGCCAGTTCGTCCATAACCGCCATCCAAGGCTCTTCCTTGGTCTTGAAGTAGTAGGTCGCCAGCTGATGCTGCACGTGCGCTTCCTTCGCGACGTCTTGGCGTCGATTGTCAATTCGGCGCGGGTCTTGATCCGCAAGGTCTCTGTGCGATCGGTCCGCGCTTGATCGCTGTTGGCTTCGGATTCGATGATCCAACGGCTGCCGACCGGCGGATTGTAAGGCCGCTCGGCCGTTTCGGCGGCCAATCCCGGCGCATGCAGCAAGATCAGCGCCGCGACAGCCGCCGCGTAAACGCAGGCCGATCGGTCCGAAAAACCCTTCATCGCCATTCTCCCATGACACCCCACCACCCGCGATCGTCCGTGACGTGCGCCTCGCTCATCTTGGTGGCAGCCGGGTAAAGGCCGGTTCAGGGCGCGACAGGAGTTTTTCAGGGAAAAGCGGCGCTGCCGATCAAGCGAGGCGGGGAACCCATAAAGCTGAATCTGGGCGCAAAGGACCGACCGCGCGCTCTTCATCAACCCAATTAGCGGTAACGGTTTCGCTTCCTGCTCCGCTTACTGGGCCCGCTCTTCAGCCGACTCTCATCGGCTGAAAGCGATGAATTATGTTCGCGCGATTCTGTGCGACGAGTGAAGCGCCCCACGTCAGCCCATCCGTAGAGTCGGCGGCAGTTTGCCCGCTTTGGGTCTTGGTTGTGTAAAAACGCAGCGGAGCTGCGATGACGTGGAATGGGCATTCTGCCAAGTCTCGTTCTGGCCGTCGAAGCTTCGTGGGCTTGTTCGGTTGCGATTTGTCATTGCCGACGCCCCAGCACGTCTTCCGGCAGTATTTTACGATCGCGTTAGCTTAGGACGACCCCACGCCGGGCGGGTGCGGCAGTCCTTTCCCCGGCCAAATAAAATGCGTGGAGTAGGCTCTTTCAAGTTTGGCGTCGCCGGTTTTGGTAAAACGCAGTTGCCGTTTCGGACCGCTGCCATGGCGTATGTAGGCGGTCGCCGAGGGAACGAGATTCAGATCATGCACGTGAAATTGGAGAATTCGCAAAAGCCGAGACAGACGTGTGAGGTTGCAGTCAATGACCTGCTCCAGGTAAGGGACGCGGCCGCATCGCCATTCCTCCAGATCATCGCGGCTCAGCAGTTGCATTCCAATGAGCACATCAATCGGTCGAACGACCTTGTCCCTCTCAAGGATGATTTCGACCGCGCGGCTTATCTTCGGAAACAGCGGGTCGTCACGAAATGTTGCGACTGTTACAGCCGGCATTTGATGATTTGATGGACTCCGCTTCACATCATGTCGTCCGGTTCGTCGAAGTGGCCCGTCTCCGGTGAGCAAGTTTGCAGTTCTGCAGAATTTCCTTCCATCCATTTCGGGCGCTGACTGCGGCGCGGAGGATGTTGATGTACTCGCCCGCAACGACCCGATCATCCGGCAGCGCGAGGTTCTTCTCGATACGTGATAGTAGCTCACGCCTGGCCGAAGTGCTGCGACCGAGCTCAAGCATGCGGCTGTAAACCTCGCACGCGTAGGCAAATGTCTCACGTTTGTCAAAGTCGATGTCGAGCAGCCACTCACGGCGCCTGATCGCCGGGAGACCGATCATTTGCGTCTTGCAGTTATGAAAGATGTGCGCTGCTTCGTGTACGACAAAATCATCAAACTGGCCGCTGGGCGTAAAGTAGGCCGTGGACACGTAGCATGTTGTTTCCTCGCTCAAGCCAATAAGTGAGGGAGCGTCCTCGGAAAGCAGCTTCGAGCCGCAGCTGGCCAACAAGAGATTCGACAAATTCCAAGCGGTCATGAGAAATCGCGACTGCTTCAATCCAGGCTCTATGGTTGCCGGAGTGAGAAAGACGACGGAGCGCGCGAGGATGTCGAGAACCGACTGCTGCTCCGCTTTCGGGAAGAACCCACGCACCATCGGTCCGACCTTGGCGCGGGTAAATGACACCACGTCCAAGTTGGCAAGTTCCTGGGGCGCAGACGCGTGCCCGGTTCGACTCTTGACCAGCGCGATAAGGGCTGCGCGCACGGCAAGGTCGCCTTGGCGCGCGCGTTCCGTAAAAGTCTCGCCGGCCAAGCGCGGAAGAGGGGATCATGCTCCCCGGTACAAAGATATTGCTCGATCGCGGCTTTCTGAAGATTCGGCATGCGGCTTCGGCTGGTAATCGCTATCATGACCTACGATGCCGTAGGCCACTCGACGCCGCACAAGCGCTGACGTATTGGCGACGGAACCGGTACGATACACATCATGAAGATGGAGTCGCAACCATCCGATCGAGAGTTGCTGGCGGGGCTGGTTGAACGCGTCACTTACCAGAATGCCGACAGCGGTTTTTGCGTCATTCGGGTCAAGGCGAGGGGGCATCGCGATCTTGTCACCGTTGTCGGCCACGCTGCCGTGATTTCCGCCGGCGAGTGGATTACGGCTGTCGGCGACTGGACCAATGACCGCACCCATGGCCAGCAGTTCAAGGCCCGGTTCCTCAAGACCTCCGCCCCCACTTCTGCCGAGGGCATCGAAAAGTACCTTGGCTCCGGCATGATCCGCGGAATCGGCCCGGTCTATGCAAAAAAGCTCTTGCGTGCCTTCGGGGACAAAGTGTTCGACGTCATTGAGGCGGAGCCAAGCCGGCTGCGGGACGTGGAGGGTATCGGCCCGGTGCGGGCGAATCGCATCGTTGTGGGCTGGGCCGAGCAGAAGGTCGTCCGCGAGATCATGGTTTTCCTGCATAGCCATGGGGTTGGCTCGGCGCGGGCGGTGCGTATCTACAAGACCTACGGTGCCGATGCCGTCCAGGTGATGTCGGAGAACCCGTACCGGCTGGCCCGCGATATCCGTGGCATCGGGTTCAAAACCGCCGACACCATTGCGATGAGGCTTGGTGTCGCGAAAACCGCCATGATTCGGGTGCGGGCCGGCATCTCCTATGCGCTCACCGAGGCGATGAACGAGGGGCATTGCGGTCTGCCTACCGCCGAACTGATGCCGCTCGCCGAAAAGCTTTTGGATGTCCCGCACGACTTGATCCGCACGGCACTCGATCTCGAATTGGCGGACGGCACGGTGATCGCAGACTGTGTCGGCGGGACCGCCTGCGTGTTCCTTGCCAGCCTCTATCGTGCCGAGCGGGCCATTGCGGAACGGCTTTTGTCTCTGAACAAGGGCAAAATTCCCTGGCCTTGGATCGATCCTAACAAGGCGATCCCCTGGATCGAACGGCGCACTAGCCTGACGCTCGCCGACAGCCAGAAGGCTGCGGTCGCGTCGGCGCTCGCTTCCAAGGTGCTGGTGATCACCGGCGGCCCCGGAGTTGGCAAGACCACCATCGTCAACTCGATCCTGCGCGTTCTCTCCGCGAAGGACATGAGCCTGTTGCTATGCGCACCTACCGGCCGCGCCGCCAGGCGCATGAACGAGGCCACTGGCCTGGAGGCCAAGACCCTTCACCGCCTCCTCGAAATCGATCCCAAGGGCGGCGGCTTCCGGCGCGACGAAACGAACCCACTCGACTGCGATCTGTTGGTTGTCGACGAAACCTCGATGGTGGATGTGCTATTGATGCACGCGCTCGTCAGGGCGCTCCCGCACAAGGCAGCTCTGCTCGTCGTCGGCGATGTTGATCAATTGCCGTCGGTCGGTCCCGGCCAGGTGCTGGCCGACATGATCGCGAGCGGCGCCATCCCGGTGGTGCACCTGACCGAGGTGTTCCGCCAAGCCGCCGAAAGCCGAATCATTGTGAATGCGCACCGCATCAACCAGGGTATCATTCCGGACCTCCGCAAGCCTGACGCCGAAAGCGATTTCTATTTTGTCGAGGCCGAGGATCCCGAGACTGCGGTTAGTCGCATCATCGAGCTTGTGAAAACCCGCATTCCGCGCCGCTTCGGGCTCGATCCCGTCCGCGATACCCAGGTGCTGTGCCCGATGAACCGGGGCGGCGTCGGTGCCCGCTCCCTTAACACCGAGCTTCAGGCGGCGTTGAATCCGGCCGGCGAACGTAAGGTCGAGCGCTTCGGCTGGATCTTCGCGCCCGGAGATAAGGTCATGCAGATCGAGAACGATTATGACAAGGAGGTCTATAACGGCGACATCGGCTACGTGGAGGATGTTGACCTGGAAGGCGGCGAACTCACCGCCAGTTTCGATGGGCGTTCGGTCTCCTACGGCTTTGGCGAGCTCGACACTTTGGTGCCAGCCTATGCGGCGACTATCCATAAGAGCCAGGGCTCGGAATACCCAACGGTGGTGATTCCGGTCGTGACCCAGCACTACACCATGCTGCAGCGCAATCTGCTCTATACCGGCGTTACCCATGGCAAGCGGCTTGTCGTTCTGGTAGGCCAGAAGAAAGCCGTCGCGATAGCGGTCCGCAGTGTCTCCGGGCGTCGCCGCTGGTCGAAGCTGCGCGAGTGGCTACAGTCGGCAACCGCGACGAGATAGCGGATCACGACGTCTTAACACCGAGGCGGCCGGCGCAAAATGGCTCGTGCCAGTCTATCGGGCCGACTTCCGAGCCAAACCAAGTTGGAATATCGGATTAACACCGGACACGACACGGTTTTTTCGGTGCTGTCCCACAAACGGTTATGTTCCCGATGGGCATAATAAGATGTCCCCACGAGAGCTGCCCTCTCGTTTCATACGGTTGAGGTCGTCCCCTGGTGTCAACCGGGCTAATCTAGAGAAGCACAGTGCTCGCGACCGTCAATGACGCCTTCGGCGCCGCGTTGCGGTCGCAACCGCGATCATTGACCGTCGCTTGCGCGCGGTGCTTGGCATGAGGTTGGCCGGGGCGGAGAAACGGCCCCTTTAGCCGAACAAAGAAATTGCACTTCCTTTGGTCGGCCGGGTCAATGTCCAAATTATTGAGAAAATTGCCGGCAAGGAATTTACGACGCTGGCGCACATTGAACGGACGCGAGAGCTATGCCGGGACGAAGCAAGGGAGCTAGGCTCCAGCTTAAAGCCGCCCGCCGTAACCAAAGCGGAAAGATCACCCACCAAGCAACCTGGATCATCAGAGACAACGGCCGGGATGTCAGCACAGGCTGCACTGCAGATGAGGTTGCGGCCGCGGAGAGAAAGCTGGAGGACTACATAGCTTCTAAGTACACGCCGAAGCGGCGAGTGCGACGAGCTATCGCTAAATTTTGGTGACGGCCTGGCCGGTCAGGCGGCGGCGGTTATGGGCTGACAGTCAGTCGGTTTGGCGATGACCTCGATCCCGTCGTCGAATGTCACACCGAGAACGAGTTTTGGCAACTGGTTGTGGCCATCGAGACGACGCCAGCTTTTCTGCGCGCCCTCGAGCAATTTGAAGACCATCGCGAGCGCGGTCCTGTTGGACAGGCAGCCCTTCGATCGGGTCGTGCGATGGCGCACGGTGGCGAAGGTGCTTTCGTGCCTGGAACGAAAGAAAGGCGCCGAGCCCCAGGAGGACGATGGCTGCTGCGATGATCGCGCCGGTGAACTGGCCAATTCCGGCGGCAATCGCGGCGAGTCCGGTTGGAAAAAACATTCGGGCAAGGCCACCCAGGACGAACAGCCAGCCACGGAGGTGACAAGCACCGGCCATCCGTTCGTCCAGCGATTGTGAACGCGCACACTGGCAAGCCCAGCGATGAACAAGAGGATGCCAGACACGAACATGAGCGCTGGGTCGCGGGAAACCTGTTCCGCCAACGCAGGGAACGAGCCAATGTTCAACAACATGCCGGCAGCGATAGCGACAAGGGTGGGACCGATCAGGCCGGCGATCGTTGTCGAGGTGGTCATCTATGCTCCGTTACGGACGCGTCACCGCGCTTATGATAAGCCGGGTTCAGTCCCCTCGAGTTGAGAGAATCGGACGGAAAGAATCTCTTTCATCGTCATTCTGCCGTTGGCGAGCTTCTCGGCCACAATGAGCTGCTGCGTAGTGGGCAGACCGGCCGGTATCACCATTTTCCCACCCGCTTTCAATTGGTGGATCAGCGGAGGAGGAATGAGGTCGGGAGCGGCCGTCACGATCACCTTGTCAAAGGGGGCGTGCTCTGCCCAACCGTGATAGCCATTGGCAATCTTGAGTTCGACATTTCGGCAGCCCTGCTGTCGGAGTCGTTGCTTCGCCTCTTGGCCGAGCTCGTCGATGATTTCGATGGAGTATACCTTGCGGGCCAGCTGCGCGAGGATGGCGGCCTGATAGCCGAGACCGGTACCGACTTCGAGAATGCTGTCGTCGACATTGATGTCGAGCAGATCGGTCATTAGGGCGACGACAAATGGCTGCGAGATCGTCTTTTCGAAGCCGATTGGAAGTGGAATATTGTCATACGCGTAGGGCTGAAGTTCGATTGGCACAAACTCGTGCCGCGGCACCTCGCGCATGGCCATCATGACGCGTTCGCCTAGCGCATTCTTGCCGATCGCGTCGCGCAGCTCAAAGGCGCGGGCGGCTATGACCGCAAGCATGTGTTTACGCAGAGGCTCAAGGTCTTCTGCTCGCATTGGCAACCTTCACGGGCACGCGATCGGAAAGCCTGCCCTAACTGATGTTCCGGCCGCTTGCCGCGAACCACACCGGCATTGCGCATCAGCAAAATGCGCGGTGCACCCGTTGCTGTCCAGCCAGGCTGTACAACTGGTCATCCGTCACAACCACTCTCGCGGGCAGGAGGTTCCTCAGGTGGAACTCTGTAGCCGATGACGTTGCCCACGACACGCTGAAGACATCGCAGGTCCATTGAGGACAACGAGACGTCTTCAAACGGGCGGCAAAGATTGTACAATCTCGACAGCTGCCCTGGAAGCGGGACATGCCGAAATCTTTGTGGCGGAACGGGCGGCGACCATGCCGCCGGCAGGCATTTTACCGGCAATCCGGCGCCGCTCCTTTGCTCGCGCTGCCAGCATTTACATTTCGCAGGTTCGAGCTGCTCCTGCAGCTTACTCCTGCAGCGCGGAACGTTTTGGTGAAAGCAACGTAGGATCACAAATGAGCTGGTCCTATATCCCGAGATGGAAGTTCACTGATAGCTGCGGAAGGCCGCGAAGCGTACAGAGCGATTGCACACGGATCTGAAGATTGCGCTCCCGGGTCTCGAGGAGGACCAACGTCGTGAAGCGGGACTTCGACCTCATCGTCTATGGCGCGACGGGCTACACCGGCCGTCTCATCGCCGAATATCTGGCGACCTCCTATCGCGGCGGCGATGCTCCGTCCTGGGCGATCGCGGGACGCTCGACCGACAAGCTCCAGAAGGTGCGTGCCGACATCGGCGCACCAGACGATTTGCCTTTGGTTAAGGCGGATGCCGCCGAGCCGGCCGGCCTGCGTTCGATGTGCGAGCGTGCGGCCGTGATCATCACGGCGGTCGGGCCTTATCAGCTCCACGGTTCCGAGCTTGTGGCGGCCTGCTCGGCCACAGGCACCGCCTATGTTGATCTGTGCGGCGAACCGGCTTGGATGCGGCGCATGATCGACGCCCATCACGATGAGGCGAAACGGACCGGCGCGCGCATCGTCTTCTCCTGCGGCTTCGATTCCATCCCGTTCGATCTCGGCGTGCTCACGTTGCAGGAGAAGGCGCGCGAGAAATTCGGACGCCCGGCGCGGCGGGTCAAAGCCCGCCTGCGCAAGGTGAAAGGCGGCATGTCTGGCGGCACCGCGGCGAGCGCTCGCGCGACGTTGGCCGCCGCCGCGCGCGACCCGGCCCTGATCCGACTGCTGACCGATCCCTTCGCGTTGACGCCGGGATTCACCGGGCCGTCTCAGCCGTCGGGCCTCATCCCCGAATACGACCCGAGCATGAACGTATGGCTCGTGCCGTTCCCAATGGCGCCGATCAACAC
>Ga0210401_10004330_pt1 | contig 14850 bp, 30 predicted proteins | sample IncBWH32MmetaG_FD_150866 | JGI IMG/M metagenome (GOLD analysis project Ga0210401, IMG submission 150866) | Forest soil microbial communities from Barre Woods Harvard Forest LTER site, Petersham, Massachusetts, United States - Inc-BW-H-32-M | ecosystem: Environmental > Terrestrial > Soil >... | reverse complement strand
AAGAATTTGACCGGGGCAATTCCGCCCCGGTCATGACCAACAAGTACAAATGACTACAACCAAAACATACCAGGCGCAGCTACCGTTGCGCAACCATCGAATCGTAAGACCTGTCCCGCAGCCCCGGCCGCCAGTCCCGCCCGGCGTTGTGGAGATGGAAGCCATCGGCGAAGAAATTCGCCAAAAGCTCCGCGAAAAAATTGACGAGATCCTTTTTTGCGGTTCATGGTTCTGTAACGACTGCAAACGCTTCTGCGAGCGCATCGAGGGTGAGCAGGGCCAGCCTGCGCACTGTGACAAGTGCGGCAGTCACCGGATCACGTTCCTGGAACCGTTGAAACAAAAGGAGGGCAAATGAAAATCACCTTGAACATTCCACCGATTAGAGTGGCGCTGCTGGCTACGCTTGATGAAAGCGGGAGCGTGAAGGCCGTTGTCGAAAAGCTAATCGATCACGCGCAACAAGGCGTCTATCGGCCTGGGGCCTGGGAACGTGAATGGCTTATCCAAGCCTTTGGAGATGATTTCATATCGAAATTGGAGCCAGGCAGCCCGTGGACTGGCTCGCTAGACTCATCAATCCGACATTTTCAACGTCCAAAAAAGGAGGGCAAATGAAATACATCGTCTGGGTAAAACAAAACGGGATCTGGCATGAACAAGGAGACGGTCCGTTGAGCGAGCGGGAAGCAAAACGAATTGCCAGGGAGATCCGCCAGGATTGCCACTGTCCAACCCAAATCAGGCCGGCCGATGCTGGCGCTCCTTTATGACAAATAAAACTGTACTTCTTTTTTGCGACAACGAACACGGCGTCGGAGAACCCTGCTTCCCGGATGTTGATAAAATGGACGGATACGACGTCAAACAAATGTTTATCAAAGGCGCGTCCGCGCGGGCGCTTCGCCAGGAAGCCAAAAAAGCAGGATGGAGCCGTGTCAACGGCGGCGACTATTGCCCGATCTGCACGGAGAGCGGCATATGAACGCGACGCCACATTTGAACCGCCAGCGCGTGAGAGAGTGCGCGTTGGAGATCGCAAAGACCAGGCTCAACGGTTTTGGCCTGCCACGCTTTAACCGGGTCAGCCTTTCTTTCCTGGAGCGCGTCGATCGTAGAACCGTCGACGTGATCCGGGATGAAATTCGCAAGCACCCGTCAAAAGGAAAAACCCTCCAATAGTGAAACTTGTTCTATCCCTCTTTCCTGGCGCCGGCCTGCTCGATCGCGGTTTCGAGCAGGCCGGCTTCTGCGTCGTGAGAGGACCGGACACAGTTTTCGGACAGCGCATTGAGGAGTTTCACGCGCCTGCCAGTCACTTTTCCGGTGTGATCGGCGGTCCTCCATGCCAGGATTTCAGCAGGGCCCGGCGCCGGCCGCCAACTGGCCACGGTCTTGCCATGCTCTGCGAGTTCGCACGTGTCGTCACAGAGGCCCGGCCAAATTGGTTCTTGATTGAGAACGTTCCGGGAGTTCCGGACTGTCACATTGACGGCTACCGCACCCAACGCTTTAACCTCAACGCGATCGAATTTGGATGCCGGCAGAGTCGCAATAGATCTTTCCAATTTGGCAGCCTTGACGGGATCCCTTTGACGTTTTTTAGGCGCACTCAGTCACACTTCGGCCGTGCCATTTATCCCACGATAACGACGAAGGACGGTCCAAGGAATTTTGCAGACCGGTGCGAGTTACAAGGCCTGGCACGTCACTTCGATTTACCCGGTCTGTCACGAACGGCAAAAATTCGGGCTGTCGGAAATGGCGTTCCAGTTCCAATGGCGCGCGCAGTCGCAGAAGCAATTCGCGGTCGAGGAGTCACACCATTTCGGCTTTGCGCGTGCGGGTGCGGGCACATCCTGGACGGTGCTAAGCGGCAAAAAACATTTTCACCAGCGTGTCGAAAGAGGCTTGAGCGCCAACGGAAGGGAATTTACCCGCGGCGTATTATTTGCCTCGATGAGTCACGCCAGGCGCAGTCACACATGGCGGCGGAGTCACACCAATGACTACAGAGAACGCTATTCGCTGGCTACATCACCAGGCACGAACGTGCCGGGACCTTGATTCATCGGAAGCGTTCTGTCTGCTTTTGCCGGCGCTCTTGCGCGTGCTGAATCTCAGCCCGATGGAGGATGTCGAGGCCGCGGCGTTCCGGCACGAATTCAAGCAGCGGATCCACGCGCTGCCGTTCCAGGACCAGGCCGACCGGGCAGACCAATTTGGGGGAGCGGGCACAATAGGAGGACCGGCTGCTAAACAAGGGCGCCGGATTATGACACCCCGCTCCCCCGATCTCCCGGCACGGGATATGCGAACGGTCCCTACCGTATGAAAAAACCCAAAACATTGGCGGAAGCGATCGACATGCTCATGTGGTTGAAAGATCAGCTATTGGGCGTCCGCCTTGACCGCAAACAATTGCAGCAGCGTTACGGCTGGTCAGAAGCGACCCTGGACCGCCGGATCGCCGACGGCAAACTCCCCAAGCCCATTCGGTTCGGTGGACGGCCGTGCTGGCGTCTGGGCGACCTGGCGGACGCTGAGTTAGCCGGACAGCTTGACAGTCCGGTGTCCGGGGAACCTACCCCCGTTTCAAGCTCAAAATCGCCGATCCCTGGACAGACGTCCGCTTAACCAGGGCGAAAAGAGCGTCCGAACATGTCCAAGCCAAAACGTCCAGTTTTAAGATCTTCTGAGGGTCAATGGGGGTCAGCCAATATCGTCAAAGCAAAACGAAAAGAGCTAGGCATGAATCAAATCGAGTTTGCTACCGTGCTTGGAGTGCATCCGGTAACCGTTTCCAAATGGGAAAACAGAAAGGCAGACCCCAGTGTTTGGCAATTAAATTTGATTTGCGCTTTGGAAAAGAAAGGGCACCCCGCGGCGTTCCTGGCATTATGGGGACCGATTAAGACACTCTCGATTCTTCTACTGCCTAAAATAGTCTTCCGCGTAATGTCCCGCCGGTGTCCCGGTTCACTGCGATGAATTCTCCCCTGGGGAGCGCCGCGGCCTCGTCTACCCCGGACCAATACGGCCGGATCGCGTCCAGTTCGGCCGGCTCACAAATGTTGAACGCCACAAACTCGGTTGCCTGGCTCCGGACGGTCACGTGATATTCCCGCGGGCGATGAGTGCAGGACACTAATTCCAGATTTTCGACACGGCCAGTCCGCACGATGGTTTCCAACTCTTCCGGGATCGTCCTGGCATCGCACCACTGCCAAAGTTCGTCTACGAAAAGGATCTTCCGGCCGGGACCGCGGGCACTTGCGTGCATGACCCATTGACAGAACCAGCGAAAAGCGTCCGGCAACTTGGCCCCAGGGAACATCACATGCGGATTAAAACAGACCCATCCGCTGGGAAGGGCCTCTTCACATTGGCGGGCTGTGCCGCACGGCTTGAGCTTGAGGCGGGTGGCTGCTTGTCCGCTGTCGTCGAAAATGAAACGGCACGCGACCCCTGGCGCGTTCAGAAGATATAAGAGCACAAAAGTGGTTTTGCCGGTGCCGCCGGCGCCAAAGCAAAGGGTGATGCACCTGGGGATCGAGTAGTCCGCCATAGCTCATGGTTTGTTCGTCTTTGGCCCCTGGGCCTTTTTAAATTCCGCGATCATCTCCTCAAACTTTGCGTCTGAGCGTTTGTTGGAAACCGCGATGGCCGTCAACGCCGTCACTGCGATCGCCACGTCCGAATATTTTCCCGAGACTCCAAGACTGTTCATCAGCTTCGCCGTGCCGTTGGATCCAGAGAGGGCCAGGGCACGTTTTGCGGCCGCGGGATAAGTCGCTCCTGAGGCAAGCTCCTTAACAGTTCGATCGGGCAGACCGACGGCCTTGGCTCGTTCCAACCGTTTATGAACTCGGGATTGTTCGGCTCCTTCGATAAGCTCTTCGAGCAAGGGACGGAGGGCGGCCGGATCCCACGGGACCGCATCACTTTGAACGCCAGGCGCAGCGCCAGGCAAAGCGCCTGCACCATTAATCGGCGGCGCAACTGGACCGCTGCCGTTCGCAGGCGCAGAAGGAAGGGGCGGCGGGTCAGCCAGTTTTTGAGCGGCGCGAGCCTGGCGTTTGCGCTCCGCATCAATTGCCTTATCGGCTGCTTCAGCTTCCGGTGATCCTGGGACAAGTCCATCCTTACGGGGTTTGCCTCCGCGGTTGCCTCCGAATGCCGCAACTGATGACGCAGCAGGAATTCCAGGGGGAGGTTTGCCGCCCAAATTTCCAGACGCGCCAGACGCGCTTGTTTGAGGAGACGTGCTTCCAGTTGTTCCTGGGGCGTTGCTTTTAACCATGACACAAAATTTTAAAGTTTGAACGGCCGCCAGTTTGTTGGCTTCAACTGGGAAAGCTGGTCCTCAAGCTCAGCGATTTTCGTTTCGCGCTGCTTGACCGTCTCAGTGGCGGCCTGCAAATCGGTTTCCAGCTTTGTTTCTCTTTCGGTTTTCGTGCCGCCGATGACCGTTCGAGCGGCCGGGGGATCAGTGGGCGGCGCAGCCGGCGCCGGCGTTGGATTATTTTCTGGCGGCGGCGGCGGATTGTCACCGCCGCTGCCAGGGCCGGACTCAGTATCCGGGGCAAGGAGAAGTCGAAGAAACCTCACAGCCAGACACGAGCGCAGTTTCCATTCCAACTCGGACCATCAAATGCCCTCAACGTCGTGAGGCCATTTGATAGGGGTACTTGGCACGCCTCGCGCTAATTGTCCGGTCACTACGCTTCGGCGTTCGGAACCGCGAAGAGCGTCCCGGCTGTCTCCGGGAGATCGCGCTGATGACCGCCACACGAAGCCTCCATGCAGTTTGAACCGCCCTTTCGGGCAAACCCGTCCCCTATGAAAAAAATCTTCTCACACGAAAACCTTATGACCCTGGGATTTGTGATCGCGGCCGTTGTCATTGCCGTGATTGTCGTCATCCCGATCATTCGCGCCTTTGTTCCCGCCAGTCTGCTCGGCCTGATCCCTGGCAGCAAAGCGGCGCCCGTGACCACGACCGCAGCCCCCACGTCCTAAGGCACTGCTCAATCGTTAACCTAAACAAATCAAATCTTATGGCCTTTTTTCCAACTTCAATACTCCATCTGCGCGACATTCAAGGTGTCGGCGTTGGCGCTACTGCCATCATCAATTGCCCAAAAGGACCGCGTTATCGCCGGATCATCCTGGAATTGCAGGACAGCGGCTTCGGCTCGACCGCGGCTCCGGCCGTGAGCGCAATCACGAACACCGACATCAAAGTTGTTCTTGGTTCAAAAGTCATCCGCCGTGCCCTGGGCACGCAGATCGACTTGATCAACACGACCAACGGCGCTCAATATGCAAGCTACGGAGTTGCTGGCGCTGCCAACGGCGGCGGGATTACCTATCTGCCGATCTTCTTTGAAGAGCCGTGGCGCAAACGCGCTGACTTCCAAAACGGCCTTGCCCTTGAGACAGGCTGGCTTGGCGGAAACGACGTGTTCCAAATCCAAGTCCCGATCCAGGGGACGACCACAACGCCCGTGCTGAACGCGTATGCGATCGTGGACGGATTTTCCTCCGGGAATCCCAACCCAATTATGAAATGGGTTCCCAATGACGTGAACACGGCCGCGGCCACATTGAGCTTGAACAATTTGTTTCAGGGTGCGCCGGCGACTGACCTGGTTGAGTCAATGGCACTGCTCAACACGAGTGACGCCAAATTCGTTTCCAAAGCGCGCTTGATCATGAACAACACGGTTATCCTCGATGACGTTACCTTCGACGAACAAACCGTGATGCTCAAAAACGCGGACATGAATCCCACTGGATCCAGCGTCGCCGGGGCCAATGCCTATCATATCGTGTTCGATCACGACGATCTCTTTGAATCGCTGCGTCTCGTCAAAAGTGTGACTCAATCCGAATTAGATTTGACGTTCTCGGCGGCCAGCGCCGGCACCATGCGGATGATCACGCAGCGTCTCGGCGATCCCACACAGTAACCAGCGTTCCGATACCAAGGCGCTGGCTGCTCAACGGCCGGCGCCATTTTTGTATGAATGAGACGAACGACATCAACAGCATTTTGACCGGGCTGGATCTTGGGAGCCTAAATGGATCGACAGCGCCCAATAGCAGCCCGACAAATCTTTCCACGCCGGTAAATACCAGCGGCGGGAACACAAACACCAGCGGCTTTAGCCTGGGAAGCGTTCTCAGCGGGTTGTCCGGCCTGGGGACCAGCGCCGCCAATGCGTACGCGCTCTTTAACGGGGCACAGCCGGCAACGAAGACCGCGACCCCATCGGCCGCGGCCTCAAGCTGGACGTCATACCTGCCCTGGATACTGGGCGGCGGCGCCCTGATTGTCCTGATCGCGCTCTTTGCCCGGAAATAAAATGGACACTGCCCAACTTTTGCTGAGCGGTGGAAACCAAACTCAGCAGACGCAGGCCATCACGGGAACGATCCCCTGGATCGCCCTGGCAGTCCTGGCCGGCCTGGTGGTCCTGGTGTTCCTGAAAAAGAAATGACTATGCGGCCTTTTAGTTACAACGGCGAAGTCCTGGGCGAGCAACGACGGCTTTTTGTCGAACCGCGTTGCCGCTTGAGTCTTCTGGGCCTGGGCGGCGGCGGCGGCGGGCTGGGCCTCAGTGGATCCGCCAGCGCCACTTCCAGCGCGGCAAACAGCGTTGGCGGCGTCACCGTCAACAATGGGGGCCTGCAACTCAATTCAACGACACTTCTGATTGCCGGCGGCGGCCTGCTCGCGCTGCTTTTAATCTTCGGAATCTTTTTCCGCAAATGAACGCCGAAAAAAAACGCCGCATCCTGACCGAGACGCAAATGCTTTCGATTGTCGAAAGCACAGAAGCCGAATTGCTCCACGCAGACGAGCAGCTCGGCGCGATCGCGCACCAGGTGGTAGACGGGATGTACACAGCCGGCATGTTCAGCGACCTGGTTAAACGCGGTTGCTTCACCGCATCGACCATCAACGTTCACGGCAAGCCGGCCTTCATCCTGATCCATTGCCGGAATGACCTGGGCTGGCTCATGGTTGAGGGCGCCGTTGCGCTGGGCAACCATTCCCTGGAGTTTTTATTCGATGGCGGGGAAACGCTCGCCCGGCATTTCAACGCGCCGATTGTCGTCTTCGTGACGAAGCTCACGGCCTTATATCGTTACGCGACGGCACAAGGCTATCAAACCATGGGCGTGATCCTCTTCAAAAAAAATCCGTGAAACCCTTTTTTTACAACGGCGAACTTTTGGGCGAGGACCGCAGGCTCTTTCATCAGCCGCGTTGTTACCTGGCAGCAAGCCATAGCGCCAGCAGCCAATCGACCAGTCAAAAGACGCTCACGACCTCGGGAGCAACGTCGCCCATCAGCGGCGGGGCGGGATCCGCGGCAAGCAGCGGCTCGATCGCTCTTGGCCAGGCTGGCAAATACCTTGAAAGTGGCGCATCGGATCTTTCCGGCTCGGACCTGGGCACGACCGTTACGGCCGGCAACGGCGCAACGATCACCATCGGCGACCAGGGCGGATCCAGCATCCTGGGCCAACTGGCCAGTCAATTCTCGGCCGCGACGCCTGGCACCAACGGCGGCGGCGCCGGCACAGTAGTTGTCCCGTCCACGTCGGCCGTTTCACAAATTCCCTGGACAGCCCTGGGCCTGATTGGGGCCGCGATCGCCGCGATCTTTGTCCTGGGAAACATCTTTAAAAAATGACTCCCGTAACACTTATAATTCCAGCGGCCGGCACACAGTCCGGAGTCTTCGCCTATCAGGCAAGCGGCAGATATTTTTTGCTGACCTCGACGACCGGAGCTTTTCGCGTAATCAGCAATACCGGCGACGAATACGATTTCAGCGAAACGGGCAGCGGCTTTGGAAACGACAATTCTCCGCCCTTCGGAAAGCTGACTTTTTACAATGACAGCGGGACGCCTGTCACGATCACTTTTTACGTCAGCAATACACCGATTAAAACGCCCGACGTGACGGTCCAGTCCTCGATCACCGTCAACACGACCATTACAAACACTCTAGCCGGCTGCGCCGCGGCGACCCTGTCCAGCGCCGTCGTTACTGCGGCCCTGATTAACACAGCATATAAGTTCAATGCTGCATCGACGCCATTCCGCAAAATCACAATCCTTGCATTTTCCGGCTTTGGCACTCCGGGCACTGCGCCTACTGTCAATGCCGGCATTGTGTTTATCGGTGTTAGCAACACTCAACAGCCAATCGCCATGAATCCCGGCGACGTCTGGACCTTCGAGGCCCCGACCGGAGCAAAGTACGATCTCAACGCGTTTTACCTTTCGGCCGCCAGCGCCGGCGATGGGATCTTGATCATCTATTCATGAAAAACTTTTTGATCATTCTGTTTTCACTGCTGAGCCTGGCTGCGCTGGCTGATGGACCGGTCATCGAGACAACGCCCTTATCGCGCACGCTCTTGAGGTCCTCGACGACCGGTCAGGCGCAAACTGCGCTTGGCTTCACCGGCAATGATACGAGCGCCGTTACAATGCAGTCAGTGAGCAACTGGGCATTAGGCGCGACCGCTTCACCGTTCGCATTCGTCAACACAACCAGCGGCGGCACCAACACGGCCGTTATCAACCCGGAGCAATTTGGAGCCCTGGGAAATACCCTGCTCAATCTCAACGCCGGCGGTAATACGATCTACGTGTCAGGCACGGATGACTCGGCCGCGTTTCATGCTCTGGCGGTAGCAGTCAGCGCGAGCAATGGTCCGGTGACAGTCGATCTCATCGGTCGCACGTACCTGGTCAACACCAACGTTGATTTCACAAACCTGTTGCAGCGCGTCGTTTTTCAAAATGGCTTCATTGTGACGACCAACGCGACGATTCCTCACATTGTCTGGCTCGGTGGCAACCAGGACGTTTTCCAAAACATCAATTTGATCGGTCCCGAAATTAACGGCCAACGATCGGCACCCGAAGCCAACTGCGGCCTGGTTATGGGCGGCTTCCAACCGATTGCGCAAAGCGATGTCCAGTCACCGGGAATTTTAAGTTGCCGGATCAGCAACTTTGAGACAAATGTGATTCTGTATTACTTCGTTGGCGGGGACGTTAAAGACTCTACCATTGTCAGTGCCGGACACGAATGCATTAACGCCCACGGGGATCAGTTCACGATCGACAATGACTTTTTGGGCTATGGCACTTACCAGGGCGCGAATCAGTACGGCGGAATTTCCTACGGACCGGCCAACGCGCCGAGCATCGCCACAAACGAAATCGCGATTGATGATACCGGCGGGATCGGAATCAAAATTAAAGATTGCCAGTTCGCCACTCTGCACAAGGCTTTAATTTCTTCGGGCGTGCAATACCTGACCGTGGATGACTGCAATGTCGAAGGTTATTACGGCCAACCTTATGAGGCTGTTTGGCAGGTGACCAGCAACACAGCCGCGATCTTCGATTTGACTTCCACCTGGCAAGGCCAGGTCCAGGGAAGCAACATGTTTGCCTACGGCTTTAACGCCTGCCGGATGAACGACGTGATTTTCGAGGACATGGTAAACGTGTTTGCCCTGGTGACCAACTCGTTCCGTGGGACATTTCCTGAAGGGATTGGCAACTACGCAAATGTCACTGTGGTAAATCCGCTCTCAGGCGGCGGCTTCTATACAAACACTTTGCCGAGTCCAAATGGAGGCACCGGCGCATTTTCGGACAATTTTCTCGATGGTCTCACCTTAAATGCCGGGCTGGTGATCACCAATAATTCTTCCGCGTACAGCGGCGGCAACTTTTACTTGGGCTCACCCTTTGCTCGACAAGGCGTCGATTACGACTTCTACCCGGCGTTCAGCACGATGTACCTTGACGTGCCGGCCGGTGGCGGCATTGACATCCGCCAGAGCGACAGCCGCGCCGAAACTTTCATAGGCAACCTGGGCATGATTCTCAATGAATCCATCGGCTCCGAACAGTATCCAATTCAAGTCAAAGCGGGCGGGACGTACTACGGCACTCTCTCTTTTGGCGGCTTCAACACCTTGATCAACTCGGGTCAATTCTCTGAGTCCTGGCAGCCGGCGAACTTGCAGGCAAATTTGGGACAAACAGCCGCGGGTATTTTCACAAACGCTTACGCCGGGCAGTACGGGACAAACACGTTCACGACCAACTCCTGGGCCGGAGCTTCTCTTGAGCGTGATGGCGAAGCGGAATTCTTTAACACGGTCACAATTAATTTCGGCAACGTAAAGATCACCAACGGTTATTGCAGTACGGCGGGCGGCTTTGCATCGACCGCAACAAATACCCTGACAGCAACGTCTACGGGCATTACGAACACGCTCCCTGTAATTCTGCGGGTCTGGATGGCGACCGGCCAAGGAGTCGAGTTGACCAATTTCAATACCGGCTTCCACGCTCATTTTGGCACAGAAAATTCTTGTACTTTTTATCCGCTGCAATCGGGCGAAGCCCTGTGGGGAAACTCGATCATCTGGGTGACCAATATTGCTCAATGAAGACGCAGACGAAGCACAACCATTTGCTGACGGCGATCCTGATTTTTACCGGGGTATTTGTCGTCTACGAGATGTACAAAGTCTGGAATGCCGGCACGGCTGCGCTTAGTGACATTCTCCTGGCGCCGATCAATGCCCTCAAGGCAGTGTGGACCGGCGTAAGCAATGCAGCATCCGCGGCAGGCTCGGCCGTCTCCAACGCAGCTTCGACCGTTGCCAACAATTACGCGATCGCGTCCACGTTGCCGGCGCTGACTCAACAGGAAGTTTCCGACGCGCAGGCCCAGGGCAGCGTTGCGGCGAGCTATCAGCCAGGCGGCACGATGTACAACACAATTCTTGCCACTCAAGGGCAGGCCGCGGCCGATGCCGCGGCGCAAACGGCCGCCAATAACGCCGCCACGCAACAACAGCAGGCAAACGCGGATGCCTCGTGGTGGGGGACAAAACTTTTTAGTTGGATATGAGTCTCTTTTCGAAAATTGCTCTGACCGGGATCCTGGCCGCGATGATTTTCATTCCGGGCCTGGATGCTGTGATCGCGCTGCCCGCGCTGGCCGCCCTGGGCTACGTCTGGGGATTCGCTCCAACGACCAAATGAATATTCCAACTGAAATAATCGGCGACGTCCTTGCGGTCATTCTTACGGCCGTAATTGGTCTTCAAGTTTGGCTGTTCAAACGGATCAATAAAATCGAGCGCACATTGTTGACGATCGTGATCATGTTGGCCGATCGCGGTTTTAAAATCCCCGATGGTGGCGACACTGAACGGCTTTTGAAGGCATCGAGACGTGAGGGCATTTGATGGTAGTCACTGGCACGATCTATGCCTCCATCCTCTGTGTGAAAATGATCACTCGATAACATGCTCTTCAACCTGATTCGACCCTTTCTAACTTGGCCGGCAATCCAATCGCTCATTCGCCACGGCCTGACCAGCGGCGGCGCGCTCCTAATCTCAAAAGGCCTGGCGTCAAATGAAGACGTTGCCGCGGCGATCGGCGCGCTCATGGTGATGCTCGGTTTCGGCCATTCAATCTGGCAAAAGTGGCAGGCGATGAATCCACCGGCGGTGAGCACGCCGCTGAGCGTGAAAATTCCAATTTTGTTTTTGCCGCTGGCCGTTGCCATTCTCCTGGGTGCCGGCTGCGCTTCAACCGGGCCACAACAGGTAACCTACCAGGCGGCCGGCACCACCATTGTCAGCGTGGACGCAGCTATGAACGAATGGGGCACCTACGTTGCCATGGCGCACCCGGGGACGAATGCAGAAATTGCCGTCGAATCCGCCTATGAAAAATATCAATCCACGATGGCAGTAGCCTGCGACCTCGGTGCCACTTATTCTGCGACAGGCGGGACAAACGTATTCGCCGCCCTGGACCAGGCAATTCAAAATTCCAGCCAGGAACTTACGGACCTGGAAACGCTGATTGCCAGTTTCGGCGTCAAACTTCAATGACGCTGGCGAGCCTCTTCAATCTCTTTGGCTTCAAACTCACGACCCAAAAAAATATGAGCCCAAATTTAATTGCTTTGATCATCGCCCTGGTCCAGGAGGCGATCACACTTGAGCCATCGATCATGGCCGAACTACAGGCACTCTTCACGCTGCCAAACCCATCGCCGGCCGATTGGGAGGCGCTCAGGCAAAAAGTCCTGGCCAAGAGCTACGCCGATTATGTTCCGGCCTCGGCGCTGGCCGCCAGCAGCCCCGTGGCTGAAAAACCGGTTGTCCTCACCGCAACCGCATCGTCAAACGCGCCTGTAGGTCAACCTAGCGCGCCGGCCATAGTGCCAGAGCCGCCCTATCTGACAGACGGATCCAAGAATCCAGCTTTCAAAGAATGATTTCCCCGATCCACTAAAGGAGGATCACTTAAACGACGGAATCTTTTATCTGAATCCATGTCATGAAGATCGGGGAATTCATTCTGACCACCTTGGCCGTTGCCCTGGGAGCCACGATCGCCCTGGCTGTAGCCGGCCTTTATGCCAAACAGCAACTTTCCGCGGCGACCGCGACCAATTCGACCCTGGGCAACGTCCTCGCCGCTGTCGGCCTATGAACTTTTTCGAAGCCGTCCTGGACCGGCTTTTCTGGATGTTCGTCATCCTGGTTGCGATCGTCCTGGCAACGATCATCTGCACGGTTGATTTTTTTTTCGCGTTATTTTTTCCAAAGACCTATAAGGAATTCCAAGACCGCTTTTTTGGGGCGCCCGCGGATAAGGCAATCAACAGTTACGAGAACTTTGCCAGGGACCATCCAATTTTGTGCTGGATTTTCCGCTGGCCGTTGGCGTTGCTAAGCATCTAGTTTTCCCGTTCTGATTCAAGGGCCTTGCTCAATTTCTCTTCGGCTTCGAGTAGCTGGTTTTGCTAAACGTCTTTGCCGTTTTCCAACCGCAGAATCGAATGAGTCACTTTGTCCATAAATTCCTGAAGTGCATCTATCGTTTCGTTTTTCATCGCCGCAATTGTATCATATCCGGACCCGTTCAGCCATTCGCCGGCTGTGATCGTCCAGCAAATGAAAGTAAGTCTTGACGAGCATAGCCCCACCGTCTTTGTCGCCACGCCACCGGGCCACGGTCGGAATGTCCACGCCGCTCTCGATGCACCGGGTCGTGAAAAGGTGGCGGAAATCATGGTGCGTCAGCCGGTGCAGGCCGGCGAGCTCGCAGGCGGTCCGGAGGGACCGCTTGCACTCAGCCTGGGGAATGACGGTCTCCCGATTGCCGGCGACGCGCCTTAGGGCCTCTAGCGTCTCGCGCAGGCCCTTAACGAATGGAATTACCCTCGCCTGGCTGTTCTTGGCCAGTCTCCCAGGCAAAAGCAAAAAATTGTCATGGATATCGTTCCACTTGATCTGCCTGGCTTCGTTGATTCGCAAGCCCGTGTGCGCGAGGAAACGAATGACGAGTCCGGCATGGCTCCGCGGCCGGGCATCGAGCTTCTCCAGGAGAATCGAAAACTCTGTGTGATTGATCAGCGGCCGCTCCTTCAGCCGCAGGCGCCGGCGGGGAAGTTTTTTTGCTGCCGGCACGGTCGCGCGAAGCATCGTCACTACGCCATTGAAACGCGAATCCGAAAGCGAGGCGATCCGGCCGATGAAAACGCCCAGGTGCAGTTCGGATATCTGCTCCACGTCCTCCATGAATTTTTCCGGCCATTGGCGGCCAACATAAGCAATCAGTTCCTGGTGATATTTTTGGGTGCGAGGCTTAACGACGCCGAAGCGTAAAGCTGCCCACGTTTGAAGGGATGTCTGGAGAAGCATTGGCAGTGCAAAGAATTAGCCTTTCGGCTGACCATCAACAATCTCTTCCAGCTTTCGCTTTTGAAGTTTTTTGGGGCCGTATTTCCAGCACTCGGAACGAACAGATTCCAGCCAAAGGGCCATCTCCGCAGGCAAGAGCTGATGCCCGTCCTTCAGCGGAATACAGATCTCCTGAAGCTCTGGACAGACCTCGATGCAACGTTTTAAAGCATACTGCGCCTGATAAAGATATCCCTTCAACAACCTGAACTCTCGCTCAGTGATTTTTGTTCGCGGTTCCATATTACAGGTCAGTTGTTCAATTGAGTTTTTTCCTCGAAGTGGTCCCGCGCCGCATAGATCCATTCTATTACATCTTCCCAGGTGACCGGGCGGCCTCCGGAGACGACGGAAAATTTACCGACGTTTTCTTCATCATCGAGGAAGGCTTTGCCCAGGGCCTGCATTGCGTCCTCAAGGTGCTCAAAAATTTTTCTTGTATCATTCATGAAATCTTTCATGCTGCGTTTATGTTAGATGGAGCCAGCTACTGGGATCGAACCAGTGACCGACGGTTTACAAAACCGTTGCTCTGCCGCTGAGCTAAGCTGGCCCAAAGTCCGCGCCCATTGTACCACGTTTACCCGATAAAACAACGGTTTTGGTGAGTCGTATAGATGAACCTGGAATTTTTTCACATTCGATGTGCGACAGAAATCTTTGGCACTTGCCTCGGCAATGGCGGTCAAATCTTAAATCGGCATTGTGGAGCGCTTTAGCATCGCTGAACTTGCCAGCGCATGCCGTCTCTAATAAATTTTCCGCCCGATGGCCAGCGATCCGGTAAAAATTCAATATAATTCGGGTTTCCGCGACCTGGAAAAATTGCTCTCGACCGTGAAACGGGCGGGAGATTTCTTCTTCAACGCCACAATGGAAATTCCCATGCCCAAAGTGGAAGTTGAAAATGTCGGGGTATTGTCTTTTCCCGTTCCCAGGTCGCAAATCGCAGCACTTGTCCAATGCGCGACGCGCGCGCCCTATGGTCGCGGCGAAAAAACCATTTTGGATGAATCAGTGCGC
>Ga0210401_10004329_pt1 | contig 14852 bp, 8 predicted proteins | sample IncBWH32MmetaG_FD_150866 | JGI IMG/M metagenome (GOLD analysis project Ga0210401, IMG submission 150866) | Forest soil microbial communities from Barre Woods Harvard Forest LTER site, Petersham, Massachusetts, United States - Inc-BW-H-32-M | ecosystem: Environmental > Terrestrial > Soil >... | reverse complement strand
GCCACCAAAAATAGTTTCTACGTTCAGGCCGGCTTCGCCGCCCACGTCCACAAAATTGACGCCTAAATCAGAGGGATTCTTTTCGTCAGTGGTGGTGAGGGCGCTCAGTTGAAGGGGACGCGCCAAAGAGAGCACATTCTCCAACGAAAGCACCAGCGCAGATCGGCTTAAGGATCGGAGAAACTTGCGACGTGAGAACTGCAAAAGAAATTACCTGTGCTGTTTAGCGTTAGGATTCGGCCCTAATTTTGTAGGACGTTGGCCTGATTTGCAAGCTCACATCCAGAGATCGAATGAGTATTCGAGCTATGGCCGCAAATTCCTGAAGGGCGCGGAATGCCTTTTGCCTTACAATTGTGAGCGCACCGGAGTTGTCGTAGCCATGGTTCGGCATCTTCTTCTAAGATTTAACCGTCGCTTTCATATCCCGAACAAGGCAGCATTCGGCCGTTTCATCCCGGTGCTTCTGTTGATGGCATTCACGTCGTCGATTTGTGCAGCTCAGCGCGGCGCGCTCGATCTCGACGGAAAGAGCGTGAATCCATTAAAGTCCGACGGGGGACGGACCGTCGTATTGGTCTTTGTACGCGAAGACTGTCCAATCTCCGCGCGTTACGCTCCTGTGATTCAACGAATCAGCGACGCGCATCAGAAGGATGCGCGATTTTATCTGGTGTTCCCGGACAAGGCCGAATCTCCCGCGGATGTTCGTAAGTATCTGCATGAATTTCGCTACTCGATCCCCGCCCTGCGAGATCCCGATCATTCGCTGGTTAAAGAGGCGGGTGCGAAGGTCACGCCCGAGGCGGTGGTGTTCGATACGAAGGGCGCTCTCGTATATCGGGGACGCATCGACAATCTCTACGAATCTTTCGGGCGCTCGCGTCCCGCGCCAACCACGCACGAACTTGAGGACGCTCTTCAGGCGGCCTTGACCGGCCACGCGCTTTCAAACAAAGAAGTCACAGCCGTGGGATGTTACATTTCGGACCTGCAATGAAGCGGCTGTATTCATTGGCTGGAACCGGAATTGTGTTAGCCATTGCGGTTGCGCTTCGCGCTGGCGGAGCCGACGCGCAATCGAACGGAGAACAGCAAGTCACATTCAACCGCGACATTGCTCCCATCATTTTTCAATCGTGCTCGCGGTGCCATCGTCCGGGAGAATCAGGACCTTTTTCTTTGCTTACCTACGATGACGTGAAGAAACATGCGCGTCAGATTGCGGTGGTCACGCATGATCGAATCATGCCGCCGTGGCTGCCGGAACCGCAGAGCCTGAAATTCGCCGACGAAATGCGGCTTTCAGACGATGATATTGCAACCATAAAAAAATGGGTAGACGCGGGAACGCCGGAAGGAAATCCGGCGGATTTGTCGCCGCAGCCAAAATGGGTGGAAGGCTGGCAGTTCGGTCAGCCTGATCTCGTGCTTACCGCCGAAAAGCCTTACCAGTTGCCGCCTGGCGGCTCTGACATGTACTGGAATTTTATTTTGCCCGTGCCTATTGACCGCACCCGTTGGGTGAAGGCGGTCGAGATCCGGCCGGGGGATAAGCGCTTCGTCCACCACGCCAATATTCTCGTCGACCGCCAAGAGAATTCTCGACAGCGCGAGAAAACTCCCGGTGAGGGATTCGAGGGCATGGAAATCAAAATCGAATCGGAAGCGTTTGATCCAGACAGCCACTTCTTGTTTTGGAAGCCGGGTACCGTTCCATACGTTGAACCGGACGGAATGGCGCTGCGGTTGGACAAAGGAACGGATCTCGTACTGAATGTTCACCTGCAACCGTCCGGCAAACCGGAGACGATTCGGCCGACGATCGGCTTATACTTCACCGATCAACCTGCTACGAAATTCCCCATGCTGCTGCAATTGCAAAACGATTCCAAGCTCGACATCCCAGCAGGAGCAAAGAACTTTATGGTGAGTGATGAACTCACGCTTCCGATTGACGCTGATCTGCTTGCTATTTACCCACATGCGCATTATCTGGGCCAGGACTTGCAAGCTACAGCGACCTTGCCCGATGGCAGCACGAAAAGTTTAATTCACATTCCGCAATGGAATTTGAATTGGCAGGCAGTATACCGATACGCGGAGCCAGTGGCACTGCCCAAGGGAACTACGATCCGCATGCGCTACGTCTACGACAACTCGGACGACAATGCGTTGAATCCGAATCATCCTCCCGAGCACGTGCGCGGTGGAAATCGGTCAAAGGATGAGATGGCGCATCTGTGGCTTCAGGTGCTGCCGCGCAACTTTGGTTCGCAAACGGGCGATCCGCGGATGTTGTTGCAGGAGGCGCTGGCGCGACACAATATCCGTAATAATCCCGAAGACTTTGAGGCGCACTACAATCTTGCATCCATGCTGCAGGCGCGCGGTGATACCGCCGACGCGCAGACGGAGTATGAGTCGGCGTTGCGGATTCGTCCGGAAGATGCTACTGCGAATAACGCGCTTGGAGCGGTGCTGCTCGCCTCAGGACAGGCTGGCCGGGCGATGTTGTACCTTCAGACCGCGATCAGGACTTCGCCGGACTATTTCGACGCGCACTACAACTTAGGAAATGCGCTGGCGTCTGCTGATGACTTCCGCTCAGCGGCAAGAGAGTTCGCCACAGCAGTTCGCATCAGGCCGGACGATGCTGATGCGCACGCCAATCTGGGCAGCGCGTTGGCGGAATTAGGCAGTTTCGTGGAAGCTAAGGCACAGTTCGAACGCGCGCTCGAGATCAATCCGGCGCATACTCTGGCACGGGAGAATCTCCAACAATTGCAAAGCGCGATGGCCAACCACTAATCTGAAGCGGCGATTTGCACTGGTTCTTGAATGGGCCATTTTCTTCGACTCTTGCTGTGTGCGCTTTTGTGCAGAGCCGTCACCTCGCGGGCTCAGACTGCGGCAGGCGCGGCGAATTCTGGCTCCAACGTACACGTAGGAGATCGAGCCTGCGCAGGTTGCCATTCCTCTATTTACAATTCGTACGTAAAGACTTCCATGGCGCAGGCCAGCGGGCCGGCGATCAACAATTTTTTCCCGGCTGATTTTGTACATCAGAAATCCGGAGTGCACTATCGCATTTACTCCGATCAGGGAAAAGTGTGGCTCAGCTTTGAGCGTCCGAGCGACGCGAGCGTGCGGGGCAAGCGAGAGTTGCTCTATTACATTGGCTCCGGGCGGCGGGGCCGAAGTTATTTGTTCGTGGTAGACGGATTTCTTTTCGAGTCGCCGGTGAATTGGTATACCGATCGGCAGCGCTGGGACATGGCGCCTGCATATGGCAATGCCAGCGAAATGCCAATGAATCTCCCGGCTTTTGCCAGTTGTTTGCATTGCCATGTCAGCGGGATGCGGCCTCCACTGGCGGGAACGGAAAACCAGTATCCGTCTCCACCATTTTCCGATGCTGGCGTTACTTGTGAACGATGCCACGGGCCAGCTGCCGCGCACGTGAAGGGCGGAGCCATCATCAATCCCGCCAAACTCGATGCCGGGCGACGTGACGCAGTTTGCATGCAATGCCATCTCGAAGGCAAGGCTGCGATCGAGCGCCCGGGGCGGCACATTTATGACTTTCAGCCGGGAGAGCAGCTGTCCGACTTCATTCGCTATTTTGTGTTTGCTGATCAACAGGACAGCGGACTTGGAGCCGTTAGCCAGTTCGAGGCACTGGCGCAAAGTGCCTGTAAGAAAAAATCTGGCGACGCCATGTCGTGCACTAGCTGTCATGATCCGCACCGGGAGCCATCTGCTGCTGAGCGCGTCTCTTACTACCGGCAGAAATGTCTGGCTTGTCATGGCGCGAAGTTTGGAAGCACACACCACGCAGATCAGCCCGACTGCACTTCATGCCATATGCCTTCGTCGTTAAGTACGGATGTTGCTCACACCGAGGTAACGGACCATCGTATCCAGCGGCGGCCGGACATCGCGGCTCAGCTTTTGCAGGATAGAAGCACACAAGCAACCTTGCCGAGGCTGGTTCCATTTCCGTCGCTGAAAAACGACGACGATGTGCGCGACCTCGCACTGGCCTGGGAATCATTGGTTAATAGCGGGATGACGGCAGCGGCAGGGGAAACTGAACGATTACTTCGTTCGGCTCTCGAAAAATCCCCCAACGATTCCGTTCTGCTTTCCGCGTTGGGTTATTCGGCGCAGCGTAAAGGCGGTTTGGATCGAGCTCGCGAGCTATATCAACGAGCCCTTGCGGTCGATCCCACGTTGATCGATGCGGCTACGAACCTGGGTGCGATCGAGGCGAATCACGGGCAGCCGCGTGAAGCGCTCAAGCTTTGGCAGGATGCGTTCCAGCGCGCTCCAGGTCAAAGTCGTATCGGGATGAATATCGCTCTACTCTTTTGCGGCAGCTCACAGCCCGATAATGCACGCAATTATGTTTTGCGCGTGCTTGAATTCAATCCGGACCTTCCCGAGGCAAAGACCCTGCTGCAACGGCTCAATAACGGTTCGTCAAAATGCAAAGATTAAGAATATTTTGACGCCATTCTACTTCACAGCAGCAGCTGGGCGATGTAGGCTAACGGCCAAGAGGCTTCGGCAATCATGGTTGGAATGCGGCGGGCGAGCTTAATCTGGATCTGCGTCATCCTTGCGATTTGGTTGTCTGCTTTCGAATGCTTCTCAGGCACAACCCCCTCTACTCAACCTAACGGCGGCCTGCATCGCGTGCTGCAATACATTCACTCGGATTGGGACGTGTTGACGCGTTCCATGACACGTTGCGACAGCGTCGTGGATCCAAAGTTGCCGGAGGCTGCTCTGCTTTATCTGCCGGCAAATTTCCCCGAACCAGATTCGGTAAAACAACTCGAACAAGCATGCAAGGTGCGAGTTGAGCACTTGCCCATGGTCATCGAACATCCGGGCGAGCCCGGAGTGGAAGCAATCTCGCCGCAAGGGCTGCTTTTTCTGCCGAACAGCTACGTCGTTCCTGGGGGGCGTTTCAACGAAATGTATGGATGGGACAGCTACTTCATTATCCTCGGGCTGGTGCGTGATGGGCGAATCGAGCTGGCGCGAGGAATGGTAGAGAATTTTTTCTTTGAAATCGAACACTACGGAACGGTGTTGAACGCCAATCGCACTTATTACCTCACTCGCTCGCAGCCGCCATTTCTGACTTCGATGATTATGGAGGTCTACAACGCGCAGAAGGCCGCGGGACATGATGACAAGCAGTGGCTGGCTCGCGCCTACAGTTTTGCGTCCCGGGATTACCAGATGTGGATGCGCGATCCGCACCTGGCAGATGCGACGGGGCTTTCGCGCTATTACGATTTCGGCACTGGTCCGGCTGCCGAAAGCTTGCAGGATGAAACCGGACTCCGCCGTAAGGTTATCGGTTATTTTCTTCTTCACCCTCAACTCGATCGAACCTATGTGATTGCCAAAGGCACCGAGTTGGCTCAGCAAGCTACCGGACCTGATTACACGGTGGAAGTCTGCGATGTGGCGAAAACCATGGCGCGTCCGGGATGCGACACTTCCAGCACGGTGCAGTTGAGCGGTGATTATTACAAGGGCGATCGCAGCATGCGCGAGTCCGGGTTCGACATTTCGTTTCGTTTCGAACCTTATGGCGCAGCCACCCATCATTTTGCTCCGGTGTGTTTAAACAGTCTTCTTTATAAGACAGAAAAAGACCTGGAAGAAATCAGCCATTTGCTGGGCAAAGCTGCCGAAGGGGCGCAATGGAAGCAGCGAGCCGAAGACCGCAAACAAAAAATCAACAAGTATCTTTGGGACGATCAGCGAGGATTGTTCGTTGACTACGATCTGCGCACGGGGACGAAATCGACGTACCAATATGTGACGACGTTTTATCCGCTGTGGGCGGGGCTGGCGAGTCCGCAGCAGGCAAAAGCAGTGGCTCGAAATGTGAAGGTCTTTGATGAGCCGGGCGGGCTGGTGACGAGCACGTCCGACACTGGCGGGCAGTGGGATTACCCCTATGGATGGGCCCCTCTTGAATCGCTTGCCGTGGATGGGTTACGCCGCAATGGCTACACCGCCGACGCGGATAGAATTTCGTATAACTTTCTTTCTACTGTGGCTGAGAATTTCCGGCGCGAAGGAACCATCCGCGAAAAATATGATGTCGTGACACGCTCTTCGGAGGCTCACGTCAGCGCTGGATATCAGGCCAACGTGGTCGGTTTCGGTTGGACCAACGGCGTTTTCCTGGAACTATTGCAGCAGATGCCAAAAGAAATGGTCGATCGACTGGCGAGGGAACAGGACGCGGCGGCGCATTAGTGAATTGATTGACCGTTCCTATTGCTTGCTGCTCTCGCGCTCTTGTAACTGCTCGGCTGATTTCAATTCTTTTTCCGCTTCGTCATTTCTTCCCAGGTCGCGATAGGCTTGTCCCAACAAATGATGAGTGATGGAATTATTCGGATCCATTGCAACCGCCCGTTGCAGGGCGCGCACGGCTAGATCGAACTCGCCTTTCTTCTCCAGAACTTTTCCCATCAGAATGTACGGGCCAGTAGAGGTCGCGTCGAGCCAGATGGAGCGCTGCAATAAACGTTCAGCGTCATCGTACTTCTGGATGCGCGAATACGCATCCGCCAACTTGTAATAAGTGGGAGCGTGCGCAGGATTGATGGCTTTTTCTTTTTCAAATTCGGCGATGGCTTCATCAACTCGCGATTTGTACAGGTACAGCTCGCCCAGCAAAAAGTGAGCGAGCGGAAGTTTGGGATCGAGCGCGACGGCCTTCTGCGCGTACTCTTCCGCAATTGGATCAAATTCCTGCCGCAGCAACATTCGCGCGGTAAATAAATAACTGGCGGCGGAATCCGCCGGCACATCAAACATTCGCGCGAAGGCATTGCGAGCTTGCGGATAATTTTTTACCTGAATGTAAGAGACGCCCAAAATATAAGCGGCGTCGACATTCGCCAACGGATACCAGGTCTGCACTTTTTCCAGCAGCGGGATGGCGTCATTCGGGCGTCCGGCAAGATAATAAGAAAGTCCCAGAAGCTGCACGGCCTCGCTGTCTTTGGGATTTTCCTCGGTCGCTTGCTTCAAAAAATCGACTGCCTTTCGGAAGTCGCCCTTCTTGTAATACGCTGCGCCAAGTTGGTGTGAAAGGCCCGGCAGTTTTGGACTCTGCGCGGCAAACGCCTGCAGTTGGGCGAGCGCTTCATCATACTTACCTTCTTCCAAGAGTTTGCGGGCAGCGTCGAAGTTGGGAGCAGAAGGTCGGGAAGATTGTGTTTCTTGAGATGAATGCTGCGGCTGGGGTGCACTCTGTGCCCAGGAAGAATTCCCATGCATGCCGATCCAGACAATAATCGCTCCAAGAATTGCACTCCGGGCCAGCGCTGACAACGGCGACCTCCTGAAAATCCAAGCGTCATTTCACAAAGCGGCAAACTGAGATAGCCAACTGCTTCTCACTGTATTGAAGGACAGCAGCATAACACGTAACCTATCCTCATTGTGGTATTCGCGATCGCTGGAAGGCGCACTGGCGCTCGATTTTCGCTTATCGTCTTCTTCCTGCAAGTCAGCACATTCGTGTGGTTGTCACAGGCTCAGACAACCGCTTCCGGCGCCGAGGCCGCTTATCAACGTGGACAGGCGGCGATAGAAAAAGGTGATGCCGCCGGAGCCCAATCCGCTTTTCAGCAGGCGATTAAACTTGACCCCCGCAATGCGGACGCGCAGAACGCGTTGGGACAACTGATGCTTCAGCAGGGCGATGTGGACGGTGCGATCGAACACTTTCGTATCGTTACGCGGCTTCGACCGGGATTGGCAATTGCACATGCCTATCTGGCGCAAGGACTTTCGACCAAAGGTTCGCTCGATGAGGCCGCTCACGAGTTGAAGGTCGCGGTGCGTCTGGCGCCGCAGCAAGCTGATGCACATCTCGCCTTGGCGCGAGTGCTGAGCCAGCAGCAAAAAACCGACGATGCCGTTTCCGAGATGAAAAAAGCCGTTAACTTGCAACCCGCACGTCCGGACTTGCACGACGACCTTGGCGTGTTGCTGGCCCAGCAGTTGCGACTGCTGGATGCGGAGAAGGAGTTCCGCGCGGCTCTTAAGCTAGATCAAAAATATGAGTCCGCCCAGTTGCATCTTGGCGTCGCTCTTTTGAACGGCGGCGAGCGAGACGAGGCTATCGCCGCTCTCCAGCAAGCGGCTCAACTGGATCCCAAAGACGGAACTGCAAAATATTATCTCGGCACCGCACTCGAGGCGAAAGGGGACACCGACGCTGCTTTACGGGAGTTAGAACAGGCTGCGCAACTTACTCCGAATCTGGCTGTCGTACAGACGCGCTATGGTTTGTTGCTGCAGCGTTCGGGTGAGCCGGAAAAAGCAGCAACCGCGTTCGCAAAAGTGGTTGAGTTCACTCCCAATGACCCCGAGGCGCACAACAACCTGGGTCTCGCGTTGATGCAATACGGTCAGGGTGATGCTGCAATCAAGGAATTTCAGACGGCGCTAAAACTGCATCCCGATGACACGGGAATCCGCGGAAACCTTGGGCTTGCATATTTGCAGAAGTCCGACTTCGACGCAGCCTCACGAGAATTGCGTCAGGCGTTAAGCATCACGCCTAACCAGGCTCATCTCCACTACGATTTGGCAGTAGCGCTAAAACTAGAAGACGATTTAGCGGGCGCGATCGCAGAATTGAAGGAGGCAATCCGCCTCGACCCTGGCTTAGCGGATGCTTATTACACGTATGGAGTCACGCTGTGGCAAAGCGGCGACTTCGCGGCGTCGGTGGAACGCCTGCAAGAGGCCATCCACGCGAAACCTGACTATGCCGAGGCTTATTACACGCTAGGTACCGTCTTCAAGCAAATGGGCAAGCTGCCAGACGCGGCCAGCGCGCTTCGCGAAGCCATACGCTTGCAACCCGACTTTGCCGGGGCGCATACAACTCTTGCCGCTGTACTCCGGCAACTGGGCGATACTCAGGGAGCAGCCGCTGAAAGCAAAACTGGTGCGGAGATCAGCCAGCAAAAAACAAGTCTTCAGGCGGCGACGTTCACCACCAACTCAGGACGGCGTCTTCTCGAGGCCGGAGATCTGGACGGCGCATTATCTCAGTTCCATTCCGCAATCAATTCCCAGCCCAATTACGCTCCCGCTCACTACCAACTCGCTTTGGCGCTGAAAAGAAAAGGTGACAAGGCGGGAGCTCAGGCAGAATTGCAAAAGGCAGCAGAGCTGGATTCGCGTTTCAAATCTCCACCCGAGTGATGGTCTACGATCCTGTCTTGCGCAGGCTTACGAGTTCCATCGCTACTGGCACGCCGCGCGTGACTTTCACACGCAAAACCGCTTCGAATGGCTGCAAATCCTCGGGCTTCGAAACGCCTAGCCTCTGCAGCAAATCCTGTAATGATTGTGGCGTGCAAATGTATTCGACCGCGGCTTGGGTGCCAATGGTGGTTGTTCCAGCCAGGATCATTACCGATTGTGACGGGTTCCCCTCGCGCACGCGAGCGACGACTGAGTATTCCTCCGTGAGAGGTTCGTTGGAGGGGCTAGCCAAAAAGGCATTTGGTTCGCCCGCTTGGGGATGCATGTTGACTATCGCCAAGTCTCCCTTTCGGGGACCGGATGTGAGCTGCCGGAAAACGAATTCCTGGGTATTGGGGATATCGCGTAGCGGTAGATTTTCCGCAGGCGAACCGAGGAAGATCAAGTTGTTGTTCTTGGCATCGTCGAGCGAAAGCAAACTCCCCCGCTTAACCAGGATCGGCCGGCCTAGTTGGGCGAAGACACCATCAAGCTCATGGACGGCCAACACTTCACCGACGCCGGTGTAGTGGTCGAGAATCGGGCTGCGTGAATCACGCTTAGGATCGAAGTAGCGCATTCCCGTCTCTGGCCTACCAACAAAAGCACCGTTGCTAAATATGACCCACGGTCGTAGCGGCGCAGAGAGAAAGCTTCCCCAGAAAATTCGAAATGCAGCAGGCGCTGGCTCCGCATGATTGGCTGCGATTGCTTCGGCGGGAGTGCGATTGACGAGCATGGTAAAAATGACCCCGATAGCCGCTGCCAACAGCACAACGAGCACAAAAACCGCAGTGACCCAGTTCCGGCTAGCTGATTGCCGCCTTTCCCTGCTTAGGGTCGCAACCGAAAGTCCCATATGGGACGTCGCAGTGCGATGCTGGAAGGTAAGCAGGTATCCGCCTTTAGGCAGGTCCACGAGAATCGGATCTGCTGCACCTTCGGAGCCGTAGTACTCTGCCAGCTTGAGACGAAGGCGTCCGGCCTGGACCCGGATAGTCGAATCCAACTGGGGATCAAAATCGACGGGGCGATGAAAAACTTCAGTCGCAATTTCATATTCTTTTAGCGGCACGCCAGGACGAGTTAAGGCGTGCGTCGCCAAATATCGCAGGAGCTTGCACAAGGATTCGGAGCCGTGAAGGGTATGGCTACTCGCTAACCTGTCGATCTGCTCCAGGTATTCATCCGGAACCGGCAGATGAGCCCGATTTACAGCCATGTAACATTACAGTAACAAGATGTGTATCTCGCTGCAAGCCTAGAATTTACCGCCATGTCACTGTATCAAACCTCTTGAAACTTATCTCTTCGTCGTTAGTAGTGTTTTTGTACTACTGGCTCAAGTTGAGCGGACGAGTGAGTCCGTCTTTCGAAATGCACTTCACTTTACTCGCCGGGATTAAGCAGCAGTTCTGTGTCGTCTCCAAACTATTCGTGCGCAAGCCTGAGTTGACTCCAAATTGCTAGCGCTCGGAGGAATGCAATGCGAAGGTCATTCGTTTCCGGTCTCGCGGTGCTCTCAATTTTACTTGTCGTATGGGGTCCTGCAGCTTCGGCCCAAGCTGTCTTTGGGAGCATATTTGGCACCGTTACCGATCCCAGCGGCGCGGCTGTTCCCAATGCAAAGGTCACCGTCACGGACGTCAGGAAGGGAACCACCGATGGAGCGACTTCAAACGAGAGCGGCAATTACTCAGTAACGCACTTGATTCCGGATACGTATAAGGTTCGTATCGAAGGCCCGGGCTTTAAGACAATTGAGCAGGACAATATCGCAGTTTCTGCGGACGCGGCGGCCCGCGTTGACGGGCAATTCCAAGTTGGCTCCGCCACCGAGTCCGTTGAAGTGACCAGCGAAGCTCCACAGCTGAAGACGGATCGAGCTGACGTCTCCATCGAGTTCAATCAGAAATACGTCGAAGACTTGCCGATCATGAATCGCAACTTCACGTCCTTTGAGTTGCTTTCTCCGGGTACCCAAAAATTGGTGGGATGGAGCCACGCAGTAACCGAAAATCCGCAAGGCAGCCAGCAGATTTTTGTCAACGGACAGCACTTCAGCGGTACCGCGTTTGAATTAGACGGCACGGATAATCAGGACCCCATTCTTGGGATAATCGTCGTCAACCCCAATCTCGACGCCATCCAGGAGACGAAAGTCACACTCCAAAACTACGACGCCGAGTTTGGCAAGGCACTCGGAGGCGTGGTTACCGTCCAGACGAAGTCTGGCAGTAACGAGTTGCATGGCAGCGGTTTCTGGTTTCGGCGAACCGATGCCACTGCGGCCCGTGATCCATTTACGCAATTCGCTCCCGATCCCCTCACTGGGAAGTTTATTCCGTCTGACAAGTGGCAGCAGTTTGGTGGGACTATCGGGGGTCCGATCATCAAGAATAAGTTGTTCTTCTTCGGGGACTACCAAGGCACTCGTGAAACCAACGGAACCACGAACCTGCTCACCGTGCCAACCACCGAGATGGCGGCGTCTTGTAATCCGGCGTCCAACGCAGCCAGCGCAACGCCCGGATTTTGTGACCTAAGCCAGTATTTGACGCCCGCGGAACAGGGAGGGGGACAAGCTTATGATCCGACCACGGGCAGCGCGACCGGAGGTCGAACGAAATACCTCAACAACCAGATTCCGATTGGCCAGATCTCACCGCAAGCCGCAGCCATCCTAAAGCTTTTCCCCGCTCCCAACAGCGGGGGCGGCATCACCAACAACTTCATTGCGTCAGGTTCAGGAAACTACACCCAAAACAGCTTCGATGTGCGCGTCGATTTCAATGCCGCGCCAACGGTTCAAACGTTCGGCCGCTTTAGCTTTGACCACTTCCATGTCGAGGGCTTGGGCTCGTACGGAGCGTTAGGAGGCGTCGGCTTCGGTCCCGGTGGTTTGGCCGGCGGCTCTAACACACATAACTACAGCGTTGCTTGGGGCCTCACCAAGACCATCACCTCCAGCTTACTGGCCGACTTCCGTTTCGGATATTTCAAGTATAACCCGAACACTTTTAAGCCCGACGCAGGGACCACGCCCATGACGGGGTTTGGCATCCCCAACTCGAATCTCACCGGGCCGGAAGCTGCCTTCACTTCAGGTCTCGGCGGGTTCTTGCTCAATCAAACTGTATCCAGTTCGTCGGCGAACACCGGCGCGTTCAGTAACCCGACGGTCAGCTGGGGTGACGGCTTAGGCGTCGGCCGCTGTAATTGTCCGCTCCTGGAGAGTGAGCAACAATTTCAGTGGGTCACCAACTGGACAAAGATCAAGGGGAACCACCAATTTAAGTTTGGCGCGGACATCCGTTACGCCATGAACCTGCGCGTGCCCAGCGACAACAATCGCGCTGGCGATTACACCTTTAATTACCTCACGACATCCAACGGCGGCGCCGGGGGACTGGACTGGGCAACCTTCATGCTGGGCGATGTCACGCAGATGACGCGATATGTCAGTCCAACGGTCACGGCAGCGGAGCGGCAGCACCGTATGTTCTATTACGGCCAGGATACGTGGCGAGCCACTCCCAGGCTGACACTGAATTATGGGTTGCGTTGGGAAGTGTATTTTCCAGAATACGTGAACGGCAAAGGCAATGGCGGATTCGCGAATCTTGTACAAGGCCTCGATCGGGTAGCCGGATACGGCCCCTTCGGCCTCAACGGTAACATCCAGAATGACTGGCACTATTTTGCGCCGCGAATCGGAATTGCGTACCAGTTGACAGAGAAAACTGTGCTTCGGATGGGCTACGGCCGCAGCTACGACATGGGCGTGTTCGGCTCGAACTTCGGCCACACGGTAACCCAGACGCTGCCGGTACTGGCAGCTCAACTGGCGCAGAATTCATCGCCAAACCTGACTGCCTTCACCCTCGCGCAAGGGCCACCTGTGTTCAATTTTCCGCCGATCCCGGCAAGCGGAACGCTTCCGGTGGCGGGACCGAATTGCTATCAGAGCGCGTTTTTCGTAAACGGCGCAAATACCCAGCTCTGCGTGCAGCCGCATATCCGGCCCACATTCCAACGTTTGCCTGAACTGGATGCCTGGAATGCGACCGTGCAACACCAGATCACCAGCACTATGAGCCTGGAAGTAGCTTACATCGGCAACAAGGGTACACACGTTTTTGCCGGAGACGGACCGACCTACAACGTGAACAGTCCCGCTATCGGGCCTGGTATTACAGATCCGGTAACTGGTGCTTTTGTACCCGTAACGCCATTGGTACAGCGGCGGCCCTTCTACAACCGGTTCAGTTATCCGGGATTCATTGATCCCACCACGGGCACCACCCTGATGTGTTGCTCCACCGACCAAAATAACTACCTAGGCAACGACGCCAGCAGCAATTACAACGCCGCACAAGTCGAGGTGACCAAGCGATTTTCCCACGGTTTCCAATTCCTTTCTCACTACACCTTTGCTCACGCCTACAAGTATGACAACAACTACTACGCAGATTCACCCGGCATCGCCTATGGTCCCGACGACGAGGTTCGCAACCACGTCTGGGTGAACAATGTCGTCTATGAACTGCCGTTCGGAAAGGGTAAGCCTTTCGGAGGCGGCGCGGGCGGAGTTGAAAATCAGTTCATTGGCGGTTGGCAGATCAGCGGTACCACCACTTGGGCCAGTGGCTTGCCGTGGACTCCGAGCTACGGAGAATGCGGCAGCGAGGAGGATGTGAGTATCTGCCGGCCCAACAAGGGAACCGGCTCGTTCCACCTGGGCGCGGGCGGGTTTAATCCGGTCACACACCAGGTGCCGTTCTTTACGCCTATTCCTGACATCGTGACCAATCCCGGCGGTCCGTTCTCTGATCCCGGCCCGGGGCATTTAGGCAACATCGGTGTTTTCAGCTATCGCGGCCCACGGGCTTTCTTCAGCGACGCGTCGATTCTGAAGAACTTCTTCCTGACGGAACGCTTCAGGCTGCAGTTCCGCATGGATGCCTTCAACGTGTTCAACCACCCGGTTCTGGGTTGGAACAACAACCAGGGCGGGACAGGCACGTGTATAGACTGCGCGGGCAATGGCCAGATCACAAACATCGAAGCCGATGCTACGCCCGGCTCCGCTACCGGTATGCGACAGCTTGAGTTCGCGCTTAAGTTAATTTTCTAGCTTCTCGGTGCTTAAGGGTGTCATCTTGAGAAGCTAACGCGACGAGTGATCTGGGTTTTACCGGCAGACGCGACAAACCCAGATCACTCGTTTTGCTCAGATGACAGCTTACGCGCCGATTTTCCGGCCTCTAGTTGCTCGGCACTAATAGCGTCACCGCATTGTCGATGACGGATATTTCCGCGGGCAACGTTCCTAATAGCTCCCCATCGGCTTCGACGAAGATGCGAGGTTTCGCGCTCGACGCTTTGGACTGCAGATCGCGGCAGATTGCATCTTTGCTGTGGACCAGTTCGATTCCGGGGATTGTCCAGTTGGTTGCGAAGATCCCACGCAGTACGTAGCGCAAATAGGCCAGGCGGCTGTGTGTGCGGAAGAGCACCAGGCGAAGATCATCGCGGTCGAG
>Ga0210401_10004328_pt1 | contig 14852 bp, 7 predicted proteins | sample IncBWH32MmetaG_FD_150866 | JGI IMG/M metagenome (GOLD analysis project Ga0210401, IMG submission 150866) | Forest soil microbial communities from Barre Woods Harvard Forest LTER site, Petersham, Massachusetts, United States - Inc-BW-H-32-M | ecosystem: Environmental > Terrestrial > Soil >... | reverse complement strand
GACCCAAAACAACAGAGAAAGTGAGAGCGATGCCGATTGCTTCCACCGCCAAACCAAACAGAACCTGAGCGATTCCCCAACCTGCTCCACATGCTGCCACAGTGAACACGACCCCCGCTCCGGCTTGGGTGTAGGCACTGTTAATCTGTGGCACGGTGGTGTATGCCAGCAATAAGGGAAAGACAAATAGTGCGAATAACGTCCAAATCGCCCAGGTGTTTTCCCACGCCCACTTGCGCGTAAACTTCATCGGGAGAGCGAAGCTCCCGTTCATCGCTCCTGCTAAGAACAACAGAGAAAATCCCAAAGCCGACCCATTCACTTCTCGCACTCTCTCCGCTCCTTTAGTTCCGAGTCAAAGTCACGGGCCGACATCGAACGGCAGAGGTGTTCAGGGCTCAAACGTCTGCCAGGTACTGGCTACCTTCGTCGGGTCTGAAATCCACTCAAGGCTCTCCGGATTTCTTGAGAACTGCTCATAAATGGGCATTTCCCGCCAGACTTTCAGTTCTGGGTACTCACGCGAGTGTCTTTTGACAATGCAATCTACCTTGTAAGTAGGATTGCGTTCCCATTTGACGCCTCGGCTTTCATCCGACAGCGGAAACCAGGCGAGGCCGCCATGCGCTCGGACTGCGAGGTAATCAAAACCATAGTCACGCACACACCAAGCCCCGAATACCATCACTTCCCCCGGATCGACATTGACCACGCAGTGCGCCCACCCGGGGGGAATCACAACCTTGTCTCCGGGTTCAGCCTCCACGGCAAAGCAACGCCCGGGGTCGTCAGCGGCCGATTCCTGCATATAGACAACTGCTCTCCCCTGCCAAATCTCGAGCAATTCTGGAGTCGAACACTGGCAATGGCGTGAAATCGCGTGCACATGCCCCTGGGAGCGCACGAACTCTTTGCCAAGCTTCCCGCTTGCGTAGGCAACTACGCCGAACAGCAACTTTCTCTTGCTCAGTTCATCGCGATGTGAAATTTTGCCTACATCCATCGCGATTGCATAAACGGGGTCCGGGCCACTGCAGTGCGGTTCGCGTAAGCTGGAGCGAATATCATCAATCCGCCGAAATTCGCACTTCGGGCCGAATACACCAGATCCGTAGTCGAAACTAAGCGATGCACCATTCAACCGAACGTCAATCATTGGATGAAAGTTCACACAATCGCCTTCGTTAGTTACCCCATACGAGGGTGCAGCTCGCTACTTCGAACAAATGCCTTGATGGTTCCACACCGCTGGCCCAACGAGTCTCCACTGGGCCGGATTGTATATTTACCGACTGAGGCAGGCACAATGAACGTTTCAGCATAGTGCACAATGAACGGGTCGAAACTTCCGTTTGGGCTTTCTGCCGTTGCTTCCATTCCCTCGACGAGGTTTATCACATTGACGGTTCCACTTGTATCGTGGGGCGTTGGACCCGTGAACCAGTGCCTGCGGGTTTCGATGAACTGAAGTTCGTGCAGTCCCGTGCGCTCTTCGCGCCAAGCCGGGCCGTCGCCAATCGGCTCAATGCGGTTGATCAAATTCCGTTGAACCCAAGCTGTGTCACGGCTCCAAACGATATTTGCTCGGCCACGATCGATGTGAATCGGTCGCGGCAGTCCGTCCAACCCCAAACGCCCCCAGTCCCACAGCTTGAAGGTGAAGATGTAGGGGGTGGCACTGATCTCGAGTACCATGCTGTTTTTGCCGGAACAATGGACTGTCCCAGCAGGGATAAGGAAATGATCATGCTTCCGAGCAGGAAATTGGTTCACGTACTCTGCTGCCCTAAACTGCGGTCCACCGTTCTGTGCTAAGCGCAAGTCGCGGATCATTGCTTCGGCGTCGACACTCGGCTTCAGACCGAGATATACGCTTCCGTCTGCGCCCGCATCCAGCAGATAGTAACTTTCATCCTGCGTGTAGTTCATTCCGAATTCGCGGCGAATGTACTCTGTCTTTGGGTGCACTTGCAGAGAGAGGTTGCCTCCACCCATCGTGTCGAGGAGGTCGAAGCGGATTGGAAACTCCGCTCCGAATCGAGAATAGATTTCCTGGCCGAGCAATTCACGCGGGTACAGAAATGTAAGATCGATGGCGGGGATCTCAACATAAGCGTTTCCGAACCCGAGAAGCAGACTATTCTCTTCAGGAACACAATCAAAACACCATGCATGATTCGGTACATCTTTTGGAAGATTGCATACTTCTTCCATCCAATGTCCTCCCCAAGGGCCGGGATCAAAGTACGGAACTACGCGAAAAGGGTGGTGAGCGATTTTGTGCAATCCTTCGCGCAGAATGCGCCCGGCTATCAGCTTGGGTACGTCACCGTTCGTATCGATCAGAAAATCGATCTTCGGTAGAAGTTCTTTCTTCAGCTGATCGGCAGCACGCCAATCGACGAAGAAGGCGCGCTTGTATTTTGCGCTGGCGCTCTCCTCTAAGTTGTCCGCTCCGAGATTCCCGATCGCATTCTGGCGTTGCCGAGACTGAATCTCCCAACGAGCCATGTCCGCATACACAAGAAGTTCTGGCTGCGGCGACACGAGCGCGGCGCCAGTGCCCACAATGAGCAACAGTCCCTGTTTCCAACTCCGTACGGTCTCGCGGGCTTTTGCGAGTTTCCGCTCATCGAAGAAATCCTCAAGCCCAATGGTGCTCATACGGCCAAACACCGGGTCGTCGCCCAGCATACCTTTTAACATTGCGTCAATTTCAAGCGCGGGCTTCAGAAGATCCGCGGTGAAGATCTGCGCTGTGGGACGTAATCCCTCCCCTAAAATTTTATTGATCATTCGCTCGAATGTGCCGGGATAGCATTCCACGCAAGCCACACACTTCTTCTGACTTGAGAACCCCTTAAGCCGCTGTAGAATCTGCGGCCAACCCGTCGAACATTCTGACCCTGACGTACTGACGGCAATGCATGGGTATTTGTCGTAGTTTGAGTTTCGAGGCATTTAACTCGGTTTCGCCGGGGCAACGACTCGAATTCGGTTAGGGACATCGCCCCGAAAGCGCTCATTGGTAAAAAACTTCGTTTGTGCCCCAATAGCAAGCAAAAAGTATCTATATTTCGGATTTCTGTCAAGGACATGACCCGGATTACGCACGTCGCTGCCTGTTTCTCCATTGTTCAGCGACGTGAAATTTCCGGACAGCAGTTTCGAAGGACAAAAAAACTATTGTGCTGGCACCAAGACGGCTTCTCCATTGCGTGCCAATAAGCGCGCCCCGAAGCCCTCGTGCCTGATCGCAGCGTAGTCGTGACCGGCATCGCTGGGCCAGCAGGCCGTCAATTTGAGCTGCCTTTCCCCGGCATTAGCCACGCGGTGAGCTACGTTTCCAGGAACATAGTGAATGCTTCCCGGCGCCATCCACTCCGCCCAGGTGCGCCGCGCCGTGTCCATCATAATGAGCATCCCTTTTCCTTCGATGCAACTGTAGTACTCTGCGCGATCGCGCTTCGCATGGAAATGACCGTGCGTCATGAAATATTCGTCTCCGACTCTACCCGGCTCGATCACCGTTGTGCCCCAAAACAGCCCGCCTTCAGTTCCGTCCGGAACGGGCGTGAGCCACCGGACTCGGTAAATAATTGCGTTCAAATCCATGCGTTCGAAATCGTCCTGATTCTGAAAGAGCCCTTGCATTTGCCCAAGCGTTTTCACGCTCTCGCGCACATTGGGCCCGACAAGGCTGCCGGTAGACCAGTCAACGCAGGCAATTCCCCAAAATTTAGGCATCATCAGGAGAATGGTAATTCGGCCAGATGTGCAAAATCAACCGACCACGTTTCTGGTCCGCCGGTGGAATTTCTCTCCTAGTCGAGGTATAACGTTGCCGCCCTGGGAGCGAAGACTGCAATTCGAATTTTCGTTTTGGCAGCTCGAGAAAGATGTAGGAGGTTGAATTGAGCAAGCGAGACCGTTTCAGGGATGACTCGGCTGGCGGTCACGTCTCATCGTCGGATGACACCCAAGGTTTTGACAAGCAAGTGGTCCGGATGAACAAGATTCTGACCGCTTTGCAACAAACCGGTTCGGTGTCCGTGGAAGAGCTCAGCAAGCAACTGCGTGTCACCGTAGTAACGGTTCGTAAAGACCTGGACGCTCTGGAAGGTCAAGGTCGGCTGCGACGAACGCACGGCGGTGCGGTTTCCATGGCACCTTTGTTTTACGAACCTTTCCGGAATGACCGTTCTTTTCAGGCTCAAGTCGAGAAATTTGCTGATGAAAAGCGAAGGATTGGAAGAGCGGCCGCCGCTCTGATTAACGAAGGGGAAACGATTGCGTTGACCCCCGGGACTACCACTACCCAGGTGATTCGCGGGTTGCCGCTGAATCAGAAGATCACCGTCGTGACAAGCACCGTGAATGTCGCGATGGAACTTTCTAAGCGCAAAGACCTGAATGTTTTCGTTACTGGCGGCCATCTACACGGGGAATGGTTCTCGTTGGTCGGACCCACGGCTGTTCATAGTCTCTCTCAGGTAGTAATCCATACTCTCTTCATCGGAGCAGATGGCATCGATGCAAAATCGGGTCCGACGTGTTACAGCCCCGAAGAAGCGTCCGTGAATTCGGCTATGGTCCGGCATGCCCGCAGGAGAATTGCAGTTGTCGATCACACGAAATTCGGGAATATCGCCGGCTGGCGCATTTGCCAGACATCTGACCTGGATCTAGTTATCACGGATTCGGGTGCTACAGACGCGATGTTGGTCCCGTTTGAGAAGATGAACTTACAAGTCACACGCGTCTAGAAGCGTCCGCCCGAGTCCTGTCTTGTCTTAAATACCCGCGTTTGCTGAAGATAGCGCCACCTTCGACCCGACGGGTCCGTGCTGGCGCGTTACTTCTGCTTGTTCATCAGATAGAATGAGTGACCAGGAACTCATGGGTCTGGTACCAAAGCAACCTTTCTTGCTTTCGTTTAAAGTCAAAAAGAAACAAAAAAGTATTGACTTAGCATATTTCTTGTACTAGTGTCCCGCTCAAGAAGCTAGGCTGGGGCACGCGGCAAGCAAATCATGGGGGCGCTGTCCGTCACAAATGAGTACACCGGTCCCACATTCGAATCTATCAAGTGCGTGCCTGTGGCTTGGTTTGCCTCGCGGCGGCATAGACAGGGACGTGTCAACGAACCGCACTCTCATTCGTATTTGTCTAACTCGGTTGGAAAATTCCTGCGAATTCCAAGCGGTGGGGGCGGTCACCGCAGCCTCATACGACGCTGGACAATGCCGCGCAAAGCTTTAGTGAAGGGCTCTCGAAGGGGATGATCAAAAGGAGGGGACCTATGTTAGCGAAGCGGGGTGTGGGAGTCGGGGTCCTTATGTTGGCGTTGGTAGTCACCACGGGTTTCGGGATGGAAAGCGTTGCGCTGGCCCAGACGGTGAATGGCGCGATCCACGGGACGGTGACCGACGCTACCGGAGCGGCCATCCCAGATGCGTCCGTCCAGGTCACCAATTTGGGTAACGGTCTAATTCGTACAGGCGTCGCGAATAGCTCAGGCTTTTACACCATTACGGAATTGCCTCCTGGTCAGTACTCGATAAAGGTGTCGAAAGCTTCCTTTGCAACCGCGGTGCAAGAGCATCTGGAACTTCTCGTGAACCAGGATTTGCAAGCGGACTACACGCTAAAAGTAGGCGAAGTATCCGAGCGCGTGGAGGTAGGCGCAGCTCCCCTGGCTCTGGAGACAGCCAGTGCCACATTGGGTCAGGTGATTGATTCCAAGCAAGTGGTCGATCTTCCGTTGAATGGGCGCCAGTTCACCCAACTTGTCTTGCTGACTCCTGGAGCTGCTCCTAAAGAGAGTGGCCAGCAGTCAGGGTTTGTGATTCCCATTGGGGGCGGCGGGATCAGTGCGTCGGTCAATGGCCAGCGTGGTCAACAAAACAACTTCACCTTGGACGGAGTTCTTAACAACAACATCTACACAAACACTTGGGCCATCAGCCCACCTCCCGACGCCATTCAGGAATTTAATGTGCAATCCCAGATTACTGACGCCGAGTTCAGCATCTCGTCGGGAGCCAACGTAAACGTAGTAACAAAATCGGGAAGCAATGGGCTTCACGGGTCCGTTTGGGAGTTTTTACGAAACGACAAGTTCGATGCGGCAAACTTTTTTGACAATTTCGCAAAAGTCAAGAAGCCGGCCTTCCGTCAGAATCAGTACGGCGCTACAGTGGGCGGGCCTGTGATTTTGCCGACACCTTGGGGCACCTACGACGGGCGCAAGGCCAAGACATATTTCTCTGGCTACTGGGAGGGCTATCGATCAACTCAAGGTTTTACTCAATTCAACAGCGTTCCGACGGCTGCTGAGCTGGGTGGAAATTTTTCAGATTTGCTGACAGGTCAGCAGGCGGTTGATTCCACAACCAATAAGCCCATTGTCGACCCATTGGGTCGACCGGTAATGGTGGGTCAAATCTACAACCCTTATAGCACTCGAACGGTAACTGCGGGGGCGGCCGACCCGGTAACAGGGATAGTGGCGCAAAGCAGCGGTTCGGTGCGTGATCCCTTTCCCGGAAACATTATTCCGACGACTCTTCTGAATGCCCAAGCCCTTGCGTACCTCAAGGCTTTTTATCCCTTGCCCAATTTCGGTCCTGGCGGGAACACTTTTCCGAACCTGGCAGTCACCAGTCCTCAAACAATCTCAAACGATCAATTCGGTGTCCGAATAGATCACACCTTTTCAAACAATGACTCCCTCTATGGGAACTTTTACTATACGCAGCCCGATGAAACTTTTGCGAGTTCGCTGCTGCTTGGCGCGAATACGTCAAAGAACCACGCTCGCGTACTTGCCGTGGGTTACTCACATGTGTTTAGCCCTACCTTCCTGATGTCATTGCATTATGGTTACAACTATACCGTTTTCGGCACAACCAACATCCCGGGCGGCGAAGCTTTGCTAGACGCTACCAACACTAGAGAGTTCGAACCTGTGCGAAACGGCGTTCCGATCGTGCCCCAGATCACCCTGAGTCCGCGCCTTGGAGGAACCAGCCAGTTTGCGATTCCCCTCGGTCCGATACGATCTCACGCGATCAATGCCGACTTCGAGAAAGTTCACGGATCGCACACGTTCAGTGCCGGGTTTATGTTCTATCACATTCATAGTTTCGATGATGGCTGGGGGGCGAGCGTGGGGTTTGATCAGTTCGCGACCAGCGCAACTTACGGAACCAATCTGAATGCTTCGAAGACGGGTGACGGTCTCGCCAGCATGCTGCTGAATCTGCCATCCAGCCTATTTGGCTTTGTCGGCAATACTGCGGCGGACGATCGAACGACCTGGCAAGGATATTACGTACAGGATAAATGGCAGGTCTCCAAGAAACTGAATGTTACAATTGGTCTTCGCTACGATTTTGTTCCGCCCGTTCACTACAAGAACAATCAAGTCTCAGGCTGGAATCCGAACTGTCCCATCCCTCCCGCTGGAAGTCTGAACAACCAGACGGCCATCAATCAAGTCGTCGAGTCTTGTTTCCTGATACCGATTCCTTTCGTCCAGCCACCCACGGCCGCCAATCCTAACCCTCCGTCGTTCCCGTTCCCGAACGTTCGTAGCACTTACTTTGATCCGCAATATGGTGGCTTCAATGCATTTCAGCCAAGGTTTGGTTTCGCCTATTCGGTTCAGCCGCGAACGGTCATTCGCGGGGCGTTCGCTATGTTCACGGACCACAACAATACCCTTGTGCAGGAGTCCCAGGATCCACGAATTGCTTGGCCGTTCGGCGCTGGTGTAACGCAAGGGGGCCTGAACCGTGCGGTACCATCAACATTCTGGAATGCGCTCCCCGCGGCAAACTCGTTTCTGCCTCCGCTTAACACTACTCCAGCCTTTGCATTCGCTGCCGACCCACAGCTGAAGGTTCCCTACTCCATGGAATACAATCTAAGCCTGCAGCACGCCTTTACGTCGAACTTAACGGCGACGGTGAGCTATGTCGGTTCAGGGAGTCGACACTTGTTCATCCAACCGATGTATAACGCGCCGCTTCCGAGTGAAATGGGGCCCGGCCCGGTTGCTCCTCGAACGCCGTTCCCCTTCCTCGGTCAGTTTCCAGTCGATTTCAATGAGGGCATTGGCAATTACAACGCCCTCCAGGTGAAAGTGGAACAGCGGTTCTCGCATGGCCTTACATTCCTTGGTTCGTACACTTATTCTCGTTGTCTGTCTATCCAGGATGAAGGACAGTCTGGCAGCATCCAGAATCCCTACGACGTCAGAGCTGACTATGGCCCTTGCGATTTCAATATTCCGAACATTTTTGTATTTAGTTCTGCCTACGCGTTGCCTTTTGGCAAAGGCCAAGCCTTTGGGGGCAACGTAGGGCGTGCGGGTGACCTGCTCATTGGAGGCTGGCAAGTGAGCGGGATTGCGACGCTAGACAGCGGTCAACCGTTTACGGTTAACCTTAATTTTGACAACGCCAACATTAATCCCTCGAGTGAAACGCAGCGAGGCGACCCGGTTCCCGGCGTCGCGCTTCTGCCTTCTGGATTCAAGCAAAGTCCACAGGCTTGGTACAACCCTGCAGCATTCACAGTCCCCCCGCCCTTTACGTACGGGACTCTGGGACGCAACACGCTTCGCGGTCCCAAATTCGAAAATTTGGACTTTGCTCTTTTCAAGAACTTTAAGTTCACAGAAACGAAGTCCTTGCAGTTTCGGTCGGAGTTTTTCAACATTTTTAATAACGTAAACTTTTCGCCTCCCGGGGGAGCCGCGAGCGGAGGATTCAGTACTCTCGGAGGTAACAACAACACGAGTGTTGGTACCCCTGGATTCATGCAAATTCTCAGTGCCGCTGCGGCAAGAGAGATTCAGTTCTCTTTGAAGTTGCTTTGGTAGGTCACGGAGACAGTTGCGCGGCCGGCCCGGGAAGGATTCAGACTTCCGTAGGGCAAGTCAGCAAACGATCCGGCCGTTTGGCAGGTTCGACATTCCCTATGCCCGTATGGACTTGAGCTTCCCGTTATGCTCAAGTCCGTTGCGGCCTAGTAGGGATTCCTAAAATGGTGACCGTCCGACCACCGAGAGTTTGGCAAAGAAGAAGGGTCTGGTGCCTTTGTCAAATACTCATCTCGGTTTCCCTGACTCTTATCGCTGCTTCCCAGTCCTTGGCACAATCACCGAATTCGAGAAACGGCCACCAGGCTTCAGGGGCTGCGTCATCAGAAGATTCAATTTATCAGTCGGCTATGTCGCTGGTTCACCAGAAACGTTACGACGACGCCCTCGTGCAGTTCCGCCTCCTTGAGACGCAGTTCCCGCAACACCCCCAGGGGTTCACAGGCGAGGCCATTGTACTGGCTTTGACCGGTGAGTCGCAGAGAGCTGTCGATATTTTGAAGAAGGCACTGGAAATCGACCCTGACTACTGGCTGGCGCGTCGGGAGTTGGGCGTCCTCTATTGGAGCGAGGGACTCAAGCAAGACAGCGCGGACCAACTCGAGCCCCTAGCCCACCTGCATCCCGATGATGGTCCAGTGAACGTGATTCTTGGACAATACGAGTTCGAGCGGAAAAACTACAAGAAGGCACTTGCCTATTTTTCTCGTGTTCCCGCGGAAATGGCCGCCGACCCAAACCTGGCGCTTATGGGCGCCGAAGCGCAGCTGCACAGCAGTGAGAAAGCACGCGCTGAGCAGACCTTGAAAAGTCTTGAAGGGCGGCCCGACCTGACCGCCGAAGTGCGCTTTAGGTTGGCGTGGTTACTCGGGCAGGCCGGGCTTTCGAAACAGGCTGTTCAAGAGTTCAACCAGCTGCCCCCGAATTACCCGGACCGGTTCGGGCGCAGTTACGGTCTGGCGCTGGCCTACTTTGCTGAACAGGACTATCAGGAATGCGTCCAGACGCTCAAGTCGCTTCTTGGGACCGGAATGACCCAACCGGAAATTTACAGCCTCATGGGCGTCGCGGAAGAGAGGAGCGGACATACGCAGGAAGCCTATCAGGCTTTCCGGGAAGGTATTCTCAAGAACCCCGCGAACACGCAGAATTACCTGAACATCGCCACTTTGTCGAGCGAGCATCAGGACTATGCGCTCGCAGCGCAAGTGCTGACGGAAGCCATCGCAAGAAACCCTCAGGCTCACGAATTGTTCCTGAGTCGCGGAATCGCCTACACTCTGGCAGCCCGCTTTGCCGAGGCCAAGCAGGACTACCAGCGTGCCGTCGAGATGGCCCCTGAAGACTACGGAGTCTATCTGGCGATGGGTATCTCCGAGCAAGAGACCGGGAATCTGGACGATGCCGTCCGATCATTCCGAGCAGCTATAGCCCACGAGCCGAAAGATCCGCGGTCCTACTGCTTCCTGACCGAAACTTTGATGCAAAAAGGCGCAGTGCCAGGAGGGTCAGACTTCGAAGAAGCTCAACGATCTATTAACACTGCACTTTCGCTCGAACCAAACTTCGCTCACGCGTATGCCGACCGAGCGAAACTCGAGTTCAACCAAGGGAACACGAAGAAGGCGATCGGCGATCTTGAGCGTGCTCGGTCGGCTGATCCGAAGTCGCGTCAAATCGCTTATGCGCTGGCCCGAGCTTATCAGCGCGACGGCGACAAAGCCAAGGCTGACGTTATGTTCCGAGAGGTCCGGGATCAGAGCGACGAAGACGCAGGAGAGTTCGCGAGAGATTCTTTAACGAAGGCCCTGACGGTTGTTTCAGGTAGGCCGCACTGAAGGCGGACGATGGACGCAATCGGAGTTGTGCTCAGAGGCGGCGTCAGCGTTTTACTCTTGGCCGCGTCGGTTGTCGGAGCGGCTGGCCAGGACGTCCGGCTCGAGCAGGCATCCAAAGACACTTGCCGGCTGGTGCTGGAAAAGACTGGGCAGCTGATCGTCAACCACAGCCTCCATGAAGCCCAGCAAATCCTAGTTGAGGCTGGACCAGACTGTCCTAACGTTCCAGAGATGTTTAACAGTTTGGGTTTGGCGTACGACTCCGAAAGCAGATACGACGAAGCGCGAGCTGCCTTCGAGCAAGCGACTCGCCTCGAGCCCCAAAACGCTAGTTTTCACAATAACCTGGCCGCCAGTTTCTTTCGATCGGGGAAGCAAGGCAGCGGCATCGCGGAGTTCGAGAAAGCCCTGGAACTCGATGCCAGAAATTCAACGGCTCGCCTGAACCTTGCGAGCCTTTACCTTGAGAAAAAACAATATCGACGCGCACTGAGCTACCTCGATACTGCTGAGCTACGACAGTCTCAAGATCCCGTTCTAGTGCTGGCCCTCGTCGAGGCTTATTACGGAGCGGGGCAAGCTCAGCCGGCGAGGGAGACGGCCTTACGACTGGCGCGCCTACCTGGGGTCGTGTCGAAGGTTCATTTTTCTTTGGGTCTCGTTCTTGCCGAGCACGACGAATATCAATTGGCGGCTGGCCAGTTCGAGGCCATTCCAGCGGACGAACGAGATGTAGCAGCAGAAATGAATCTCGGCATGGCCTACACGAGACTAAAGAATTTCGAGGCGGCCCGCGCCGCCTACGAGAACGCCATCCGAATGGATCCTAAGAATCCCGAAACCTACTACCACATCGGCATTGCTGAATCGGCTCTGGGGAACGATGATGCGGCGGTCGATTGGATGACCGAGGCTCACAACCTGGCCCCTAGTCGGCCGGACATTTCCTTCGCTTTGGTTGAGGAACTGATCCACACCCGCAACTACGAGCAGGCCCGCACAGTGCTAGCGGTTGCCATTGCCGCTCATCCTAGTGATCCCTCCTTACGAGAAGCTTTGGCCGATCTCTTTGCCGCTCAAGATCAAAGGAACGACGCGGTCAAAACTTACCAGGAGTGTCTCCAACTTAATCAGAGAAGTGTAAGTGCGCGTTTGGCGCTTGCTCGGGTCTACGAAGAGATGGGGCAAACCGAAAGCGCCAGAGCGGCGCTCGCCGAAGTCCTTAAACTTAGTCCGAAAAACGCCGAGGCGGAAGCGCAGCTCGGCCGTCTGGCCTTCGAAGCAGGCCATGAAGAAGAGGCTTCGTCGCTCGTACAGAGAGCCCTCGCGCACGATCCCAACAATCTTTTGGCCAACGAATACCATGCAAGGTTGCAGCTACGCGGCGGCCAGTTGACCGAGGCCCGGCAAACTCTCGAAAGGCTGGCGCAGCTGGACCCGCAAAGTTCTCGAGTTCATCTTCTGCTGGGACGTGTTTTGGCTCGCTTGAACCAGTCAGCGGAGGCCGAAAGAGAATTTGAGCTTTCGAAAGACCTTGAGCTGAAACATGGCGGTACTGAAAAGCCGTAGCCGGAAAGAGAGCCAGGCTCGACGAGATTCGTCCCATCAATACCCCGCGGTGAAACCGGGTTTGACAAGTTTTGTTCCGCAGAGACGGCCACCACTTCTCTGCGTGGAGAGGTCATGATGGTGAAAGCCGTTGCTCTAGCGTTTGCGTTGATGACCTGTTTTGTGCCGCTCGCTAAGCCCGCTGACAAGACAGTGTGGAGGGTTGGCGTCTTCGACGGCTCCTCGGGCGAATTTGCCAGCGGAGAGCCTCATGCGGTCGTCCACTTTGCAGCCGGTCAGGACCAACCGCGCACAGCCTGGTTTTCTTTTGCTCCTGTTGCGTGGGCAGGCAAGCCGACGGATCCCAGGTCGGCACCGCGCGCGATCGACTTCTCCATCGCGGGCGCTCCTGCCCCAGCCTATCACCTGAAAGCATCGCTGCTGATTGGGCATTCGAGCGTTCCCGCATTGCGGGTGGGAATCAACGGCCGTTTGGGCACGTTCTATCTTCATCCTAGGCTCGACTACAACATGGGCGACATGGTGGCCGCTTTCTATCCAGCCTATGCGCGCGCCGAAGTCGAAGTTGATTTCCCAGGATCGTGGCTGAAGACGGGCACAAATAGCATCTCCTTTCAGGCTGTCCCCGTAGGTGACAAGGGCGTTCCGGATGCGGGGTTCGAGTATGACGCCATCGAATTGCAGCAGGCAGATTCCGTTCCAACCGCCATCAGCGCACATGCAGAACCGACTATCTTTTTTCAGAAACATGGTGCATCGATTGACGAACGAGTCGACGTCTTCGTGCGGTATGGTGAGCGTCCTCGTTCCGGGCGCGTTGAGCTTGCTATTGCAGGCCACACTTCCAGCGAGCGGCTTCACACCGATCAGGACTTCGGAGAGGAGCGTATTCCTTTCGAGATTCCCGAGTTCTCACACGATGCGCAGGCCAAGCTTACTGTGGTCGTCAATGGGCATACGGCTCATTTTCAAGAAACGCTCCAGGCGCAGAAGAAATGGACGCTGTTTCTTGTGCCTCACGTGCATCTCGACGTGGGCTATACCGATTACCAGGCGAAGGTCTCCACGATCCAGAGCCGCATTCTCGATGAGGCAATGGATCTGGTTGCGCAACACCCTGCCTTCCGCTTCAGCACGGACGGTGAGTGGAACCTGGATCAGTTCTTGCATTGGCGCACCCCAGCCGAACAAGATCGGATCGTCGAGGCCATTCGGCAGCAGAAGATTTATCTTCCCGCGCAATCCAGCAATGTCCTCACAGGATTTCCGACCGCGGAAACACTGATCCGATCGTTGTATCCCAGCGCGAACTTCAGCCGCGTTCACGCCACGCCGCTCAACTACGCCAACATCACTGACGTGCCCTCTTATTCGTGGTCGTATGCGTCGATTCTGGCAGCGTCCGGCATTCCCTACTTTTTTGCCGGGAGCAACAATGATCGCGCGCCGGTACTGTTGCAGGGACATCTGAACGAGAACACTCCGTTCTGGTGGGAGGGGCCGGACGGCGGCAAGGTGCTGATGTGGTATTCGCGGCACTACATGCAGATGCAACTCCTGTTTGGCCTCCCTCCCCTCACGCAAACGGGTCAGGAAGTGTTGCCGCTCTTTCTCGAGATGTACCAGCGCCCCAGTTACCTCGCCAACGCTGCGATCCTTTTCGGAACGCAGGTTGAAAACACCGACCTGTTTCCGCAGCAGGCTACGTTGGCTGATGAGTGGAATGCGCTCTATGCTTACCCGCACATCGAATACTCCGGTTTTCATGATGCGCTTGCAAACATCGCGGAGCAGTTTCGTAACGCGATTCCGACAGTCCGCGGAGATGGCGGTCCTTATTGGGAAGACGGTATCGGTTCGGATGCGCTCTACGCAGCCATAGAGAAAGAGAACGAGGGCCGCGCGCCTTCGGCCGAAAAGCTGGCGACCATCGGCACGCTAGTGAATCCGCTTCTTGCCGTGAATCGCGAAGAGTTAAACTCGATGTGGGCCAACATGGTGCTCTTCGATGAGCATACCTGGACCTCGTGGAACAGCGTCTCCGACCCCGACAGTGACGAGGCTCTCGAGCAGCTGCGGGTAAAGGATTCGCGAGCTACCACGGCTGCTGACCAGCGCGACAACATTCTCCGCAGCGGTATGGCTAGCCTGGCCGACTCCATTGCAGCCGGCGTTGGTAGCCTCATTGTCTTCAATCCGTTGAACTGGAAACGCGATGGGGAAGTGACCATCGATCTCGACAAAGGCATGGAGATCGCCGATCGCGCCACGAAAGAACCGGTTCCCTATGTCGTTCTCCACGAAGGCCTCAACTTTCGGGAGGTAGAGTTTCGCGGGGCGGATGTTCCTCCGATGGGGTACAAGGTCTACGAGCTCCGGGCTGCGCGTATGACCCCGCCGGCGTCACAAAGAACGACCTCGACGACCATCGAGAGCCCGTTCTATCGTGTCGAACTCGATCCGGTCTCGGGTAGCATCCGCAGCATCTATGACAAGGAATTGAACAAGGAGCTGGTAGATACACAGGGCCCATGGCACTTCGGCCAATATCTCTA
>Ga0210401_10004327_pt1 | contig 14853 bp, 10 predicted proteins | sample IncBWH32MmetaG_FD_150866 | JGI IMG/M metagenome (GOLD analysis project Ga0210401, IMG submission 150866) | Forest soil microbial communities from Barre Woods Harvard Forest LTER site, Petersham, Massachusetts, United States - Inc-BW-H-32-M | ecosystem: Environmental > Terrestrial > Soil >... | reverse complement strand
CTTTCTCATATGCACAGAGGTAGGTTCCTAACCCCTTTCTTACTGGTCGCGATGACCATACCGGCGCTGAGTAGAGCTGACGTATGGGCACCAGTCGGCCGAGTCATCCACGCAAGCTATGGCGTTTACGGTCACTACATAAACGTAACCGGAATCGTGCGTCGTTACACATTGCCGGCCGCCGAAATGGACGTGGAAAACAAGACCTTCGGGTTTGACCCGTACAAAGGCGAAACGAAATACCTGAATCTGATCATCGATACGCCGAGAGGTCGTTTCCATCGCGTTTACCAAGAAGGCGACACGATTCGTTTCTGGGGATATTGAACTCACGCAAGTCGCAAAGGTAAGACCGAGATTGATGATATCCGCGTAGCTGAGTCTGATTCGTGCAATCGATGTAGTCTAGCTCGCCTTTTTTCTTTGCGATGCTCTTCTACCGCTCGTTGAGGCTTCACAGAACTGCCTCGTACTTTGATTTACCTTTGCGTCTTTGCGCCTTTGCGTGAGATTTTTCTCTGTTTGGTCGATAACCGTAATGTCCTTGCGCGTCCTGCGCTCTGTTGCCTACCGAGCGAGACGAGAGCCGGCATGACCACAGATCGGAGGAGTTCCAGGTCTGCCTCTACTGAATTGGGGCGATAAAGAGCATCGACACTGCAGGCACCCGACAAAATTTTTCGCTCCGTTCACCATCGGCCTCGCAAGCGAGGCAGCGCTCCGGGTCGCCGCGCTATTGTCTCTTTGCGATCTGCTCTCGTTTGCGCCGATCGATCACGAAAGTGTTGTTATCGCCGTAAAGAGTCCATGGACCAGGGGGAACTTCCGAAGCTTCCACAAACTTCCAGTCCGTTGTGTCGGTCGGCGAGAGATGGAGATAATCCCGCACTGCCGGTGAGATATCCAGCCCGGCTCCACGATTGAGGTTGGGCCGAGGTCGATCATTCCCGAAGACATATTCCCAGTTATCGGTCTGAAACGGACCCACGTCTTCCCACTGGGCGTAGCAGGCCCGGGATCCTTTTCGCACCGCCAGCCAACGCCCTTTCAGGACGCTCTGCCCCGATTTTACAAAGGTCGCTTTAAACCAAGGAATAATTTGCGCGGCTTCCGGCTTCGTTTTTCCGCCGCCTACGTCGTTATACGGCAACGCGATATAGAACGGGTTTTGCCTGGGAACAAATTTTGCCGGCAAAAAGCCCAGGCGATCGCCGCTTTCCGGCAGATCCAAGCCACCGTAATTCCGCGACCAATTTGAATCCCAGGCGCTGGATTCATTGGGAACCGGATTATTGCCACCGGGCGTCTCGCCGATCCAGAACGTGGTCGTGACGATACTAGTGTGCCAGAAAAATTTGCCCGGAACCGTATCGGTCAGGCTGCGTTGGATGCCGCCTGGCTCCAACTTGAAAAGTACCTCTTCGCGCAGCTTCATCGCATTATCGACAAAGCTAGTCGGTGTCTCAGCTCCTCCTTGCGCTGTCGTCTGGGAGTTTGAGGTCACGACCAAACCAAAAAAAATCTGCAAAAACAACCCGGGGGTCCTCATGACCGTAACAGAAATGTTTGCTAACCTATTGAGAGCGAGGGGACTGTCAACAGGAACGCCGACATCGCCGGGAGCGCCGTGAGCGCCTGGAACGGAATGAATGTCCCTACGGGACAAGCGGCCGCATCGATGCGAACGCGCCTTCAGTTCCCGGCGTTCGCGGCGTTCGCGGCGATCCCGGCGCTAAGAATTAATCTCCAAATACGTCCGCGATACCAACCCGCCCGTCCCGGGATCATACCTCTCGATCCGCATCTGCTTCAGGAACCATTTACCCTCGATTTTTTGACCGGAAATCACTTCGAATTTCTTTACCAGGCGGCTCTGCGCATCGTAGGCCTCGGCGCGCAGCAGAGCACCGCTTTGCTTGGCGACCCAGACTCTGACTGAGGCATAGGCAATGTTCGGATTGTTCTGCTGCAACAGGATCATCCAGCACGGAAACGTTCGTATGTTCTGTTCGCCCTCAACGCGTGAATTTTTCCAGTACAAGAAACGCAACGCTAAATCTTGATAGGTAATATCGGTCCCGCGGACGGAATCGTTCAATCTTGCGCCGCTGATCACGCGTTCTCGATCGCCGGCCTGCAAAGTCAGATTCGAGCCGTTGTCATTTAGTGTGAGCCGCAATACTTCCGTCGGGTTCGTGAAACTAAAAATCAACTCATCGCCTCCGGCGCGCAGCCGGAATGGAATAGTCGTGCCATCTTGTTTGCGTAAACGTCCGTCTAGCTCCTGAGAAATATCGGCCAGCCGAATACCGTTCAAGATCTGGGCCGCTTGTTCATCTGCCCGCGCGGCGGTCTGGCTAACAATCACTATCGCTACAAATGCCAGAGCGAATTTCTTTACTTGTTTCATCAATGACCAATCCTTAGCTTACGCTCGCTCGGCTCGCAAAATAGTGAGTCATAGCCAGCGTCGGGCATTGCCACCGATCCGGCCCAACATGGATGGCCGATGCAGGCTGACCGCAGATGGACACTAAGCTTCTTTTTCTCATCAATAGACAATGGATCAACCCATTCCTCGATTGGCTCATGGCCATAATGACCAACTTCGACCTGTGGCGTCCGCTTCTGTTCATTTTAATCCCTTTGCTCCTTTGGCGGGGTGGGTTTCGGTGGCGAGCATTCCTGTTTACAACCCTAGTTACGCTGGGTATCGCCGACGGTATCTTTACCGAAGTCACCAAGCGGCTGGTGGACCGGCCGCGTCCCATGCAAGCACTGGCCGACGTACGGGAAGTCGCTCTCGTTCGGACCCATCCCCAAGTGCTGGCTGTCTTTCAAGCACCGGATGTCGTGCTCTCACCAACCCCCAACGAAAAGATCAGCGGCCGGTCATTTCCGTCCGGGCACGCCGTTAACAATTCCGTGCTCGCCACCCTCGCAATCCTATTCTTCGGGCGGTGGGGCGCTCTGTACATTATTCCGGCAGGCTTGGTCTGCTATTCTCGGATCTATTGCGGTTCTCATTGGCCTTCGGATGTTTTCATCTCCGTGTTCGCAGGAGTAGGCTTCGCGCTGATTTGTTACGCGCTCCTCGCGTATTTGTATCGGAAGGTAACCGCGCGTTGGTTCCCTAGATTTCATTCGCTGCATCCAGAGTTGGTTCCTCCCGCCTCAAGATGACGTCGCAGTCTCCGGCTTCGCTCTTTCGTTTAAACCTCCAGATGCTTCTTCGGCCACGCTGGATTCTTTTTGCGTTTCTGCTCGTGCTTACGTGCGCCAGGTTCGTTTGGGACGCCCACTCTGAACTACTACCCGATGAGGCCTATTACTATTCGTGGGCACAACACCCGAACGTTTCCTACTACTCTAGCGGGCCCGGCATTGCCCTATCTGTGCTGGCTGGTACCTCGCTCCTAGGGCGTTGCGAATTAGGCGTCCGCTTGCTGAGCCCCTTGTTGGCGTTAGCGACTTCGCTGCTCCTCTACTCTTTAGCTCGGCGCTTGTATCGAGAGCGTATCGCGTTCTGGTTGGTAGTCGTCCTCAACCTGACGCCGCTCTTCAATTTCGGAGCCAGTTTCATGACCATGGCGCCGCTTTCACTCTTTTTCTGGACGGCGGCCTTGGTTTCTTTCTCGCTCGCGGTTCACGAAAGCCCTAACCGGCTTCCGTTTTGGGCTCTAACCGGTTTTCTTATTGGATGCGGTTTTCTTTGCGACTACGCGAACGCTTTTCAGTTGATCTCAGTCCTCATTTTCTTGATTGCGGTTGCAAGACATCGCCGGGAATTTCGGCGTTCCGGGATTTACGTCTTGTTCGGGATATTCTGCCTTTTTCTGGCGCCGCCCATCATTTGGAACGTGCAACATGATTGGATCGGACTCGTTCCGTTATCGAGTGATATGGAGCCGCATAAGCATCTCTCGGCCCGGTTCTCGGCTCTCTTCCAGTTTTTCGGACATCAACTGGTCGTTTGTTCACCGCTATTTTTCATCGCCATGCTTGTGGCCCTGATTGGGTCGATACCAAGAGCGTTCCGCAGCAGCAAAGTCTGTTTTCTATTGAGTTTCAGTTGGCCAATCCTGCTTATCGGATTGATTGCGATCTTTGAACATTTGACTCAGCCTTCGTGGATCGCCCTCGGCTTCGTCAGTTTAAGTCTGCTTGCCGTTGCCTGGTGGCTCGATGTACCGCCTCAGAATCGAAGCCTCCGCATCGCCGCGGTGGTGGCGCTGGTAACCGCCGGCGCTAGTTCGTTGCTGGCTTTGGACACCGATGTACTCCGCACGATCGGTATCAATCTTTCCTATTCATCAGACCCGTCGAGCGGTCTCCGCGGTTGGAAAACGGCGACCGCAGAGATCGAGCGGTTCAGGACTTCGTTTGAGCAAAAGTTAGGTGAGGAGGTGTTCCTGATCGGTAACCGGTATCAAACCTCGGCGATTGTCTCTTTCTATTTGCGAGATCCGAGGGTCGAAGATCCCGGCCACCCCCCGGTCTACATTCCGGAGTCGCAAAATATTGAGAACGAGTTTTCTTTTTGGCACCGATATGACGAGTTTGTTGAGCCGGCGGATAAATCGGAGATAAACTCGCTCTTTAGCGAACAATCCGGAGTGAACCCCTTTATTAATCGCACCGCCCTTTATATCACGGACTCCCCTGACGAGGCGCCTCCACAGAATTTGCAAAATTCGTTTACCCGATGGGAGCTGGTTGATCATTTCCAAGTCAATCGACGAAACGAACCCTTGCACGAGTTTCGTATTTTTGCGTGCTACCAATACCAGACGCTGCCCCTGTGAACCAGAGCCCGGAGATTTCCATTATTATCCCGGTCTACAATGAGGCCGCCAGCTTGCCGCAGCTTCAAGTCGAGCTCTTTTCGGTGATGCGGGATTACGATCATGAAATTGTATTTGTTGATGACGGTTCTAACGATGATTCAGCCAAACAAATCCAGAGATCACCTCGCATTCGCTTACTGCAGTTTGTGAAGAATTGCGGGCAGAGCGCCGCCATCTACGCCGGATTAGCTATGGCGCGCGGCCGCGTCCTGGTACTCCTGGATAGCGACCTGCAAAACGATCCAAACGATATTCCGCGATTGCTGGAAGAAATCGAGAAAGGGGCGGATCTCGTTTGCGGTTACCGAGCTAAACGTCAGGATACTTGGTTCAAAAAGTTCCAAAGTACCATCGCTAACCGAATCCGGAGCCGATTTACGAGAGACGGCATACGCGATACCGGCTGCACTTTAAAGGCGATGCGGCGAGAATGCCGGGAAGCGTTGATTCCATTCTACGGCATGCACCGATTCTTGCCCGCGTTAATCAAGGGGATGGGCTATAAGCTGGTTGAAATCCCGGTCAATCATCGGCCCCGACGCCACGGCGCGAGCAAATACACCTTCGGAAACCGTGCCCTGCGGGCGACCATCGATATGTTCGGAGTCCGCTGGCTTTTGTCTCGACAGATTAAAATACGGCTCAAAGAGTCTGAGTTAGAGGAAAGCCGGGGCGAGCCGGGTTCGCCTTAGGCTCGTCGGGTGATAAATTTGGTGGGGCGAGGCTCCTGAGCGACCCACGTTATAAACAGCGATGCGGAATGATTGCTATCGCTGGCGCTCCTAGGTCGAAAAACCCGCCGAGCCGCGACTCGTGGTAAGGACATCACTCAACGCGCGGCCCGATTTAAACACTTTAGAAGACCTGCGCTTACCGCGAAGCGGTCGTCTATCCTCGAGCATCAAGTACAAACAAGCCCTGTTCCGCGGCTCGGTGCGTTCTGCAGCCTCAATACATCGGCGATAGCAGTCGATCCTCGGCGTTGCGAATGGGGCAAGGCAATTCAGGAGCCTCGCCCCACCAAAATCTATGATCGGTCAACGCCATCGGCGCCAACTGATCACCAATCACTAATCACTTCTTCGCAATCGCCGCCTGTGCTGCGGCCAAACGCGCGACCGGCAACCGGAACGGGCTGCAACTGACGTAATCAAGGCCCAGCTCGTGACAGAACTTGACGCTTTCCGGATCACCGCCGTGCTCACCACAGATCCCGAGCTTGATATCCGGGCGGGTCTTACGCCCTTGATCGCGCGCGATCTCCATCAACTTACCGACACCACCTCGGTCGATCGTGGCAAACGGGTTGTTCTTCACGATCTCGAGCTCTTGATAATGCGGGAGGAAACTGCCGGAATCATCCCGGCTCATACCCAACGCGGTCTGTGTCAGGTCGTTCGTGCCGAAGCTAAAGAATTCTGCATCTTTGGCAATTTCGTCCGCCACGATGGCTCCTCGCGGAATCTCGATCATGGTGCCGACGAGGTAGTTCAACTTCACCTTCTTCTCTTTCGACACTTCGGCAGCGACTCGATGAACAATCTCAAGCTGAACCGCCAGCTCTTTCGGGAAACCAACCAACGGAATCATGATTTCCGGCTTAACCTTGGTACCGGATTTTTGCACTTCGACTGCTGCTTGGAAGATCGCTCGCGCTTGCATCTCGGTGACCTCAGGGAAACTGATTCCGAGACGGCATCCTCGGTGTCCAAGCATCGGGTTGAACTCATGCAGCTCTGCGACTCGACGCGCGATTCGCTCCGCTGAGACGCCCAATTTCTTAGCCAGATCCTCTTGTTGCGCGGCAGCGTGGGGCAAGAATTCGTGTAGAGGCGGATCCAAAAGACGGATCGTTGCCGGTAGACCCTTTAATTCGCGGAAGATGCCCACAAAATCTTCTCTTTGGTACGGCAACAGTTTCTCCAAAGCAGCTTTTCGCTCTTCCAAGGTCTCCGCTAGGATCATTTCGCGCATCGCGTCGATCCGGTCCCCTTCGAAGAACATGTGCTCGGTTCGGCAAAGTCCGATTCCTTTCGCTCCAAAAGCGATCGCCGTCGCGACTTGTTCAGGCGTATCGGCATTGGTTCGGACATCAAGCTTCCGCAGTTTGTCCGCCCATCCCATGAGAGAGGAGAACTCCTGATAGACCCTGCTCTTCTTAGGATCGAGTTTCTTTTCCACCAAGACTTGCACGACTTCGGAAGCCGTCGTTTTCACTTCGCCGGCATAAACTTCGCCAGCCGTACCGTCGATCGAGATAAAGTCCCCCTGCTTGAGGGTCACGTCTCCGGCAGTTAAAGTTTGAGCTGAGTAATCGATCTGCAACGCGGACGCTCCGCAGACGCAGACTTTCCCCATCTGCCGAGCAACCAAAGCGGCATGCGAAGAAACCCCACCTCGAGCGGTCAGGATCCCTTCCGCCGCGATCATTCCACGTAAATCCTCTGGTGACGTTTCGATACGCGCCAGAACTACCGGTTCGCCCTTGTGCGCCAGATCAACCGCGTCCTTGGCATTGAACACCAACCGGCCGGTAGCCGCACCAGGACCAGCCGGCAGACCAGCGGCGATTTTCTTGGCTTGTTTGACGCTGCCCCGATCGAAAATCGGCGCCAATAAGTGCGACAGAGCGTCGGCCGGAATACGGCCCACGGCTTCCTCTTTCTTGATTAACTTCTCCTCTACCATGTCGGTGGCAATGCGGACCGCCGCAAACCCCGTCCGTTTGCCGTTTCTGGTCTGTAAGATGTAAAGCTTGCTTTCTTCGACCGTGAACTCGAGGTCCTGCATGTCCCGGAAGTGCTCCTCCAGGGTGCTCCGGACTTTGAGCAGCTCTTTATAAGCGGCCGGCATTTCCTTAGCCAGGTGCGCCACCGGATGCGGCGTCCGTACCCCGGCAACGACGTCTTCACCCTGGGCATTGATCAGGTATTCACCGTAAAAGATCTTTTCGCCGGTCGCCGGGTCCCGAGTAAACGCCACGCCGGTGGCGCTGTTTTCACCGCGATTTCCGAATACCATCGTCTGTACATTCACCGCAGTTCCCCACTCGTGCGGAATCCCGTATTTCCGGCGGTAGACGATCGCACGGTCGTTGTTCCAAGAACCGAACACGGCCCCGATTGAGCCCCAAAGCTGTTGTTGAGGATCCTGGGGGAAGGTTTTGCCGGTGCGTTCTTTGATTAATTGCTTAAAGCGTTCGACCAAAGTCTGGAGTGCCTCGACCGACAGGTCAGTATCTTTCTCCGCTCCGGCTTCGTGTTTGACCTCTTCGATCACTGTTTCGAACGGCTCATGATCTTCGCCTGGCCTTTTTTGCACCCCCATGACGACATCGCCATACATTTGTAAGAAGCGGCGATACGAATCCCAAGCGAAACGAGGGTTCCCGCTCTTCTCGGCGACGACCTCGACCACCTCATCGTTCATCCCGAGATTCAAAATTGTGTCCATCATCCCCGGCATCGAGTCCCGGGCGCCCGAACGAACCGAGAGCAACAGAGGGTTGTCCCGATCTCCCAGTTTTTTACCTACCGATTTCTCAATCTTTTTCAATGAGGCAGCGACCTGATCCTCGAGCTCGGGCGGATACGTCTTCTTGTTGTCGTAGAAGTACGTGCAGACTTCGGTCGTAATCGTAAGTCCCGGAGGCACCGGCAGACCGATGCGAGTCATCTCATGCAGATTGGCTCCTTTTCCTCCGAGCAACGGTTTCATAGAGCCATTGCCGTCCGCCTTGCCATCACCAAAGTAGTAAACGTAGCGGGTCTTTTTGGTGGATGCAGCTTTTGCAGCCATCTTCTTGCTCGAGCGCTGCTTTTTCAGAGCGGTCCTTTTCTTGAGTTTTCTTGCCATAAAAAGATTAGGGGTCGGTGACGAACACAGACTGACGCGGGGCCGTTCCTCGCCGCCAGAACGGTCAAACTAACGAAGCGATGGGGTGTGTCAATGGGAACGCCGTCAGCACTGGTTTGCCCGACGAAGCTGCGCAGTTTCAGACGATCCGAGCGAAGTCGGAGAACGAATCCGGCGGCTGCCGAGACCGAGAACGGACACAGCTCCGTAGCAGCGAAATCTTTATAGCGGGAGCAAAAAAAGGACCAGCTCCGGAAGAGCGACATCCAATCGCGAACCGGCTTTTCTACTGGCTTTTCTACAACAGTCTGCTGGCGCGTTTGCGAAGACCTTCGCCGCTCTTGAGCACAAGCAAACCGCGAGCGTCACGTTGAATACGCGCTCAGGAAGCAGCAAAATATGCTGGCGACAGCCAGTGTATTTTTGCCACAGCCTGGATCGACTAAAAACCTCCAAGCATCTTTAAGCGATACAGGCTTTGGGGGGAAACTGTTTCAGGCGCTTTCGCACCTGCAGAGAGTTATCAGGAAGCTGCCGGAACTCGATCCGCCGATTGAATCACTTCTCCCGCGGCGGACATAAACTCGTCCAAACCCGTACTCGGAATGATGATCGTATTACGCCTGCCGTGCGCTTCTTCCGTAATCCGCATAAATCGGCCGCGCTCGTTTTCTCGGAACTCGATATAGAAATGCTTACGCTCTACCTGCAACTCTCTCGTTATGATGACATTGTCCATGACATTTTTGGGAGGGGATACCGATACCATTACACCTTTGGCGCCTTGGACTGAGACCAAGACTTGTTTTAGAGAATCTTCTTAAGTGCCACAAAATCTCAGCGACGTAAATAGCAAAAGTGTAACGCTTTCGCACTTTATCTTTTATTCACTCACCACAGTAAAGTCGATTTGTTGTTTAAATCGATCTACTCGCGAAACTCGTACAAAAAGGTGATCACCAGCTTGGTAAACACGCTTATGGCTTCGGCCCACTAATCGCCGGCGAACAGCATCAAAGCTGAAGAAATCGTCTTCCAGTGAACTGACGTGAATAAGCCCGGTCATCAAGATCTCCGGCACCTCTACTAGCAATCCATAATTACGAACTTCAGAGACAATGCCAGCAAATCGATGCGGTTTCCTAACTAGTGATTCTAGAAATTCTAGTTTTTTTAAACGAGTCGCCTCTCGCTCTGCTTCCGCCGCCAATCGCTCCGTCAACGACAAATGTTCGCATATCGACTCTAATTGATGGGAACGTGCTAACTGCTTGCCTGCATTCCGACGTTGAAGTAACACGTTAAATGCTCGGTGAGTCAGTAGATCGGCGTAGCGCCGAATCGGGCTGGTGAAATGACTGTAATCCGCTTTCGCTAATCCATAGTGACCTAACGGCAATGGCGAATAACCAGCCTTCTTAAGGCTCCGCAGCAAATTCACCTTCAACGCCCCCTCGTTCTCTCGCCCCTCGATCTTCTTCAGCAACTTTTGCATCTCGGCTCGCTGGCTCAGATCTCCAGCCTGGATTCCGTGCGATAAAAGAAATTCGCGGTAGTCCAGCAATTTGTCCGGATCAGGATCATCGTGCACGCGATAGACGCTGACGGTCCTATGAAGCTTAGTTTCGCGTCCGACGATCTCATTGGCGAGCAGCATGAACTCCTCTATCAACTGGTGCGAGATATCGTTGACTTCCTGGACCAGGCCAACCGCGCGCCCGTTCGCATCAACCTTTACCCGCACCTCCGGCATATCGAGATCGAGAGCGCCGTTCTGGAATCGTTTCTGTCTCAGCTTCGAAGCCAGGTCCCACGCCCGTTTCAAGTTCTGAGTTAACTCATCTCTCTGGGCGCCGGTTAACCTTTCAAAAGCTTCTCGATAAGTTAACCGGTCTCCGCTCCGAATGACAGTTGCTGCAAATTTGTGCCCTTGCGGTCTGCCTGCCCGGTCGAATCGGACCAGCACGCTCTTGGTCAGATGATCCTCGTCCGGGCGCAAGCTACAAACGCCGTTAGATAATCGCTCCGGCAACATCGGAATCACCCGATCGGGAAGATAAACGCTGTTGCCACGCTGATAAGCTTCTTGGTCCAGCGCGGAATGCGGTCTCACATAATGCGACACGTCCGCGATGTGAACGCCGAGTTCCCATCCATCATTGGTGGGAACCACATGAATGGCATCATCAAAATCTCGAGCGTCATCCGGGTCGATCGTAAAGACCGGCACGTGCCGAAGATCGATCCTGCTTTCGAGCTCACTCTTGGAAATTTCGGTGGGAATCCCGGCTGCCTCTTCAAGCACTGCCTGAGGGAAGTCAGTCGGCAAGCCGTGCTTCTTAATAATACCGAGTATTTCAACTTTCGGGTCGTGCGACGGCCCCAGCACTTCGATGATCTCGCCCTCCGGACTGACGTGCCGGTTTTCCCATGCGCTCAGACGGACCACTACCTTGTCGTTGACCGCCGGCTTTCGTCCGGCCGCATCTGGCGTCAACGGTACATAAACGTCATGCACCAGACAGGGATCATCCGGAACTACATAATAAAACTTCTGCGTCTGCTGAAGCGTACCGACCACCCGGCTATTCGCGCGCTCCAAGATTCTGATGACCTTACCGGCCCGTTTCCGGGCACGAATTAAGGTCACTTCCTCATCGGTAATCCGCGCCACCACCCGGTCACGATGAAGGGCAGTGCTAGTCTGGCTTGCCGGGATATAAACATCCCCTTGCCTGTCGCCGGTCTCATTGACCACGTAACCGAACCCTTGTGGGTTGATCAAAATCGTCCCCACAATCAGATCCGCTTCCCGCGGCAAAACATAACGATCTTTCCGGATCCGCGTGATCTTTCCTGCGGACTCCAATTGCGCGAGTAGCTTGCGAAACCCTGCTCGTTCGTCGACCGGCACGCCCAGCTTCTTCGCCAAGTCGGTCTTGTTTAGCGGCTGATACTTGTCGCTGCCCAGAAAGCTCAACACCCGCTGATCAAGCGGCTGAGCCACACCTTTAGAAACACCCATTGAAAATCATTCTGCCCAACCCACAATAACCTGGATTCTTCTCTGTGTCGAATTGGCACCACGAATAGCGAGCGCGAAGGCAACCACGAATGGACGCGAAGAGTGGACGCGAATAAACACGAATGAAAAATTTGGGGTAACGAAACGCCGAGACTATTTGGTCTCTGCCCCGAACGGGCAAAAGGACTCAGCCCAGGGTTTTGACCCTGGGTGCAATGTTATTGAGAGACGTGCCCTGTAGCACCAGACCGGGAAGCGGGTGTTCCACGTTCAGCTTGCGTCCTCACCCAAAGCAGCTACCATCTTCATCCATCCGATCGCTCCGGCTCATCCGGGCGCCTACGATACATACGCGGGTGTAGTTCAATGGTAGAACGGTAGCTTCCCAAGCTACACACGAGGGTTCGATTCCCTTCACCCGCTTTCGCCCGCTCGCCGGTCCGGTGTCAACCAAAGGGCGAAGGCGGCAGAGCTCAACTAATCCTTCAGTCCCTCCGGGACAAAGAATTACCTATCCTTAGGTTGACGCACCTGGGCAACTGCCGAACCGGCCGCCCATTTCCATCGCAACGAAAGCCACGTTATTTATGAGACAGGACACTAGAACTACTTAAAAAGCCGAGATCACTTTAGTCTGCGAAATTTAGGCGGATTTCTAGCAAATTAACGAATGACAAATTCGCGAGGACAAACGAGAAGATAGTGTCTGGACGGATCCAAGCGAGGTTATGCAAATAGTGCGGCAGCGGAAAGTGTTGCAGAAGCACGCATCGCGTAGGACATCGTTTCGTTTTTTAGTCATTGGGCTGATTTTGGTCGGCGAGATGACCGTTTCTTTTACGGGCGGCCTCATTGTAGGTAATCCTTGGCTCCCTAACTATCTCGTCGATCGAATAAATGGACGCTCTCAGGAGGTCGCCACCGCGAATGTAAAACCGCCCCCGCAGCCGAGCACCGCCGTCGAGTACCTGAATCTGATGAATTACGATGAGAAGACGCTCACCCCAACCGAGCGATCGGTAGCCGCAATTCTGAACGACGCCGTTGCCCATCTCGATATACGGAAACCCCCTTTTCAAGTCTTCAGCGAGAAGGTGCTGCCCAAGATAGAAACGGTTCAACCCGGCGAAGACCTCACTAAGATTCGAGCCGCGGTACAGCAATGCCAGGAGCTTGCAGATTCTGCTGTCCATTATTACCAAGATTTATCTGCGCAACTAACCGCGAAATTAACGGCCGTAGGTGTACCCGCATCGACCGCTCACCAAACCGCGCAAACCTTTACCCAATCGGCGCAAGAGGTTGGGAGAGCGCCTTGACCTACAGAAGCGAACAAAGCCTGCGCGAGCATTACGACTTTGTTAGATGTCCTCTCAGAAAATTCTTCTCAATGGACACGCCAGAGCGACGGTCGTCTCTTATTTACCAGCCAACCACTCCTGGACCAGTACAACGCCGCCACCGCCGACCTCAACGCCGCGATCAAGGCCATCAATGGAGGGTAGCGTCTGGCGTTCCAGAGTTTGGAGTTAGCGGTTTGCCGTTAGCAGTTAGCCAGTAGCGAAACCATTAAACCTACCTCTCTAGCAAACATAATTGCCGATATTTACAATAATTATAGTATAAGTCATAGCATAAGGATCCGCCGGACGATCATTAAACGCCAAACGCTTACCGCTAACCTTCCCTTAACTGGGCTTTTGCCCAGTCGAGATCCCATTCCAGAGTTGGGTTCTCGCCGTGTTCCCGGATCAGGTTGGTGAGAATTTCTATGCTGGCTTTGAAATTGCGGGTTGCACCGGCGACATCTCCTTGTGCCTTCAACACGCCACCCAACCGGCCGTGAATAACCGATAACTCGCGTAGCCCCCCTCGATTCATCGGGTCCTGACTCACCAGTTTTAACATGATCTGCAAAGAGCTTGCGTAGGTCGCTTCAGCTCCTCGCAAATCGCCTTGCGCCTCGAGTATTTCGCCGAGCCTCTCAGACGTGGCTAACAAACTACGTTGCCAAGCCATATCGCCCGGATTTCGCCCGGCTAGATTGTGTTGTATTTCCAGCAAACGCCTGAACTGGGTCCGAGCTCGATTCAGGTCTCCTTGGGCCAATAGTAAGTCTCCTACCTTCTCGTAACGAACCGAAAGAGCTGCCTCCCAAGCGCTGTTCTCAGGATCTTGCTTCACCAATTGCCGGCTGATCTCCAGAGAACGCCCATACTTAACCTGGGCGCCATTCATATCGCCCTGGGCTAATAACTGGTCTGCTTGATTTTGTAGCAGGGTAGCCCATCGGTTGAGGCCCTCAGGATCCTGTTGGCTGGCACCGAACTTTTCATGATAGGTCTCCACCATCCTTTGCGCGTCCTCGACGATGTCGAGGTGACCCAATGGCTCGAGCCTATCCCTCAATTGATCGAGCAAATGGTTAACGATATATTCAGCGCCTTTTCTAGCCGCAGCCGCTTGGTTCTCCGCTTCAATTGCCAAATCCCTTTTCACGGCCAACTCGTGCGAGCGCCAAATCGAGGCGCCTACGATCGCGGTTAACACCGCGATGATCCCAACCACCACCATCCCGCCATAATTAGTTTGGCCCATCGAACTCCCACTTTCAGAATGTTGGGCCGCCTGCGACGGTGTCGCCTTCAGAAAACCTTCCTTCGAGACATCTGCCGCGGCGCTGGCAACTGGCGAAATCCAGCCGCAGAGGATCAGAATTCCCGCAGCCAAAACGCTTGTTGGAAAACGAGAAGAGGGTCCCTTGGTTTGTCCAACAATCATTTCAGGTTTGCAGTTGGCGGTTAACGGTTGGCAGTTAGCGGTTGGACGTCTCTAGACCTTAGAACGCGGAGTGACGACCGGGACCGATGAACCGACAACAGCCAAACTGATAACGGCAAACTGATAACCGACAACCGCAAACTGATAATTGGTAACTGCAAACCGCCAACCCGGCCACTAACCGATCTCGCGCAAATTCTTTCCGCGGGTTTCTGGCAAAGCGAGTGCGGCAATAACCATTAGTAGATAGGCGCCTGCGGCATAAATCCCGATCGCTTGTCCTAAAGGCAGCCGAGCCGACAATAGCCCGACCAGGAGCGGGAACCCGGCCGCGAGTCCGCGCCC
>Ga0210401_10004325_pt1 | contig 14856 bp, 18 predicted proteins | sample IncBWH32MmetaG_FD_150866 | JGI IMG/M metagenome (GOLD analysis project Ga0210401, IMG submission 150866) | Forest soil microbial communities from Barre Woods Harvard Forest LTER site, Petersham, Massachusetts, United States - Inc-BW-H-32-M | ecosystem: Environmental > Terrestrial > Soil >... | reverse complement strand
TCGCCGGGCAATATGTTAGTGGTGGCGCGGGGCGAATTCTGTTCACTTTTGAACGCTTTTTTTGGTGCAAAGATTCGCGTTTTCCGTCGGCAGGAAGAAGACTCCGCAACTCTCGAAGTGTTTCGGGGATCGAGCGTACCATTTGGGCATGAGCAAACAAGATTCAATTCCCGCTGATCGCATGGAGGCTGACGCCTTGCTTCGAGGAGTTCCCGAAGCCGAGGAAGAGGAATGAAGACGAAGAAGAAGAAGGAGAAGACGAGGAAGAAGGTGGAGAGAACGACGGGCCACTGAACGGCCGCCGCGACCATGGACTCGGTGCGCGGACTTAAACGATTGTCGAACAAATCCTGAGTGGTCTTGAGATGCCGAGCTACCAGAATGCCCGCGATAATTCCAAGCACGCGTTTGCGGGCACCTCGAAACGCCCCTGGCCCTCCTAATCTGGAGACGGCTAACGAAATGGTCTAGGCTGTTGTGCCATGACCAACGATTTCGTTATACCGCCGGGCCTATCTCCCGAAGCACGCGAAGCAATCACCAGAGCCAAGGCCGCTATCGAGAAACATGTAGCACTGGGCAACGGAAAACCGATCACCTGGTCGACCATTGAGTCTCAGGAACAATTGCAGGAAGAAATCCGGCAGATTGTTGCATCATGTCCACCAGGCACTTTCGGCACCATGGGTGGCGCCCCTCCCGCGCTTGAAACGCATCAGTACAAAGGATTCGTCATTGCGATCCACGCCATTCCGAGACTGAACGGCCAATATTCGACGCTGTCCGGTATCCGGAAATTGGGCGACCCTACACCTCAGGAAGGCTTTCCTCTGTCGGAGGAAGAGTTCTCAACGCTTGAGGCCGCGGTCAAGGCAGCGCTTGAAGAGGCCAAGAAAAAGATTGACGTGAGCTAGCTACTTCGCGGCTTCTCGTTCGTTGTTCGAACCTGTATCGCGAGAGCGCGTTTCTATTTCTCTCCGCAACAGGCTCAGACCTGCAAGCGCATCGCCGATGGCCAGCCGTTCCTCGCGTGTTCCCCCGTGGTCTACCTGCAACTTATGGCGTCGTGCATCGATCGCGGCCTTTGCTACCCGGAGGCGAGGTTCCATCTTTTCAAGCTTAGTTTCAACAACAGCAGCTTCGTAAAGTCCTTGCCAAGCAAAATTGGCTTTCACGATCGGTCCTCTTGTTGTGGGAATAGTAGCCAATATAATGCAACATTCGAAGTCTTGAGTCTGGCCAATATTGCTCATCTCATCGTGCCAGCCCTCGTGGGCTAGCGATTCTAGCCGAAAATCTCATTTACTTTGTCCCGCCTCTGCTGACTGCGCGAGGGCTTCAAATACCGCATTGTGGATTCCATGTCGGAATGCCCAAGCCACAGTTGGACGGTACGCAGATCGACGCGGGCCCAAAGGCATCGCGTGGCAAAGGTCGCGCGGAATTTGTGAAGGTAGAAGTCCTCTTTATTGAGCTTCGCACGGTCGGCAACGGCCTTCAGGCAGTCGAGGAAGTCGAGTTTAGGGTTGCATCCAGCTGGCTGACGCCTGCTTTTCACCGTTAACAACGAGTTTTCATCGCGATGTGAACCACAACAATGGATTCAGCGTGAAGTTCGTAGGTTTTGTGGTTTTGCAGGTTTTGTTCCGACATCACTCCCAACGGGTCACCTAGCAGACATTCTGGTTCCGCGTGCAACGAGAAGCGAGGCAGCCCGAATACGTCAGGGGATACCTTACGGCTAGCGCATCACACGGGAGTGATCCGATGATGGAGACTTCATTACGCCGGATGACGCTCTACAAGCCCACTTCACGGTACCAATCCGGCCAACTTCCTCAAAGAGCGTTTCCGGTCGCACGTCGCTTCCCGGCGGATTCAAGATACTATCGGGAAGCAGCGCTCGGTTTAATACGGCATGCTCGCCTTGTCATCAGTGACTACAGTGCGGGGGCACGTCCGCACCGACTGCATTTCCCCCAAACCAGCCCGAGGGGACGGCACCCGGCGTATTGCCTTGTCCGGAATAGCTCGTCCGGAACGTCTCGCTCACGTGTCCCAGACGATAACTAACGCCGTTGAGCCAAAACACGTGGGTTTCCGTGACAGTGTTCATATGGGTGGTGACGAATGCATTGGTGAGCGTGTTTAGCACGACCTGCTGCCGGTAAGTGGAAACCTGGATCGGCGTACCCTGGCTGAAGGAAGCAGGGTTGCTGAAGTCGGAGGGAGGAGTATTGAGATAAATGGTTGTACTCCCAGTGCGATTGACGATCCGAAGCGGACCATTCGCGATCACGCGGTCCGTCGTGGCGTTGGTCACGAAAGTGAACAGAGCGGTTGATTCATTCTGTGGAGTGCCATTGAACGTATCGTTCAGGCCTTCGAATCTAGAGACGTAGCCGAACTGTTGAGATGTAGTTGGTGTATTGTTGAACTGGCCAACGAATTCAAGCACGTTTTGGTCCTCCAACATGGGGATAACCTTGGTCTGTGCGGCCAGCGAACCGGCAACGAGAAGCGTGATCCCTGCCAGCAGAAGGTTCCTAAGTAGCGTCATGGAAGTTCCTTTTCCGGGGAGCGCTCGCCCTGAGAGTTTTTGTCGAGCACATTGGCGTTTAGCCTGAATTGGGCCAGTCTGGCAATGGACAACGGCTGAAGCTTGTCTCAAGTTTCCCTAGAGCCGCAAGTCACTGTCTCTATTGGGAATTGTTACCCTCTTTGCGATAGAATGCCGCGACCGACATACGGGGGCCCAGTTGCCCGCGAATCTTCAAAGATCCGATGAATTGGAACTCGACCTGAAGCGCTATGAGCTCCGGCGTAGCGGTCGGGTGCTCCGGATCGAAAAGATCCCCATGGAGTTGGTCATCTTCCTGGTGGAAAACAGGGACCAGCTAGTCAGCCGGGAGGCGATCGTCGAGCGCCTGTGGGGTAAGGACGTCTTCCTCGACACCGAACAGGGCATTAATACGGCTGTCCGAAAGATTCGTCAGGCACTACACGACGACCCGGAGCAGCCAAGGTTCTTAGAAACCGTGGTCGGCAAAGGCTATCGCTTCGTCGGACCCATCCAAGTTGTGGGCAATGGAAAATCATCCGAAACGTTTCCCCAAGCTCAACCTTCACCCTCCGTTACTGAGGGAGAAGCAGCAGCGCATTTCTCTCGCGGCGCACCGTGGTGGAAATCGACAGCGGTCCTCGTAACCACGATTGCGCTCGTCTTAGCGATACTTGCGTTAAAGTATTTCGACTTGGAACGCTGGCTCCCTCGTCCTGAGGTTCACTCCATCGCCGTACTACCATTGAAGAATCTCTCGGGCAATCCCACTGACGACTACTTTGCGGACGGAATGACCGATGAGTTGATCACGAATCTTGCAAAGATCTCGGCGTTGCGGGTCACCTCCTACACGTCGGTATCGAAGTACAAAGCCTCGTCTAAGCCGCTGCCCCAGGTCGCCCGGGAGTTGCAGGTCGATGCCATCGTCGAAGGCGCTGTGCTGCGGTCCGGAGACCAGATCCGCATCACCGCACAATTGATTTATGCACCTCGCGATCAGCATCTGTGGGCTGAGGAATATCAGCGCTACCTGCGCGACGTGCTCTACCTGCAGCGCGAAGTCGCGCGGGACATCGCTCAGCAGGTCCGGGTCACGCTCACCCCCAATGAGCAAAACCGTCTAAATACCGCTGGCGCTGTGGACCCTGCCGCCTATGAGAGTTACCTGCGCGGACGCTCCTATTGGAACCAACGCAGCGAAGCCAGCCTGCACAAAGCGATCGAGCAGTTTAACAAGGCCATTGAGATTGATCCCAGATACGCACCCGCCTACTCGGGAACAGCAGATTGCTACACAACGTTGGGATATTTGAGTTACTTGGACCCGCTCGACGCTTTCCCCCGCGCTCGCGACGCGGCTACGAAGGCGATTGAACTGGATCCGAGTCTAGCGGAGGCACACGCCTCTTTGGCCTACTACAACCTCTATCACGCGTGGAATTGGGCAGAATCGGAGATGGAGTTCAAGCGAGCCATCGAGCTCAATCCAAATTATGCGACCGCTCACGAGTGGTACAGCTACTACCTGCTCGCGATGGGCCGCATGGAGCAAGCCTGGACCGAGGTCAACCGCGCCCGCGAACTCGATCCCTTGTCTGTCGTCATCAGCACTGACGTCGGATTCAATTACTTTTATCGACATGACTATGATGGAGCAATCAGCCAACTTCGCCAAACGCTGGCTGTGAGCCCCAAGTTCCCTCTGGCGCATCTCTGGCTTGGCCGGGCGTATCAGCAGAAAAAGATGTATGCGGAGGCCATTGACGAGTTCAATAAGACCGACGAGGCCCTGCCGGGTTGGGTTGTAACGCTCGCAGGAACCGGCAATGCTTACGGGGAGTCGGGGCATCAGGCAGAAGCGAAGCAGGTACTAATTCGTCTAGATCAAATGTCCCGTGGAAAGTACGTCACGCCGTACGGAGTAGCTCTCGTGTACGCCGGACTGGACGACAAAGACCAGGCATTTGCCTGGCTCAACAAGGCCTACGAAGGGCGCAACCATTGGCTGGTCTGGCTCAACCGTGATCCGCGCTGGGACGGTTTGCGCTCCGACCCCCGTTTCGCTGATCTAAAGAAACGCATCGGCTTGCCCTAGAAGCCATCCGGTTCTGTCGTCATCCGGGCGCCGTTGCCTGACAGAATTCCCGCACGACCTTCGACCGCAGTGACACGACCGGGCCTGAAGGGAGACATTAGTCGGACGGGAGCGCCGGTGTTGAACGCCACTCTTCCAACGTGTTGCCAAATTGGTCGAAACCGACGGACCGGCGGGACTTTCACCGTCGACGAGAAATCCCTGCAGGCCCGACACGCGGTGCGGGAATCCTCGACTAGCGTCTTGCGCCCGATTGCAGGGGCGAGTGACGCTAGTGCTTTTTCGGACGCGACGCCAGGATGAGTGCTCAGGCTGAAAGAAGGTGTGAGGCGTCGCGTTCGAAAAGACGGGCAATCCGGAAGTTCTCAATATGGCGCAGCAAAGAATGAACCGGACTGATTTCTTCTTCTCGGTTAATAGGCAATACACCCGATCAAGTCATACTCGAACGACACGTCAGCGAGGGACTAGCAATGTCCAGGTTGATCCTCAGGATCGGAGGTCTCGATGGTTTTTCCGAGCTTTGATCTCACGGGCCAAGTGGCCCTGGTGACTGGCGCGGCACGTGGGTTAGGCAGTGCGATTTCACTGGCATTGGCTCATGCCGGCGCCGACGTCGCATTGGGCCTGCGCGATATGAACGCACGCGGAGATCTGGCCGATCAGATCGGAGCTATGGGTCGACGTGCCATGCCGTTACAGATGGATGTCCGACGACTCGATCAGATATTCCAGGCGGTTGATGACACTGTCAGGCATCTCGGCAGACTCGACATCTTGGTCAATAATGCGGGACTTGCGCCAGACAATCTTGCAGAGAACGTGCGCGAAGGGGACTTCGACCTGACGCTTGCGGTTAATTTGAAGGGGACATTTTTTGCCAGCCAGGCTGCCGGGCGTGTGATGATCCGGCAGAAGAGTGGTCGCATCATCAACTTGAGTTCACAGGCCGGGTTCGTGGCGCTACCGACCGAATCGGTGTACTGCATGACGAAGGCTGCCATTGCGCACCTCACTAAATGTCTTGCTTTAGAGTGGGGGAAGTACAACATCACAGTAAATGCGGTTGCACCAACATTTATTCGCACTCCCGGGACGGAGGGTGCCCTCGCAAACCCCGAGTTCCGCTCGGACGTGATCGAGCGCATTGCTGCGTTGCACCGTATTGGGGAGCCGATGGATGTGGCGGGCGCGGTCGTATTCCTTGCCTCTAGCGCAGCCTCTCTTATTACAGGAGATACGATTCTCATCGATGGCGGGTGGACGGCACGGTAGCTGGCTTGTGAGAAATCTGGCTAAGCATCATCAACCTCCGGATAGCCGACGACTCGCCAGCTGACCGTAAAAGCTCTTGTTTCGGCATGCGATCGGCAATTCGAGCTCCAAGATCATGCACCGGCCGCAAAGGGATTCGCATCAAATCGCGCTAGGAGGAGATGTATGAAAGCCGCAGTCGTACCCGCCGTGAGCAGTTCCTGGCAGATCAAAGATGTTCCTCAGCCTCAACCGGGAGCAGGTCAAGTGCTGGTGAAGATGCGGGCAAGCGGCATCTGCTACACCGATGTGCACCAAACGCTTGGACACCTTCCCGGACAATTTCCTCGAATCCTTGGCCACGAGCCGGTGGGCGAGATTGTCGCCGCGGCTCCTGATGTGACCACTCGCAAGGTAGGCGACCGCGTCGGCTCGGCATGGATTCAGTCAACCTGCGGACGATGCGAATGGTGCCAGCGCGGCCGCAGGATGTTCTGCCCCTTTCTGAAGGGCACGGGGGGCGATGCGCAAGGCGGTCACGCCGAGTACATGCTGATGAACGCCGACGCTACGTACCTGATTCCCGACAAGGTTTCCTACGAGCAAGCTGCACCGATCTTTTGCGCCGGGTATACCGTTTATAGCGGACTCCGCTGGGCCGATCCGCAGCCGCACGAGCGCGTGGCCGTACTTGGAATCGGCGGGCTTGGGCACCTGGCGGTGCAATACGCGAAAGCTGCGGGCTTCGAGACCATCGCGATTTCGCACTCCCCCGATAAGGACAAGATGATACGCGAGCTCGGCGCGGATGAAATTGTTCGAGACGGAAAGAGCCTTTCCGGAGTGGGCGGCGCTGACATCATTCTCAGCACCTCCAACTCGACCAAATCCATGGTGGACAGCATTCAGGGTCTGCGCCCAGACGGCAGGTTCATCGTTATGGGCGCCGACGCAGAACCGCTTTCGATCTCGCTGATCGAGTTGCTCTTCAAGCGCATCAAAATCATCGGCAGCCAGCAAAATGGCCCCGAATATCTCTACGAAGCCCTGGATTACGTAGCCCAAGGAAAAGTTAAATCGATAATTGAAACCTACCCATTGGCCGAAGCTGTGAAGGCCTACGAGCGCGTTGCGGAGGGCAAGACGCGCTTCCGTGCCGTCCTCACGATGTAATCGCCAATCCGAGCAGTCACCGCCGGTTTCGAGCCGATAACGGGCGACTCTTTCACAATCCGATTAGGTAAGGTTTGCCGACAATCCGCCCAGTGACCTGATCCAGCATTGGAGTGCTATCGGCGACTGGAAGCGCCCAAAGGTCAGTCGAACTTCTTCATCTGCGGCCAGGCGTCCTGCAGGTTCGATTTCAAGCCGCGGCACAGCCAAATTGTGAAGTGCTCGTCGCGACGAGAATATTCCGTACCGACGACTCCGGCCGGCTCCACACTAGCAAAGTGCTCACGGTCGCCTTGGCCGTCGCTGCCGAGTACGATGATGATGTCGCCCGTATTATCGCGCGGTCCCCAGATCCAGTAGTTATTGTGTTTGCTGATCGCACGAGGCAGGTCATAGTGCGGGCCGTAGAAATCGACGGCTGCCGCTTGCCCCCAGTCGTTACAAAAGATCGCGGTGTGCGCCCACTGATCCTGCGGCAGGCTCTTATATACCTGCGCGACCTTCTGCACCATTTCGCTCCAACCAAATTCATCGGCGAAATACTGCGGCAGGGGACCGTTGTTCTGCCGCTCCGCCCGGGGCGGTGTGATGTGCACTGTGGCCTGATATCGTAAGTAGTTCTCCGGCGAAAGAACCGGGCAAACAAGCGGCGTGAGCAGCGCGCCGACAATGACCACGGCTACAACATACGCGCTCCGCATCCAAGCGAAATTCGCGCGCGTAATGCGCTCGAAAGCCACCCCGCCCGCTGCGAACAACACGGGGTAGATCGGTGCGACGTAGTAGCTCTTCCCTTTCAGGGCGATGAACATCGCGAGTACGACCAAGAAAGTCCACCCCAGCATGCGGTAGCGTCGCCCTTCTTTGTCGAACAGCAGCCAAATGACGCCTCCAACCCACAGTGGGGCGAGGATCGGGTTCATGATCGCGGCTTGGTCTACGATAAACGCCACCGGCCCACGCACGATGTCGCGGTGCCCCATACGGATGTTGTGCATCAGCTGTAAAAAGGGGAAATCGTTGTGCAGCTGCCAGAGAAAGTTCGGCAGCGCGATCAAGCCGCACACCAGTACGCCCACCCATAGCCAACCCGACTTCAAAAAACGGCGCTCGGGAGTAAGGATTAGCCCCACCAGAACGCCAACCAGAAGGAACGCTATCGAGTATTTGGTTTCAAAACCAACGCCGGCTAGCAGCCCAAACCAAAACCACTGCCGTTGATCGTCGCGGTTGGTCGCCCGCAGTACGCACCACATGCACCCCATCCAGATCAGCGGCTCGAAGGCATTCATGGTGAACCAGTGGTCCAGGATTAGATAGATCGGCACAACCATGACGGCAAGCGCGGCGAGCACCTGGGCGAAGCGGCCTCCACCCATCTCGCGCGCCAGCAACCCCGTCAACCAGACCAGTGTTGCTCCCGCGATCGCCGGGAGAAGGCGGATCGCCAACGGCGAATCACCAAACACGTGACGCGCGAACCCTCCGATGAGAGCAATCATCGGTGGCTGATCCACGTATCCCCACGCCAGGTGCTGCGCGCACGCGAGGTAATAAATCTCATCACGGAAGATGCCGTAGCGTGAAGCAGTGAGGAGGTGAAGAAGAAGCTTAGCCAAGGCGAGGTAGAGGACGATCGTCGTCCCAAAAATAGAAACTGGGTGCGGTTTTTTCCCGTGGGCTGCTCCTACCGCTAGTGCGGACGCCATCCTGGTCCCCTACGCCGAACGCATTTTCTCGCTGTAGTACGAAGGATCTCATGCGAAAGTTCACTTAGGTCAATGCCCGAGCACCCGCCTATGATTTCTGGTCGTATGACGGGGAATCCCTCCGGTACGTTTTTCAGGGAAAGAGTTGCCGACCATCCAGACTTTTGGATTATGGAGCGAAAGGAAAAGAGCCGGACTGTTTCTTATTATCGTGTTGCATTTGGAAGTGCGGATCAGCTTAGGCCACGGAAGAAGGCGGTCAGGTCCCCTGCGACCGCCGCTGGTTCCTCAGCCGGGGCGAAGTGCCCGCCGCGCGGAAAGACTGTCCAGCGCTGGATGTTGTACAGGCGCTCCAGATACGAGCGCGGCAGTTCGCCCTCGGGAACCGTCTGGTGCGCGAAAACCCCGAACGCCGTGGGTGTACTGATGTAGCCGGGATCGACCGGGTGCCAGCGATTGTCCCAGTAGTCGCGCATCGACGAGGTGATGCTCTGCGTGATCCAGTACAGGGTGAACGTGGCGCAGAGGAAGTCGTCGCTCGGCGTAACGTCGCTCCACGAGTGCCACTTCTCGCCCAGGTATGCCGCGAGTCCTGCCGGAGAGTCGTTGAGTCCATAGCCGACAGTCTGCGGCTTGGTGGACTGGATCGCGCTGTAGCCCCGCTCCGTCCTATCCCAGCCCCGGCTCACCGCAAGGTACGAACGCTCGACATCGGACAGCTCCGTATCGTCCACCACGGGGGCGAGATCCGACTCCAGTGTGGTGAGATGGATCCCGATCACCGACTCGGGATGGTCTAGCGCAAGGATCGTCGTCACCCCGGCTCCAAAGTCATAACCGCTCGCACCATAGCGGGAATACCCAAGCTCAGACATGAGCCGGTGCCAGCGCTCCGAGACGTACCGATAGTTGATGCCAACCTTCGGTGGTCGCGGCGAGAAACCATACCCGGGCAGGGAGGCTACGACCACGTCAAAGTGCTCGAGCATCGGCAGCATGTCCACGTAATCGAGGAAACTGCTGGGCCAGCCATGCGTGAGAATGAGCGGCACACCCCTACCTGATGCCGCACGCTGGTACACAAAGTGGATGCCCTCCCAGGTGAAGTGGTTGAACGCGTTGAGCCTTCGCTCCCAGCCACGCCAGTCGAACTCGTGGGCCCAGTAGGACACGAGGCGTCGTAACCAGTCCAACTCGGTGCCCTGTGCCCAGCCTATACCGGGTATCTGGTCGGGCCATCTTGTATGGCGCAACCGTGCCTGCAAATCATTAAGCACCTCATCCGCGACGTGAATCCGAAATGGTTCCACTACAATAAGCCCCTCTTGGCGGTAGCCAGTGGCCAGCCGAACGCGGAGGCAACGTCGCACGCGGTCTCGTCGGCCACAGTCGACAGACAACATCGGGCATTGCGGCCAGGATCAATCACGTTACGACGTAGTTTAGATCATGCCCTCTTTTCACGGATGTGATCTCCTCTACCGTGGCTGAACTAGTCTAAGAAACTGCTGACAGCAGTCTTTATGAACGAACCAGTTTTGAGCGCCCCTATGGGCTGGCATGGCTCCTTCAACTGGTTGCCGAATTACGCGAGTGGGACGATCCGCAGGCTAAAGCGATGGCGGCTAATCTGCATCCGGTGGAGGAAGCCGCACTAGAGCGGCTGAAGAACTGGCTGCCCAAACTCTCCAACCCTGTGCGGATCGGAGAACACGACCAGACCGCTTTCGCGCTCGGTCTGATTCTCGATTATGCGCATGGCAATGGCGATCAGAAATTCGCCGAATTAGTTGTGTCCAGAGCCAAGCAGTTCTACCTCAGTGACAAGAATTGCCCGCTCGCGTATGAGCCCTCCGGGGAGGATTTCCTATCACCGTGCCCCGGCGAAGCGGACCTGATGCGGCGTGTGCTGCCGAGCCAAGAGTTCGCACGCTGGCTCCGAATATTCATGCCCCAAATTCCCACGTCGGGCACGGATAAGTGGTTGCAGCCCGCTGTATCGCCTGATCCAAGCGATCCGAAGCTGGCGCACCTAGACGGACTAAATCTCAGCCGAGCATGGATGCTGGGGGGAATCGGCGCTGGATTACCGAAGAACGACAAGCGGCTGCCGTCGATCATGGCGATTGCCGAGGCGCACAGGCGGGCTGGTTTGGCGGCTGTAACGGGCGAACACTAGGAAGGTGGTCACTGGCTGGGTAACTTTGCCTTCTATCTGGTCACAAAGCGAGGGATTTCAGGCTAGTTGCCGCTTCAGGTTGACCGCTTCGCGCCTTCTCTTAGATGATTGAGACGCATGGACGTTGAACGCATCATTGACGAGATTGAGCAGCTACAAGAAATGTTCGAAGCGCCGGATATTAGGCCACTCAGCGCGAGCGACATCTCTGCTGCCAATCGCAGGCACGACGAAATGCTCGCACACAGCCCGTGGTTTCAGCTTTGGCAACGGTACGGGGTCTGCTGCCGAACCGAGTCTGCCGCAGTCCGACTAGACGGAATTGAAGGCTAAGCCTCCGCACCAATTCATCCACACATTCGGTTGATGTCGCGATTCTTAAGGACAGGTTTGGGAAACCGTCGCTTCGTTACGCTCAGCATGGCGCGACCTACGTATTCAGTCGTTGTCACGTAGTTCGGGAAGAGCATCTTCCACAACGGATAGAGGGGTCTCATCAAAGCGTAAGCCGCCCCATACCATCTGGTCTTTGTGCGAATTCCATGAAGCGGCTGAATGTACGCAGGGCGAAACAGGAACACAGCCTGGAACGGCATCTGCAATAGCGCGTTTTCCGTTCTGCCCTTTACCCGCGCCCACATGCTTCGCCCGCGCTCCGTGCTGGCGGTTCCTGCCCCAGACACGTAGATGAAGGTCATTGTCGGGTTCAGCTTTGCTAGGGTCTTAGCCACGGAGACCGTGAGGTCGTATGTCAACCTCCGATACGCCTCCTCGTTCATCCCTACCGCCGACATACCAAGGCAGAAAAAGCAAGCATCACAGCCTGAGGCCCCAGTTTCAATTCGCCGAGAGAGATCAGACAGGTCGTGCTGCACGATTTCGCGCAGTTTGTCATGCTGCGGCAGGCTGGCGTTGCGGACAATCGCGAGAACGCTCTCGACGTCAGGGTCGAGCAGGCACTCGCGCAGGACGCCCTACCCGACCATGCCCGTCGCTCCGAAGAGAACCACTTTCATGATCGTCTCCCGCTATCACGAATGCGTGTACCAGAGTGAATGCGGCGACCAACGGCTGCACGAGAGGCACTGGGTGTCAGCCCACTGATGAAGACAGGCAGGGCAGATGCCTCCCGTATCGAAAGTGTTCCACTCGTGTCCGCAGTTACAAAACCATTTGTCTTCTGTGCGGGGCGACCAGCCGCACAGCGGGCAGCGGATGCGTGGTTCCGATGGTTCCCGGTCGCGTTCAACCTCACGGTCAGGCGCAATGGTGGGAGCATCACCCTTTGGACTCATCTTTTTGGCTCACTGAAGTCTCTCTTCTTCGGCAAAGCTGCTTCGATTCCTCCCGATCACACGCACCTCTTTCCCACGGAGACCAGCGTACTTGATCGCCATCCCGAGGAGCGTGTACTCGTCCTCTTGATGGTCGGCGGCGAAAGCATCTTGGTGAAGTAACACCCATTCCGCCTCATCCGCGCACGCTTTCGCGAACTCTGGGAGCTTCCTGCTGATGGTCGCGATCAGGCTGGAGTCCCTTTGCATGCGTTCGTCATTGGTCACCATGTTACGAGAACATCCGATTCTGGATGGAAGCGAATTCTGCAGGTCGAGAGCAGGCGAAATCCAGGCCAATGACACAGGCCAATGAAGTTTGACGACCAGCAATGCACCAAAAGCGGTCATTGACGAGCGGTCCCCGCGGTTGTAAAGTTCTGGGCCGTCCCGGGTAACCACGTCGGAAATAGCAGGTTGCGAGGTGCAAGATCTGCAGCGCACCGGTGCTTCGGCACATAGCCGCTCCTCACTTGTGGTACCCGGGCTCTTCTTTTCCCGTCGCACCCAAGCCACCGTCGTACCTAACCCAGCGTCACATTCAAGCCCCAGCCACACCCAAGCCCAAACCAGTACAACTCGCGAGAACCCAAACCCCTCACAAAAGCATTCTCACCATCATGAAAAACCCGCGACCCAACCACGCAGAATTCGAGACCCAGCACAGCCTGAAATGCATGTGCCGTCAAACCAACCCGACCCGCCGGCCATCGTCCGACCGGACGAAAGCACCCTAGTTACTTTGTCGCCCCTCTGTTCCGTGGGAGAGTGTCTGTGGCGGCAGGCAGCAGTTCATGGCTCGCTCGACCTTCGCATCATCTGCAGCTCTTCTCGCCTCTCGCGGAAGTCCATCCTTCCGTCGAAATTCACAAACCATTAGGTGTACCGATGACACGACACATGATCTGGGCAGAAGACGAAAACTTCACGGGCTGGTGTTGCTCTCGTTGCCCGTGGGGCGTGGTTGCGCCGCGCCTGGAGAGCACTGTCGCCGCACTCGCCTTCAATCGCGTGGCGCAGGAGGGCTTCGAACAACACGCCTGCGCACAGAACACTCGAGAGACAGCGCCGTTGTAGAGGTGTGGGGCCCTCGTTGTGGGTGGGCGTTGGTGGCTGCTCTGACGTTGAATCTGCCCGGCCCGCGGGGCTAGAATCAGTTCAGTCCCTGCCAGGCACATGGAGTCACCCCATGCCCCACTACGAATTCTTCTGCCACAATTGCAAAAAACTGTTCTCCAAGATCTTGTCCCTCGTCGACTACGAAGAAGGCGAAGTTTTGTGCCCGCACTGCGGCAGCAAGGAAGTGGAGCAGCGCTGGTCCGCGTTCTCAATTCTCACTACGAAGAAGAGCGCGTAGCTTGAGCGTGCCACGACCAGTTGACCACGAAAGAGAACAGGCGTAGGTTTTTCCAATTCCACGAATATGACAGATCGCGCAACTGGCGCGATTTCCTTCCACGTCCGAAACCGAAAGGAGTGCATCCCATGTACACCAGAGTAGTAGAACTGACCAGCAAATCGGGAAAGGCGCGTGAACTGGCGAACACAATCAATGAAAAGGTCCTACCCATTCTCAAGAAACAGGCCGGATTCGTGGACGAAGCCGTTCTGGCATCGGACACAGAAGCGACGCGGGTGTTGGCGTTGAGCTTCTGGAACAGCAAAGAAGATGCAGAACGGTACCACCGGGAGCAGTACCCAAAGATCAGCGAGATGCTCTCGGGACTACTTGACGCCCCTCCCACGATCCGCACCTTCAACGTGGATAGCTCAACCACACATAGAATCACTGCAGGAAAAGCCGCTTAGCATCAGCTTAATCCGAGCCAAAGGTGAGCCACCTAGCTCACCTTTTTTTCTGGTCTGCAAACGCATCGTCGAAAAGGCGCTCGGACTCGCCTTTCTCCTCCAAGAACCACGAAAGACTCGTGACCCAAGCCCCACGAATAGTTCGAAATCATCCTTGCTCCAGACGACAAAAACCGAGACGGTCACTGCGAGTGGAACTGATACAAAGGGCAGGAAAATCAGCAGCACCGCTGTTTGCGACAAGGAATGAGGGCTTATGGGACCCACACGTATCCCCAAATCGAGAAATAAGCCCAGACGGCTAGCACGATTGAAAAGAGGCCCGAATAAGCGGCAATCGCGAATGCTTTTCTAAAGTGCAATTTGTAGAATACGACAGTCGCAATCACGTCAGCCGCAGACACCCACACAAGTATCAGAAATACGGAAATCTCGGCAATGGCGATATCGCCCAGCATTTTCGCCTATCCAAGAACGCCCCGGTCTAGGTCCCAGATATATGAGATCGAAAAATTGCGGGCGGGGCTCGACGGGGAAAACCTGGCTGGCCCGCGAATGCGGCATTGTCTCGCCGTCTCATACCCATGTCAAGGTTCTGGCGACAGGCGTATCATCTCACCATACTCGCAAAGGAGGACGCCTATGGCTTATCTGTACACACCGGCGACTGCCTTCGAGCGGCAGGCCCGCAAACTCGGCCTCAATGAACGGACCTGCGTAGCCTCAAAAGTGTTGCGGCT